>Ga0209401_1000671_pt1 | contig 23093 bp, 18 predicted proteins | sample M_140807_MF_Meta_FD_187318 | JGI IMG/M metagenome (GOLD analysis project Ga0209401, IMG submission 187318) | Freshwater microbial communities from Lake Montjoie, Canada to study carbon cycling - M_140807_MF_MetaG (SPAdes) (version 2) | ecosystem: Environmental > Aquatic > Freshwater > Lake... | reverse complement strand
ACACGGAGGGGTACCATTCAGTATTTCACCACCGAAGACCCTCAGCGTTTTGATTGGCAGGCCTCCCGATTTGGGGGTCAACACGTGCAGTCCAAACACATCGAATTGCTGGAACCTTGAAACAGGGCAGCGCGCACCTGTCCCTTACGTTGGATTGGATTCGCCAAAGCAAAACGCAGGGCGATCCGGACAAGGCGATTCCCATGTCGGCCTATATGCGGAATCGTTTTGACTTTTTGGGCTGGCCCCAAGCGATTCGCCGTCAACATCAACAAGGCCTGTGGGTTGGCCTTCAAGAGGCCGGGGCAGCGTCGAAGGGCGAAACCCTGGATAACGCGATCCCAGCATCGCTCATCGATGTGTTATGGCAACAACCCGAACGAGAATTTCAGTACACCGCCATGGAATTGGCCTTGCGTTACCGGGCCTGTTGGGGCGATGATTGGATCCAGCGAGTTTATGGATGGATTCAAACCAAGAGTTGGTGGGACACCGTGGACTGGCTGGCGCCGAAGGCCTTGGGCTGGTATATACTTAACAAAACCTCAGGGGCTAACAAAAAATCAGGGGCAGGTCGGGGGACCGCCTTGAACACCCCCTTGCTGGAAAAGGTGATTGCCGAACTCCACGCCCACCCCAACCTGTGGATGCAGCGGTCAGCCTTCATCCTGCAGTTGGATTTTCGGGAAAAGACCCGCTTTGACCTCTTATCCAAGATGTGTTTGGAAAAAGCCGATACCCGGGAATTTTTCTTGGCCAAAGCCATGGGCTGGGCCCTCAGGCAATATGCCAGGCAAGAACCCGAATTGGTACGAGCCTTTGTGCAAAAAAACCCTCAATTACCTGCGCTCACCCGCCGGGAGGCTCTCAAGCACCTGGCTTGATTCCTTCCACAACGGTATGGCCGGCAAGGGACATGTTAAATACATGGGCTGACCACCCACCGGGTGTTCAAAGGCCAAACCGTACGAATGCAGGGCGATGGAATGATCCTTGAGTGCCACAGGATACCCGTATTTAACATCCCCCGCTATCGGATGCCCCATCGCAGCCAATTGGGCTCGGATCTGGTGGGGACGCCCCGTGAGGGGGTGAACCTTGAGGAGGGACTGACCACGCAGATGCGCTAACAAAGTATAGTCCAGAACCGCTTCTTTGGAGTCCCGAACTTCGTAATCGTGGGCCTGCACCCGGTTTTTTTCGTGGTTCTTTTTGAGAAAATGCTTGAGGGTCCCGGTTTCCCGGTTGACTTTGTCCCGAACCAGGGCCAGGTAGGTCTTACGAACCAGCCTTTCCCGAAATAGTTTATTCATCCTTTCAAGCGCCTTGGATGTCTTGGCAAAAAGCACCAATCCCGAAACCGGTCGGTCGATTCGATGCACGACACCCATAAAGGCCTCGCCTTTTTTTTGGTGACGAATCGCCAGGTCTTCACGGACCAGCGAAAAAAGATCCGGGTCTCCCCCGGGGTCCGGCTGGGTGAGCATGCCAGCGGGTTTGAAAACCGCAATTAAATGATTGTCTTCAAACAAGATATGCCAATGCATGGGGGAGTGGTGGGGGTTTTGAAATTCCGAAGGAATTCGAAAAAAGATTTAGTATTGTTCGGCAGGTGATGGAAAATCACCCGAACGTACATCACGTATATAGGCCTGAACCGCTTCGGTGACAAGACCATCCAATTGAAGGTAACGTCTAAGAAATCGGGGTGAAAACTCGCTGTTCAAACCCAGCATATCATGCATCACCAGGACCTGCCCATCAACTCCCGAACCTGCTCCAATGCCAATGACCGGAATGCTTAAAGTCGAGGCCACTTTCTGGGCCAGCTTGGAAGGGATTTTTTCGAGCACGAGGCCAAAGCAACCCGCCTCCTGCAATGCCAGGGCGTCTTCCAAAAGTCGTTCGGCCTCTTGTTCTTCGCGGGCCCTCACGGAGTAAGTTCCAAATTTGTAAATGGACTGGGGGGTTAGGCCCAGGTGCCCCATGACCGGGACCCCGGCTGTCAGGATGCGGACGACGGATTCAACCACCTCGCGCCCCCCTTCCAATTTGACCGCATGAGCCCCCGCTTCTTTCATGATACGAATGGTGGATTGCAAGGCTTCTTTGGAATTGCCCTGATAGGATCCAAACGGCAAATCCACCACCACCAACGCCCGCTGAACCGCCCTAACCACCGAGGATGCATGGTAGATCATTTGATCCAAGGTGATCGGCAGGGTGGTTTCGTGTCCGGCCATGACATTCGAGGCCGAATCCCCCACCAAGAGGACATCCACCCCGGAGCGATCCAGAATTCGGGCCATCGTAAAATCATAAGCCGTCAACATGGCGATTTTTTCGCCGGCCTGCTTCATTTCGGCCAGGGTATGGGTCGTTACCCGCTTGACTTCGCCGTGTACGGACATGCTTTGGAATTAAAGACTACTTAAAAATCCGGAATTCTTCAAAAAACAAAGAACTCCATCGTTGAGGGCACAAAATACAGCTTAATTTAGCCCCCTGTCCACCAAATACCTGCCTTGAACTTTTTTGACCTCCCCTCGGCCGTTCGGCCATTCCGGTTCCACCCAAGAACCTTGGGCTTGTTGGCCCTTTTCGTGGGGTTCCTGACGGCCTGCAGCACCGATGTGGACGTGAACGCCCCCTGGAAAGAACAAACCATCGTAACCTGCTTGGTGGACCCCAATCAGGCCGTTCATTACATCCGAATTCACAAAGCTTACCTGGACCCCAACCGGAACGCGCTGGTTGTCGCGGCCATTCGCGACTCCTTGTACCACGACCCAAGCCGAACCAAGGTTTGGATTGAGATTTGGAAAAATGGGGTATTGCGTGACAGCCTGGCCTGCACCCCGATGGATTCGGTCTTGAATGGCGGGGGCGGCATCTTTCCGGATACCCTTCGCCTCTACCGCTTTTCGTCCCCCTTGGTAGGCGGACTGCCCCGCTTAGACAGCAGCGCCGAACATCGCCTTCGCATCCTAACCCCTGCAGGTCAATCCCTGAGCGCATCCCTGTTTCCCATCGGCCGTAACAATTCCCTACCCGGCGGGCTCCCCCCCGGCGGAAACCTCCCTCCCAATTTTGGTGGACTCAATTGGAGTGCTAACCAGGGGCATCAGGTTGCTTTTACCTTGCCTGCCAACACATCCCGATATAATTTCAGTATCCGGGCCTATTACGACGAGTGGTGTGCCGATTCGGTGCCTCCCGGCCCACCCCCCCATCCTGACACGCCGGGGCTTCGCCTTCGTTCCATCGAATGGCCCATCACTACCAACGGCCTCAATCCCGGCCTTGGCCTGATTACCAGGGTCTTTGGTAAAAATCTTTTTTCGTTGCTCAACGCCTCCTTGGCCAAAGAACCCAGAACTCACCGGCGCCTGCGCGGCACCCTCTTTCATTTCTACTGGCTGGACGAGCCTTTTGGTACCTACCTGGAGGTCACCAACTCCAGCCCATCCATGTCGGATGTGAAGCCTACCTTTACCAACGTTACCAACGGTTTAGGCCTCTTTGCTGGAAGGAGGGCGTGGCCGGATCCTATCATGGATGCCCAAAACCCGGGGTATCCCTTTAGCAGTCGATTCTATCGTCAGGCCTTGGGAGGAATCGGTACCGACAGCCTTCGTTTGAAGTATCCGGACCTCAACTTTCAGCCATAATTGTCCTGGCTTGAGGCCTCATGGGGACCTATTGACCTAGGTAACTGCCAAAATGTCGCGTATGACCCCTTTTATCGGCCCAAGACCGATTTGGCATTGTTCTTGAATGAAGAGGGGAAAACTTAAGCGAATCCTATGAAAAAGATCATCGGCATTGACCTCGGAACCACCAACTCGTGTGTATCCGTTATGGAAGGCAACGAATACGTTGTCATTCCCAACAGCGAAGGCCGCCGCACGACCCCTTCCATCGTTGCCTTTTTGGCGAACGGAGAAATTAAGGTCGGGGATCCTGCCAAGCGCCAGGCCATCACCAACCCCGAAAAAACCATTGCATCCATCAAGCGTTTTATGGGACGCAAACACTCGGAAGTCAGCGAGGAGTTAAAATATGTCGCTTACACCGTGACCAAAGGGGACAACGACACCCCTCGCGTCAAAATTGACGACAAACTTTATACCCCTCAAGAGATTTCGGCCATGACCCTTCAAAAGATGAAGAAAACGGCTGAGGATTACTTGGGTTACGAAGTAAACGAAGCGGTCATCACCGTTCCCGCCTACTTCAACGATGCACAGCGTCAAGCCACCAAAGAAGCCGGAGAAATCGCCGGCCTCAAGGTCGCCCGTATTGTCAACGAACCAACCGCAGCCGCTTTGGCCTACGGTCTTGATAAAAAAACCTCCGACCTCAAGGTCGCTGTCTTTGACTTGGGCGGTGGAACCTTTGATGTTTCCATTTTGGAATTGGGTGACGGCGTATTTGAAGTCAAATCCACCAACGGAGATACCCACCTGGGTGGCGATGACTTTGACCAAGTGATCATTCAATGGTTAGCCTCTGAATTCAAGTCCGATGAAGGCATGGACCTCACAAGGGATCCCATGGCCTTGCAACGCCTCAAGGAAGCCGCCGAAAAAGCCAAAATTGAACTTTCTTCTTCGTCGGAGTCCGAGATCAATCTCCCGTATATCACCGTGGTGGACAATGTTCCCAAGCACTTGGTTCGCAAACTCACCCGTGCCAAATTCGAACAATTGGCCGATTCCTTGATTCAACGAACCCTGGAACCCTGCAAACTAGCCATCAAAGATTCGGGGTATTCGACCTCGGATATTGACGAAGTGATTTTGGTAGGCGGTTCAACCCGTATCCCCAAAATTCAGGAAGTGGTCGAGTCCTTTTTTGGAAAGAAGCCTTCCAAAGGTGTAAATCCGGACGAAGTGGTCGCCGTTGGCGCAGCCATTCAAGGCGGTGTTTTGACGGGGGATGTGGAGGGCGTTCTCTTGCTCGATGTCACCCCGCTTTCGCTGGGTATCGAAACAATGGGAAATGTTATGACCCGACTCATCGAGTCCAATACCACCATTCCCTCCAAAAAAAGCCAGGTCTTTTCAACCGCCGCTGATTCACAGCCTTCGGTCGAAATCCATGTGTTACAGGGCGAGCGCCCCATGGCGGCCGACAACAAAACCATTGGCCGTTTTCACTTGGATGGGATTCCCCCCGCCCCTCGCGGTGTTCCACAGATCGAAGTCACCTTTGACATTGATGCTAACGGAATCCTCAATGTTTCGGCCAAAGACAAAGCATCCGGCAAAGAACAAAAAATCCGTATCGAAGCATCGTCCGGACTTAGCAAAGAAGAAATCGAACGCATGAAGCAAGAGGCTGCTGCCAACGCCAGTTCAGACGAACAACGCAAGCAGGAAGCCGAAACCATTAACGCCGCCGATTCGCTGATTTTCTCCACCCAGAAACAGCTCAAGGATTACGGCGACAAGATTCCTGCCGAAAAACGCAGCGCCATCGAGTCAGCCCTCCAAACCTTGCAGACCGCGCACGCTTCCAAGGATTTGGCCGCCATTACCACCGCAACCGCTGAGCTCAACAAACAATGGGAAGCGGCCTCGGCCGATATGTACCAGGCCAGCCAACAAGGTCAGGGCGAAACCCAGACCGACGGCAGCACCGGATCCAACAACAGCGCCGGCTCCGCCGAGGATGTCACCGACGTCGATTACGAAGAGGTTAAATAAAACGGATGCCGGCATCCTATATCCAGCGAATCCTAGCCATCATTGCCCTTGCGATGATGGCAGGGTGTCGCTCTGAATGGATGGGCGATTTGCGCCCGAATCTTTCCCCGGAAACCTATGCCGTGGTGGATAACATTCAGCGTAGCGGCCCGGATCGCTTGCCCACCACCGTCCAACTGCATTGGTGGGGTTTGGACCCGGACGGGACCGTTGCGAAATTCGAAATGCGGGTCGGTCCCCAACCACTGGGAAATCTTCCCTGGACCACAACCTTGGCCAATGACACGCTGGTTCGTCTCAATCTGCCGCCTGGTCCAGACTCCTCAGACTTTGTTCTAGAAATTCGTGCGACCGACAACCAAGGCGCGATCGATACCACACCGGCCCGCTTGATTTTACCGCTTCGTAACACAGCTCCAACCCTCGCTTTTGTTTACAACCCGGACGGAGGCAGTGCCTTGGCGGGAGCTTTTCCGCTTTTGACTTTTCCGGTCTTGGGTTACCGCTGGCAGGGAAGGGACGCCGATGGTGATTCTTCCATTTTGTATTACGAAATCTGCCTCAACGATACCCTGAACGGGGATACCGTGCGCATACCGGCACGGTACAACGAATGCATTCTGGACTGGGCACCCAATTCGGGACTTTGCCAAGTCCTGGCAGGACCTTCCGATTGGCCACTCACCAAACGCCTGGCCGGGTTGATTTTGGGAGACACCAACCGCCTTTATGTGCGGGCCGTTGATCAATCGTTGGCTCCTTCTTCCTGGGTTGCCAGCCGACCCTCCATGGTTCGGCCCGCGGTGGCCACGGTGCTTTTGGTCAATGCCTACGGAAATGATCCGAACCCCGACCTCAACGTGGATACCCTATCCAACCGCTATCAGGGCTGGCTCAACAGCTTGGGTGTTAACAGCATCGCCGAGCTACGCCTCTTCCAAAAATCCGGCAACCGCTACACCCAACTTTCGGTGAACGAAAGGGTTCAATCCAGGGTCTTTGGACGCTTTGGACGAATTCTCTGGATCGCCCCTGATTTTGAATTGGCCCTGCAATTTTCATCCAAAACGTTGGGTTCTTTTTTTCAGAATGGGGGGCACCTTATCCTCGCGGCGAAAGCAGACGCTGGTACGCCAGCCTGGTCCACCGCTTATGAATCCTCTCCTATCGACTCGGTGACCGAAATTCCAGCCGGCTACAGTTTTCTTCTAACCGACACATCGCGCTTACTCCCCCTTTCGACGCAATGGAACGGACAACCCTGGACCTTGCCTGTTTTGACACACCAGGGCTTTTCGTCGGGCAATCGCCCCCTCAAACCCGGACCGTCCTCGACCTCCCTGTATCGAATCAATTTGTTGTTAAGAAACGATAACAACCCCGCCCCCCCCTTCCCCCTTTATACCGGACCTTCGCCCTGCATGGTGATCCGGCAGAATTCCTTGAACGGCAGCACCTACACCTTATCCTCCATTGAACTGCATCGCATGTTGCCTGCAGCGTCTCGGCTGAACCTGCTCCAAAATCTTCTGACAAGGGTATGGCAACTGCCCTAACCCGTCTCGCCGTCTGGGCAAGCGGTGCGGGAAGCAATGCCCAAAACCTAATCCAGGCCTTCAAGAACCACCCCCATGTTCGCGTTGTTTTGGTGGTAACCAACAACCCGGATGCTCCGGTAGTCGCCAAAGCCGCCGCCCTCAAAGTACCCGTTTTGCTGTTGGGACCCCAAAGCTGGAAGGTTGGGCACGAACTGCTGCAGCAATTGAAGGGCTATGCGGTGGATGCCCTTGTTTTGGCCGGTTTCCTACGCAAAATCCCCGATTATTTGTTGGAGGCTTATCCCGAACGAATTGTCAACCTGCATCCTTCGCTGCTCCCCGATTTTGGAGGAAAAGGCATGTATGGAATGCATGTTCACCGGGCCGTCCTGGATTCCGGCCAACGGCATTCGGGGATCACGATTCATTTGGTGGACCGCGAATACGATACCGGCCCTATTCTGGCCCAATACCGCTGCGATATCCTCGCAGGGGATACGCCCCAAAGCCTCGCTGATCGGATTCATGCCCTGGAGCATGCCCATTACCCCGACGTCGTAGCCTCTTGGGTCGAGGGTTGGACCGGGACCTAAGGGGGTTATCTTTGGGTTTAGACCCCAAAATCCTTGATTTATGACTTTTCTTCAACGTTTCGTCGCCACGGTTTTCCTGATGACTTTGTTGTTGGGGGCCAACCAACGCAGGCTTTGGGCTCAATCCTGTCCAACCGGGACCACCCAGCTCATTGTCTCGGTCCGTACCGATAATTATCCGAGGGAAACCTCCTACAAGCTTCAGAACCAAACGGGGGCCGTGCTCATGCTCCGGGATACGGGGTATTATACCCAAACCAATACAACGTACCGTGATACCCTCTGCATACCCAACACCGCGTGCCTCCTCTTTACGATGATGGATTCGTACGGGGATGGCCTCTGTTGCTCCTACGGGAACGGACAATTCCAGCTTTTCTGGAACGGGACGCTGACCGCGAGCGGAGGCCAATTCACCCACAGCGATGTTCGCAGTGTCAATTGCGGTCCTACCCAAAGTTGCTCCACGGCGCTCGCCATCGATACGGGGAATTACAGCGCCCCGGTACGCAATTCCTGGTACACTTACCAAGCCCCGACCCGCGGTCGTTACCGAATCAGCACATGCCAGGCCAATGCGAGTTACAATACCAAAATCTGGGTTTACAATACCTGCAATGCCCCGGTTCTGTCCAACGATAATTTAGGAACCATCTTTTTTAACGACTCCTCAACTTCTTGCGGGAACAGGGCCGAAGTCACAGCCTTTTTGGACACCACCACGACGTACCGGATTCGCATTGGCGGGGACAGTTCATGCATCGGCCCCATCGCCTTCCGTCTCCAATACGATGGCCCTATCCCGGGCTGCATGGATTCTTTGGCTTGCAATTACGATCCAATGGCCACCGTTGCAGGACCTTGTTATTATTACCCGAACCCCTTGTGCCCCCCAGGTCCTGACCTGGAATTTGTGCAATCTGACTTTGAGAATTCCTTGCAACGATCCACCGTCACCGCCAATGTCGGCAATTGCTGGGTGGCCGAAAATTGTCTAACGGGTTATGGCAATCGCACCGTCATTCGCTTTACCACCGATATTCGAAATGTAGGCATCACAGACTATTACATCGGCAGTCCTTCAACCCACCCCGGGCAATTTAACACCGTCAATTGCCACGGGCATGCCCATTACGAAGGCTACGCCGAATATGTTTTGTACCCCACGGTGGGGAATCGAATTCCGGTAGGATTCAAGAATGGTTTTTGTGTTATGGACCTTGCCTGTCCCTCCGGCATCCCGGCCAAATACGGCTGCAGCAATATGGGAATCACCGCTGGCTGTGGGGACATCTATTCCAGAGGCCTGGATTGCCAATGGATCGACATTACCGATGTCCCTACCGGGGATTATATCCTGGCAGCCAAGGTGAATTGGGATCAATCCCCCGACGCCCTTGGTCGCATCGAGATGAATTACATGAACAATTGGGTTCAGGTCTGCCTCCGAATCTATACCGATAGCAACGGACTCAAACAATACAGCAAATACCCCAACTGCAACCCTTACGTTGATTGCCAAGGCGTTACCTACGGCAATGCGGTCCGGGATTGCAGGGGAATCTGCGCCGGAACGGCCGTTCGCGGGGATATGAATCAAGACTCGATTCGCAACAGCGTGGATGTTCCTTTTTATCTGACCGGCTTGGTTCAACAGCTCCTTCCTTACAGTGAATGCGCTGACCTCAGCGGCGACAGCACCCTCAATGTGTGGGATGCGGCCTTGCTTGGAAATTGCCTGATGAACAATAACACAGGGCAGGCCTGCAGTTTTCCTCGTGGTCTTCAATCGGTCCAAACCCATACCACCAAAATCTTGGCGGTCGATACCGTGCAACGCTTCGTGGACATTGCCATCCGAAATCCCCAACATCGTTTAACGGCTTTGGATTTCGAAATCCATGGCATCCGCCCCTTGCAGGTTACCTCCTTGTCGGCTCCGGGTTCCCCGATCTGGCAATTTACCTTCGCCAACAACAGCCCACGGATCGTGGCCATGGCCCAGAACCTAACCCAAAGCCTGGTAAGGGATTCCTTGTTCCAACCCATGCTTCGAATATTTTACAGTCGAACCAACGACACGGCCATCTATCTGCGCCGCACCCATGCCGGTGTCAACGAGTATTTCGAAAACCTTGTGACGTTGACCGATAGCACCCGTTGGAGGGTTGCTTTGGATCGCAGTTCGGTTGAAAACCTCAACCAAAGGCCGGCGCTGCGCTTGTATCCCAATCCAACCAAGGGCTCCCTCACCCTGGAATTTCCAGCATCCGATCAATCCGCCCATTACCGCGTTCTTGGCTCCAACGGCAAGGTTTACCTTCAATCGGAATTGAGCCAGCCCCATCTAGGCCGCCAAGATTTGGATTTCACCGAAACCCTGCCGCCAGGCCTCTATCTTTTGGAATACCGTGGGCCCCTGGGGCGCAACCTGATTCGATTTGTCAAGCACTAAAACACCAAGCATGGCCACCCCTCCCATCGCCCTTTCCAAAGCCGAAACCGCCTGGCTGGATTTCGAAAAACCTATTCAGGAACTCGAGGAAGAACTATCCAAACTTCGTCAAATTCAGGACAAAGGCAAAAGCGATGTGAGCGGTCCCATCCGGGCCATGGAGACTCAAATTCTAAAAACCAAGAAACAACTCTACAGTCAATTGACGGGTTGGCAAAAAGTTCAGTTATCCCGTCATCTCGACCGACCCTATACCCTCTTTTATGTAGAGCACATGACCACCGATTTCGTGGAATTGCATGGTGATCGGTGTTACGGGGACGACAAGGCCATTGTCGGGGGTTTTGCAAATTTGGAAGGCCAATCGGTCATGTTCATCGGTCACCAAAAAGGCATCAACACCAAAATGCGGCAGTACCGAAACTTTGGGATGGCCAACCCGGAGGGGTATCGTAAAGCCTTGAGGTTGATGAAATTGGCGGAAAAATTCAACAAGCCCATTGTTACCCTGGTGGATACACCGGGCGCCTTTCCGGGCATTGAAGCCGAAGAGCGAGGCCAGGCCGAAGCCATTGCCAAAAACATCCGAGAAATGTTCCAGCTCAAAGTCCCTGTCATTGTAGTGATTGTTGGAGAAGGCGCATCGGGTGGTGCGATTGGCATAGGTGTTGGCGACCGGGTTTTGATGTTGGAGAATACCTGGTACTCGGTCATTTCACCTGAATCGTGCAGCAGCATTCTTTGGCGAAGCTGGGACCACAAAGAGAAAGCAGCCGAGGCCCTGCAACTAACCGCCGATGCCATGCTAAAACACGGCCTCATCGACGAAATTGTTCCTGAACCGCTGGGCGGTGCGCACCGCGATCGGGAAGGCATGGCCAAAACACTGCGCGCGACCCTCCTTCGACATCTTCAGGAGCTCCAAGCCTTGGACCCCTCCACCCGGATCGAAAAACGTATTGAGCGTTTTGCGTCCATGGGCGTCTACGGTCACGAGTCCTAAGTTCCCTGCCTCTTTTAGGTCGTGACCCTTATCGATCGTTCTGCTTCCGAATCATCGAAGCACCGGATCCAGGAATTGGTCCGCCAGCTCAACGAACACAACCGCGCATACTATATCCAGGATCAGCCACTGATTAGCGACCAGGAATTTGATGCCCTGCTTCGCGAATTGGAAGAATTGGAGACCCGATTTCCGGAATGGGCCGAACCCGATTCCCCAACCCGTCGAGTTGGTGGAGGAGTTTTGGATGGTTTTGAACAGCGCAAGCACCGAAGGCCCATGCTTTCGTTGGGCAATACCTACAGCGAAACCGAAATTTTGGCCTTTCATGAACGCTGTATCAAAGGCCTGGGGTACGAACCCCTTTATGCCGTTGAACTCAAAATTGACGGTGTCGCCCTTTCCCTGCATTACCAAGACCGGATTTTGCAATACGCGGTGACCCGCGGTGACGGCGTTCAAGGGGATGATGTCACGGCCAATGTTCGGACCATCGAAGCCCTGCCTCTACGACTGGGTCCAGATGCGCCGACCGAACCCTTGGAAATACGAGGAGAGGTTTACCTACCCCGGGCCTACCTGACCCGAATTAACCAAGAAAGGGCCTTGTCTGGCGAAGAACCTTATGCCAATCCCCGGAACCTAGCCTCCGGAACACTCAAATTATTGGATACTTCAGTAGTCCGGCACCGTCGTTTATCGGCTTGGTGTTATCAATTGGACGGAGAAGGCCCCTTGTTACAAAAAAACCAAACCCATCACCAACGCATGGGCTTGTTACAGGCTTGGGGATTTCCGGTCTGCGAGCACCGAGCCGGTCCCTTGCCCTTTGAAGGCGTACTGGATTTTGTAAATCAATGGCAATCAAAGCGTCAAGAACTTCCGTTTGACATCGACGGGGTGGTCCTCAAAGTGGATGACTTTGGCCAACGCGAAGAATTGGGATACACCGCCAAATCACCGCGCTGGGCCATCGCTTACAAGTACCCTGCCCAAAGCGTTCGGACCCGTCTGCTGGATGTCCTTTTTCAGGTGGGTCGAACAGGGGCCGTGACCCCGGTGGCCTGCCTTGATCCGGTTGAAGTGGCCGGCACCGTGGTCAAAAGAGCCTCCTTGTACAACGAGGCCGAAATACGCCGCTTGGATCTCCACCTTGGCGACACGGTGAGCCTTGAAAAAGGCGGGGATATCATCCCCAAAATCACCGATGTTCATCCCGAACAGCGTCCTGCAGGTAGCCTATCCGTTCCATTTCCCAGGTTTTGCCCCGATTGCGAAACTCCCTTGGTTTGCATCGAAGCCCTGCATTATTGCCCCAATCACCGGCTCTGCCCTCCCCAGGTCCTGGGCCGACTGGAACACTTTGTTGCCCGAAAGGCGATGAACCTGGAACACCTGGGGACCGAGACCCTGTTTCAGTTGTTACAACAAAAAATGATTTCTGATCCAGCCGATCTCTACGAGTTAGATGCCGTCCGACTTGCATCGTTGGAACGAACCGGCGACAAAAGCATTCAACGCCTCCTCGAAGCCATCCAAGCCTCCAAGGCGGTCCCCTTCGAAAGGGTTTTGTTTGCACTGGGTTTGAGAGGAATTGGAGAAGTCGCTTCCAAAACACTGGCCCGGCACTTTGGCTCCATGGAAAAACTGTCGATGGCGGACAAAGAAGCACTGATCGAAGTTCATGAAATCGGCGAAAAATCGGCCGATCAAATCCTGGCATGGTTTGCCGACCCCCTGAACCAAAGGATGTGGCAGCGATTGCAGGCCATGGGGCTCTGCATGTCCATCCCTCAGACAAATTCTTCTCAGGGGAACGACGACCCGAACGCTCCCCGCCCCCTTGCTGGATGCACCCTGGTCGTCAGCGGAAAGTTCGCGAATATGGAACGAGAAGCCCTCAAAGTCCTTCTAGAAGAAGCCGGAGGCACTGTGGTTTCTTCGGTGGGTCCTCGACTCACCTACCTCGTTGCTGGCAGCGATGCAGGCCCTTCCAAGCTCGAAAAGGCCCAAAAATTAGGGATTCAAGTGGTAAACGAAGCCTTCATCCTCGAATTGCTGGGCAAGTCCCCCCTTCCTTTGTAATTTGCGACCATGGTATGGGACGCCGAGCAATGGCCGTTTAGGCCCCCAATGTTCATTCGCAAGTGGTTGTTTGAACAAAAACTCAAACAATTCACCCCGGCGATTCCCTTGGCTCCTCCATCAAACCGACTAGGGCCCCAAGGAGCTTGGCTGGTTATTTTCGATGGAAAGGATCCTTGGCAGGCGGAATTGGCCAAATACATTGCCCAGTACCGCAGACCCGATTACTTCTGTCAAACCTTGGGATTGGTACGCCACAACCAGGCCGACCTCAACAGCTTCCACCCCCAGGAACTCACCCATGCCTTGCTTCCTCCGGATCGTATTTTATCGTTGGCCCGTTCACGGCCTTTTGACCTCTGCATCAATTTGAGTTCAGTAAGCAACCCTCCCTTGGAATACTTGGTTTTGGTCGCCAACGCCCCCACCAAAATTGGGGTGAATCGTCAAAGCAGTTCCCCACGCTACAACCTGGAATTGGGGCTCAAATTAGCAGGCGCAAAACCCAGTCTACGTTCGCTGCTTCAACACCTGGCCGGATTGGGCCTGCATACCATACAGCACACCAAATTGCAGAGCATACATCCCCTCCCGACCCCTTAATTCCGGCCCCAACTCATCATGAACCCATCCTTGAACGAACCATTCTTGCCGCGTGGTACCGGGATTGCCCTGGTGACCCCTTTTGATTCCAAAGGTCGCCCCGACCGAAAAGGCCTCCGACGAATCATCGACCATGTGGTCCAAGGCGGTGTCGAATTCATCGTGGCTTTGGGAACGACGGCCGAGACCCCAACCCTTAGCAAGGAAGATCGGATGGAAGTCTTGGAATTGGTCAAAGAGGGTTTGGACGGACGCCTTCCTTTGTGGTGCGGCATGGGAGGGAATGACACCCGAGAATTGTTGGAACAACTCAGCTCTTTTGACCTGAAGGGCGTGGACGCCCTCCTTTCTGTAACACCGTATTACAACCGTCCATCCCAGGAGGGGCTGTACGCCCATTACCGGGAATTGGCTTTGGCCACCGACCATCCCATCGTCTTGTACAATGTTCCGGCCCGTACGGGGTGTTCCCTTTTGGCCGAAACCACGCTGCGCCTAGCCGATGAATTCAAAAACATCGTTGCGACCAAAGAAGCCTCCGGCGATTGGATGCAAATCATGGAAATCATGCGCTGCAAACCATCTGATTTCAAGGTTTATTCAGGCGATGACGCGATTTCCTTGCCCTTGTTATCCCTGGGATTGGATGGAGTGGTCTCGGTGGTTGGCAATGCCTGGCCCCAAACCTTTGGGCAAATGGTGCGCCACGCCCTGGCCGGGGAACCAACCGAAGCCAGACAGCTCCATTACCAAATGCTCCCTTTAATGACCGCTGTTTTTCGGGAAGGCAGCCCGGCAGGCATCAAATTTATTCTTCAAAGCATGGGCCTTTGCGAAGACCATCTTCGCCTGCCCTTGGTCGGCATCTCGACCCGCCTACAGAACGAACTCATGGATCTTCGGAGTCGGTTTGGCAAGGAATCTTGAACATTCGTCCCGCCTACGCAACGATTTAACCTAATCGTTCGCCCAGGTCCAAACCATGACGAACCGCTGTTTCGTGGGCCAAAGCATAACCGGCATCGCTGTGACGAATCACCCCCATGCCTGGATCGTTGTGCAAAACCCTGCGAAGACGTTCGTCGGCCGCGCTTGTTCCATCCGCCACAATGACCATCCCTGAATGGATGGAATAACCCATGCCAACCCCACCGCCGTGGTGAAGGCTCACCCAAGATGCTCCGCCTGCGGTATTGACCAAAGCATTCAAAACAGGCCAATCGGCCACGGCATCGGAACCGTCCAACATCCCTTCGGTTTCCCGGTTGGGGGATGCCACCGAACCGGTATCCAAATGGTCTCGACCGATCACAAGAGGGGCCGAAACCTGTCCGCTCCGAACCAATTCATTGAAGGCAAGGGCCGCCTTTTGGCGCTCCCCTTGGCCCAGCCAACATATACGAGCGGGTAAACCTTGGAAAGCAATCCGCTCTTTGGCCATGGTCAACCAGCGGCAAAGTCCTGCATTCTCCGGAAACATATCCAACAGCAATTGGTCGGTAACTTCAATATCCTTGGGATCCCCCGAAAGCGCGACCCAACGAAACGGTCCTTTGCCTTCGCAAAAAAGCGGACGGATATACGCCGGCACAAAGCCCGGAAAATCAAAAGCCTCTTTGAAACCTGCTTCCAAAGCTCGACCACGGAGATTGTTGCCATAATCAAAGGTGATGGATCCTTGGCGTTGAAAATCAACCATTAACTCCACATGCCGACGCATGGCATCGTAGGCACGCTTAAGGTATTGTTGGGGATCCGAGTGACGAAGCTCGGCCGCCTCATCGGAACCCATGCCCTGCGGCAGGTAGCCCACCATCGGGTCATGAGCCGACGTCTGGTCCGTCAGAACATCCGGCACGATGCCCCGTTCCTTCAACCGCTCCAACATATCAACGGCCGTAGCGATGACCCCTATACTCAGAGCCTCTCCACGACGGCAGGCCTCCAAGGCCGCATCGATTCCCTCATCCAAATTTTCGTATACCTTATCCAAATAACGAGTTTCGACACGTTTGGCCGCCCGCCAAGACTCCACTTCCGCCGCCAGGCAGACCCCTTCGGCCATCGTGATCGCCAAAGGCTGAGCCCCGCCCATGCCGCCCAATCCCGCCGTAACACATAATTTTCCGCGAAGAGATCCCCCAAAATGCTGACGACCCACCGCGTGGAAAGTCTCGTAGGTCCCCTGCACAATGCCTTGAGAACCAATATAAATCCAAGAACCGGCCGTCATCTGCCCGTACATCATCAGCCCCTTCCGTTCCAATTCATCAAAATGTTCCCAGTTGGCCCAATTCGGCACCAACATGGAATTCGAAATCAAAACCCGGGGTGCGTCCACATGGGTTGGAAGAATCGCCACCGGCTTTCCGCTTTGGATAAGCAAGGTTTCGTTATCGTTCAAATCCATCAGCGCCCTTTGAATTTGATCAAAGGCCTCACGGTTGCGGGCCGCTTTGCCCCGTCCTCCGTAAACAATCAAATCATCGGGTCGCTCCGCCACATCGGGATCCAAATTGTTTAACAACATTCGCAAGGCGGCCTCTTGGATCCACCCTTTGCATCGAAGGGTGTTACCAACAGGCGCACTATCACCGGGCGCAAAGAGCACAGGAGTGGTATTGGATTTTACGTTCATGATTGAATTTTTTTTACCACTCCAAAAGAGTGCATGTTCGGGGGGGCAGGGTGATTTCTGAATCCAGCAAACGAAGAAGGCCGCTGGGTTGCTCGCGGACTTCCACGCCCAATGGCCAATGCTTGGCATAGCGTTCGCTGGTTACCCGCTTGGGAGTCGCGGAACCGTTCACCAAAACCAGCAAATGACGGCTACCCGTCGATGCAGAACCATCGGACACCGTCCGCGAATAGACATAGACCTCATCCTCTGGGATATAATGTTCAAATTGACCCTTGGCAACGGCCTCGCTGCCTTTGCGCCATTGGCCCAATTGTTTGATTTCCGCCAAAAAAGCGGCGGTTGCCGTATCAAGACCCCGATTTTCAAAAACCGACGCGCGATCCCCCAACCATCCCCCCGGCATGTCTTGCCGAACATTGCTTCCTCCCAGGCTGGCAAAATTCCCAAACAAAAGCTCCGACCCGTAGTACAATTGGGGCACACCCCGAAGCGTGTACAACATCTTGTACGCCATGAGGGCCGTGGATGGATCCTCCCTGAATTCCGACCAAGCCCTGGAAACATCGTGGTTATCCAAGAAAACAAGATTGCGGGCCGCCTCCTTGTAAAGAAAATCTTGGGCCAAGGTGGTGTAGATTTTGCGGAGACCACGATCCCAATCCATTTTTTCGTTGAGGCCTTCGACCAAAGCGATACGGACCGGAAAATCAGTGACCGAGGGCAAACCTGGGCCCGCCAACCTAACCGAATCGGGCTCGCGAAAGAGCGGACAGTCTTCGGTCCAATACGCCGATTCAGGCACGCTATGCACCCACACCTCGCCCACCATGCCCAGTCGAGGGTATTCTCGTTGCATGGCCGCGGTCCAACGACGCATAAAGCGAGTATCCGGATACGCATAGGTATCGATTCGATACCCGGCCAAACCCGCATATTCAATCCACCAAAGGTTGTTTTGAACCATGTACCGTTGCAGGTCCTCGTTGGTTTGGTCCAAATCAGGCATGGGGTGATCAAACCAACCTCGACGCATCAGGGCTCTATCTTGATCCTGGGCATAAGGATCCATCTGGGTAATGGCTCGGTAATTGGAACGGGTAAAGGAGGGCCAACGATGCACCCAACCGCTGTCCACCGGCTGAGCCAACAAAGGATGCGTGCCTCCCCAATGATTGTGAACGATATCCATGATGACCTTGAGGCCCCGCTGGGCGCATTTGGTAACCAATTCTTTGTACAAAACATTGGTACCCAAACGGGGATCCACCCGGTAGAGATCCGTCGCAGCATAACCGTGATACGACTCCTTGGGCAAATCGTTTTCGAGCACCGGATTCAGCCACAAGGCGGTGACACCCAGACTCTGGATATAATCTAGGTTTTGGATCAACCCTTTCAAATCCCCCCCGTGCCGGGCCTGATCAACGCCCCGGTCCACCTGCTGCTCCCGCATTCCGGCAACACGATCGTTGCTGGTATCCCCGTTCGCAAAACGATCCGGCATCACCAAATAAACCAAATCCGCAGCGCTCCAACCAGCCCCTTTCAAGGAAGGCTCGATGGCCTTGGGGTCTGATTTTCGCCCAAAGGGGTAACGCAAAGCCGTTGTCCACTGATTCGATCCTGGCTTAAGCCGCTGAAATTCAACGGTCTGTGGCTCAAAATCTCCCTGCATCACCAAATCCAACCAGAGGTATTCGCGTTTGCCGGGGCCCGCGGGTCGTACCGACTGCAGTTGCAGACCTTGCGTTTGGGGTGCAATTCGCCAAGCGCCGGCCTCTTCCAAATCGGTATAAACCAATAGCTGCAGGGTTGAATCCTCCATTCCCACCCACCAGCAAGGGGGGTCCACTCGCACAATGTTACCGTAACAACGGGCCATTGGGGTGTCCTCTGCTTGCAAATCCTCCGCGGCCTTTGCCTTCCCCTTGTTCGCCTTCCCCGCATTCGCATTGGCAGAAAAGCCCAACATGGATAGCCAGCAAATCATGATTGCCCAGCCAAGGCGGCTATGAATCCATCCGTTCTGTGCTGGAATACGATTTGATTTCATCCTTTTACTTTCAATCTTCAAAAACCAACAGATGAAAATTTTTCTTGCCCTTCTGGACCAAAACCAAGCGACCGGCAAACAAATCCTCGGTAGAAGCCCTGGCCAAGACATCGCTGCACTTTTCGCGGTTGAGGCTAAGGCCCCCGCCCTCGATCATTTTTCGAGCCTCCGAACGAGAACCAAAAATCCCGGAATGGTCACTCAGCAAGGGAACCCATTCGCAACCTTCTGCAAGTAGGGACTTTGAAACCTGGTGAACGGGAACGCCCTCCAGCGCCTGCATGAGAACTTCATGGTCCAGACTCATCATTTGATCCCTGGAAACCTTGCCAAACAACAAATCTGAAGCCGCCCTGGCCTGGGCAAGGGCTTGCTCACCGTGCACCCGGCGGGTTACATCATCGGCTAGCAAGCGCTGTGCATGTCGCTGGTGGGGAGCTTGGTCGTGGATCGAAACCGCTTCAGCGATTTCCTGCATCGATAACAACGTATAGACGGGCAAGTAACGACGGGCCTCGTCATCGCTGACGTTGAGCCAAAATTGATAAAAGCGGTAAGGGCTGGTTTTTTGAGGATCCAGCCAGATATTGCCCCCTTCGGATTTCCCAAATTTGGACCCGTCTGATTTTTTGGTCAGAGGGGCGGTCAGGGCCCAGGCCTCGCTTCCATCCATGCGCCGAATTAATTCGGTTCCCGTTGTGATATTGCCCCACTGATCGGAGCCACCCACCTGCACCTTGCAACCGTAATGCCGGTGCAGATGAACAAAATCATAGCCCTGAATTAACTGGTAGCAAAACTCCATGAAAGACATGCCATTTTCCAAACGCAATTTGACCGAATCCTTGGCCAACATATAATTAATCGGGATATGTCGTCCCACATCAGCGATAAAGTCCAAAAAACTCCAAGGCCCGAACCACTCTTCGTTGTTTACGAGTCGTGCGCCCGCTGGTGATGCCGGATCAAAATCCAAGAACCGCTTCAACTGCGCCTCCTGACAGGCCAGGTGATGCTCCATTTGTTCACGGCTCAGCACATTCCGCTCGGCGCTGCGCCCCGTTGGATCACCAACCCGACCGGTGGCCCCTCCCACCAGCGCGATGGGACGATGCCCCGCCCTTTGAAAGTGCACCAGCAACATAATAGGTACCAGGTTGCCAATATGCAAAGAATCGGCGGTCGGGTCAAAACCCGCGTACACAGCGACCTTTTCGCGCTCCAACAGGGCATCCAGCCCCGGAACAAAATCCTGCACCAGCCCTCGCTCCTGCAGGGACAAGAATAGCCCTTGGTTCATACGGTGTCAAAAATAGTCAAGTAACTTTGAGGGCTTCACGGTTCAACATAAAACCCTTGAATTCCTCCATGAAAATTCACAATTTTAGCGCCGGGCCCGCCATTCTTCCCCGCACGGTCCTTGAACAAGCCTCTGCCGCCCTGTTGGATTTTAACGGGACAGGCCTTTCACTCATCGAGGTCTCCCATCGGGACAAAGATTTCGAAGGGGTGATGCACGAAGCAAGAGCGGCCGTCAAAAGGCTGCTGGGGTTGGGGGATGACTTTGAGGTTCTCTATTTGCAAGGTGGCGCCTCCCTCCAATTCGCCATGGTCCCCATGAATCTCCTGAGGCCAGATGGGAAGGCCGCTTATGTCAATACAGGGACATGGGCCACCAAAGCCATTGAGGATGCCCAAAAACTGGGGGAAGTCCAGGTTATTGCCAGCTCCGAAGACAAGAATTTTACCTACTTACCGACGGGCTATACCATCCCCAAGGATGTTGACTACCTGCACATCACCTCCAACAATACCATTTACGGGACCCAAATGCAGTCCTTCCCGGATAGCCCGGTACCGGTGGTTTGCGATATGTCCTCGGACATCTTTAGCCGTCCTGTTCCAGCCTCTTCCATGGGATTGATCTACGCAGGCGCCCAAAAAAACATGGGGCCGGCCGGTACCACCTTGGTCGTGATTCGCAAAGACTTGGTTGGACACAGCGGTCGCAGGCTCAATGCCATGCTGGACTACGGGGTTCATATCAAAGGCCAAAGCATGTACAACACCCCCCCGGTCTTTGCGGTCTATGTCAGCATGCTTACCCTGCAATGGATCGAAGCTCAGGGCGGATTAACCGCCATGGAAAAACACAACCGCGCCAAAGCAGGCTTATTGTATGCCGAAATTGAGAGAAACACCCTGTTCAGGCCCACCGTTACCGATGGTACAGGTTCCCTCATGAATGTCACTTTTGTCCTCCACGATTCAAAGCACGAAGTGGTATTCGAAGGTTTACTCCGGGAGGCTGGGATTTCGGGCCTCAAAGGCCATCGTTCGGTAGGTGGGTACCGAGCCAGTATATACAACGCCATGCCTATCGAAAGTGTTCAGGTCCTGGTTGATGTGATGCAAACACTCGAAAACCAACACGCGTCCTAATCCCTAAACCCGAACCTTACCCCTCCAGAAACATGAAAATATTGGCCAACGACGGAATCGACGAAGCCGGCAAAAAAATCTTGGAAGAAGCCGGGCACACGGTGGATACCAACAAAATCCCCCAGCAGGAATTGGCCGCACGCCTTCCCTCTTACGATGGTTTGATCGTCCGTTCCGCTACCAAGGTTCGATCCGAACTGCTGGACGCTTGTCCAAATCTTCGATTCGTGGCCAGGGCCGGTGTTGGAATGGATAATATCGATATAGAACACGCCCGCTCTCGCGGTGTGGTCGTACTGAACACCCCCGCTGCTTCTTCGATTGCAGTCGCTGAATTGGTCTTTGCTCACATGCTGAGTCTATGCCGATTCCTGCATCATGCGCACCGAGAAATGCCAACCCGGGGAGAAAAGGAATTCAATCAGCTCAAATCATCGTACGCAGGAGGTACCGAACTCTTTGGCAAAACCCTGGGGTTGGTTGGTTTTGGTCGAATTGGCCAAGAGGTGGCCCGCATTGCCCATGGTTTTCGAATGAAAATTCTGGTTCACGATGTTCTTTTCCAAAAAGAACCTGCCTTGAGCCAAGAGATACAATCCAAACACGGCGTAGAAATCAGCACCCTGGAAGACATGCTCCCTCGATGCCACTACCTCAGCCTCCATGTCCCAGGCCTGAAACATGCACTGATAGGTGCCTCGGAGTTGGCCGCCATGCCGGCAGGGGCCTGCGTTATAAACGCTTCCCGAGGTGGACTGATTGATGAAAAAGCACTCTTGGATTCCCTCAACATAGGCCATATCCGCTATGCTGGCCTGGATGTATTTGAGAATGAACCCGAGGTACGTCCTGGTATATTGGGGCATCCCTCCATCAGTTCAACACCCCATACCGGTGCTTCTACCTTGGAAGCCCAAGAGAGAATCGGCCTCGAAATGGCCCAACGCATTTTGGAACATTTTCCAGTGGGCTAAAAAAGGATGCCCGCTTTTTTTCCTTTTGAGGCTCGGTTTCCAATCAATTTTGGAGATGCCTGTGAAACCCTCATTCAAAGGGTACAGTTACCTCTGAACCCCCACAAAGGGTCGGATCCATTGGCGGCCGAAGCGGCAACCCAAGAAGCCGTGCAAGCATTTCAACAAATGTTATCAGCAGGGATCTGGGGCCAAAAACCGGAAGAACCCCTTTTGGTGGGGTATCAATGCCAATTCAGGGGACATACCCAGCGTGGTTTAATTGGGCTCTGCGATGCGACCGAAGTCGGTACAACCATCCTACCCCATGAAAACATACGTCAAGACCGCGCTCTCGATATTCAACGATGGCAAAACATGCTGCATTGCCAGTGGACACCGGTGTATTTATCGTACCGATTCAACGCCGACCTGAATCATGCCCTGACAAACATTTGGTCGCAAACCAATAACCATCACTATGTTATGAAAGACGGGGCGCGCATCGATCTCTGGCCTATCCAAAGCCCTGGATTGGTTGAAAACCTTCTTAGATGCGTCCAAAAATTGCCGTTGCTTTACATCGCCGATGGCCATCATCGAGCAGGAGCCTGCCAAAAATTAGAAATCCAAGATGGAATTCGACCGATGTTATCGGTTTTGGTATCGGACCGTGATTTGAGAGTTTATCCTTTTTATCGGCGTATTCTCAACGATCAAAGTCCGCTGCCTTTTTGGGATATCCTAGACCAACTCAAATCTCTTTTTCGGCTAAAACCCTGTTCCCTGGAACAAATGTTTTATCAATACCTCCCCGCAGGTCATTTTTTATTGGTCCATCGAGAGGCCTGTTGGATCCTACAACCCTTGAACCCAGTAGACCCTCAGATTCCTGATGTACAATGGTTACAGGAACAAGTTCTTGGACCCATCTGCGGAATCGGAGATCCAGGTTCCGATCCACGTTTGGATTTTGGAAGCATGAACATTCCCTTGGATGCCTTTCGAAGCATCTT
>Ga0209401_1000669_pt1 | contig 23101 bp, 22 predicted proteins | sample M_140807_MF_Meta_FD_187318 | JGI IMG/M metagenome (GOLD analysis project Ga0209401, IMG submission 187318) | Freshwater microbial communities from Lake Montjoie, Canada to study carbon cycling - M_140807_MF_MetaG (SPAdes) (version 2) | ecosystem: Environmental > Aquatic > Freshwater > Lake... | reverse complement strand
CCGCTTGACGGCATCGCGGGCCAATTTTTTGTCTCCCATCTCGACGTAGCACGCCGCCACTTCGAGCAGCCGTTGGGCAAACAGGCCCGCGTCGCCGTCGCCCGAGAGCTTGTCGAAGGCCATGCGGGCCGAGTCCTTCGCGCCGGTCTTGTCGCCGGCCACCATCTGCGACCGGGCGACCCTGAGATAGGCGGCGGCACTGCGGTCGGGGTTGGTCTCCTTCTCCGCCCGGGTGAGCTGCTCCTTGACGGTCAGCCCCCCCTTCCTGCCCTTCTTCTTCGTGCCGCCACAGCCGGCTGTCGGCATGAGCATCGCGGCGACCAGCAGGGTCCAGAGGATGGCACGAGAGAGTCTGGCGGTCGGCATCGATGTATCTCCTGAAACGGTCGAAAAACAGCCGCACTGGCGAACGTTAAAACTTGAGTCGGGCACGCGACAGGCGGGAGTGGGTTTCGGCCATCAGGTCGTCCTCGGCGGCCTCGTCCTCGGCCTCGTAGGTCGCCGAAAAACGCAGGTAGGATCCGCAGTCGTCCCAGGGCACGGTCGAGATCGACAGTTCGCTGATCAAAAACTGGCTGGCATCCTGAGCCGTGGTGAAGCCGCGGTCGCCCGCCCCCTTGGGGCTCTTCGTGTAGAGAAAATAGGTGCCACCCGGCATTTCACACTCGAAGCCGACGGCCCGCAGCACGCCGACGAGTTTTTCCAGCCGGCGGCGATACTTCTCCCTCACCCGGCGTGGAATCTCGGCGTCTGCGAGGGCCGCGGCGCCCGCCTTCTGGATCGCCATGAATTGGCCCGAATCGCAGTTGTCCTTCACGTCGGCGAAGGCCCGAACCAGCTTCTCGTGGCCGCAGACCCAGCCGAGCCGCCAGCCGATCATGTGGAAGCCCTTCGACATCGAGTGCACCTCGACACCCACCTCCTTTGCCCCATCGACCGAAAGGAAGGAGAGCGGCTGGTCGTCGTAGGACAGCATGATGTGGGCGGCATCCTGAACCACGATCACCCGGTTTCGGACCGCGAATTCGACCACCCGCTCGTAAAACTCCCTGGTCGCCGTCCTGCCGGTGGGGCTGTTGGGATAGCAGAGGACGAGCATCTTCGTCTTCGCAAGCACCTCGTCCGGAATCCCGTCGAGGTCGGGGAAGAAGTCGTTCTCGGGCACGAGCGGCAGCCTGTGGACCACTCCGCCGAACCAGCGGGTCGCCGTGCCCGCCACGGGATAACCGGGCACGGTCATCAGGGTGACGTCGCCGGGATTGATGAACGCGGCCGGCAGCATGGAGTAGGCCGTCTTCGAGCCGATGCAGTGGTTGATCTCGGTGACCGGGTCGAGGGCGACGTCGAACTCCCGCTGCATGAAGGCGGCGACCGCCTCCTTGTAGATGGCGATTCCGTTGTCGGCGTAGCCGCGGTTCTCGGGCCGGTCGACCTCCCGTCGCATCACCGCCCGAACGCTCTCCGGTGCCATCTCGTCGTTCTCACCGATCCCGAAGTCGAGCATTCGCCGTTCGGGATGATCGGCCAGCGCCTTCCGCTTGGCCCGCTTGATGAGTTCGAACTTGTAGATCTCGTTGCCCTTGCCGTAGGCCGGGCCGCCGATGCGGTCGGCGAACCGGTCCTGAAACCAGGGATCCTGCGTGTCGAGTGGGGCGGTGGAACTGGCCATGCGGCGTCTTTGGACCGGATGAGGCGGTCCCTCTCATGGTGGGTGTCTCGGGGCCCGCGCCCGCGCGGGCGCGAACCCGAAAGATAGCGTTTTACAGGCTCATTTCCAAGCATTTGATTCTCGGCCGACCCCATGGTGGAGTGAATCCAGACAGGAGTTGCAGCCATGTTCATCCCGCCAGAATCCCCCCGTGTCTTCGGCCCGTACGACGGCGACTTCGACCCCTTCGACGAGGACGAGGATGCCGTCGTCCTGATCACCTTCGGCTGACGGGCTGGCAACCTGGGGCAGGGTCGCTTCGGCAGGCGGGTCTGGGGGTGGAACGAAACCTCCCTTTGCTGCCGAATTCCGGGCCACGATTGCACCGACAGCCACTCCGACGGACATCGCAAACAGCAGCCGGCTTCTCGTTCGCTCGAATTGGCAGAACCACCAGCCGGCCAACCCCGCCAAGAGCCCGGTCGTCAAAGCGACGACAGACTCGACGGCAGCCTGGCGGCCCGGAATCGCCGCACATGCGGCCAAGACACCAGAACCGACCGCAACGGCTCCCGGCAGAATCAGGATCACCGCCATCAGGGCCTTCCGCCGCAGAGGCACGCTGATTGAGCTCGGTGTCCAGCGAATGACGCTGCCGATCAGGCCCGCAACAACCAGCGCCAAAAGCACGGCTGGCAGCCGGGATGCGAGCGTGATCTCGATTGGCTCTCCCGTGACCTGCAGGCTCAGCAGGCTCAGGATCGCCACCGAGGGCATGATCCAAGCCGTGGCGATGCGAGACCGTCGGGGGATCTCGAAAGCCAAGGCAAGCCAGACCAGACCTATCCCCACCGCTCCGTCGAGAACCCACTGATAAGGCACGGTTCCGACACGTCCATTCACCCAGTCGAGCAGTGGTCCGACCGTCATCCGGACAGGATCGTCGGCGGGAACACCGACGAAAAAGCCTGCAAAGACACGGAGGCCGAACGCTCCAAAAGGGATCAGGCCGGCAGCAAGCTCGAATCGACGCAATCGAGCCGGCAACGGCGACACCCAGAGAGCGGTCCAGAGAGCCGTGAAGACGAGAAGGCGAAGAGCATCCATCGCCTCTGAGTGTAGCTGTCGAAAGTCTGGCCTCCGCAGAAGTTGCCGCTTGATCGCTTCGGCACCCCGTTCAGTTCGCAGCGCGGGATGCCCGTGGACTCAATCCCTGAAATCGTGCCTCACTGCAGGCAGTCGCGGCCAATGCATCATGCCTTGGCCAGCGCCGGAGCCAACAGTTTTATGAGCGCTCCCGCCGTCGGGAGCAGGGGGAGCGAAACGATCCCTGCCACCCGCAACGTCAGCGGGATGCCCGAAGCTTTCAGGAATCGCACAACGGGCAGGAAGTTGTCGCCGTAGGCACGAAGATTCCAGGCCGAGCGAAACGACGCGACGTCGAACGTCACTCCGGCTGCATCGGCAGTGATGACGACCGGACGACCGTCGATGGAACCAGACAGTCGCCCGGCCAAGATCAGTTTGGGGGCGTACCCAGTTCCCGGGTTCGAATCTTCATCGTCCCGTGCAGCACCCATTCCGCATGCTGTGCCGAGGGGCCGGTGCCGCTGGGGATCTTGATGTGCATGTTGTCGAATTCGTAGCTGATTTCGGCACGGCGGCCGGTGAGATTGTCGTAGAGTCCGATCAGGAGATCGGGCCAGTTGTTCGTGTGGCTTTCCGACATGACGATTCTCCGAGGCTGATGGGGACCTGAAGAGTATAGACGAAAGGCGACGACAGGCCCGGCCGGTAATCCATTTTCCGATGGCTGTCATGGAAGGCCGGCATTCACGACCGGGCAATTCGGCTCTTCCCGACACAGCGGAGGCAAAGCATGGCCAACATCCAGCCGGGCCGTTATCGACACTACAAAGGCAGGGAATACACGGTGCTTGGAGTCGCCCGCCACAGCGAGACGCTCGAGACGCTCGTCGTCTATCGTCAGGAGTATGGCGACCATGAGCTCTGGGTGCGGCCGGCGGCGATGTTCGCCGAGACCGTCATGGTCGGCGGCCAGACGGTACCGCGGTTCGCGTTCCTTCGTGCGGCGAACCTCGGAAACGACGCCGCGACGCCGGATGAGGCTGATCGCAACGGCTGCCCGCCGACATTCATCGCGCGATAACGTGGTTTATGGGTCTGGCTCGGGCTCGTGACGGCCAGAAAGCCGAAGCGCCAAGCCGGCCGCTTCGTAGAATTGGGGGGCCGGCCACCGATAGGCGACAGCCCGTCAAGATCCCTGGAGCCTTTGTTCCGATGCCAGTTCGAATCGTTCACACGGCCGACAATCATCTCGGCCTGCCCTTTAGACAGTATCCCACCGACGTCCGCGACGCGCTCGTCGAGGAGCGGTTCGCAGCCCTCGGGCGGCTCGTGGAAACGGCCAACAAGCGGCAGGCCGATTTTTTCGTGGTCGCGGGTGACCTCTTCGATTCGACGCGAGTCACGGTTCAGGACATCAAAAAGACGGCGGGCATGCTCCGGGGGTTCACAGGCGAGGCCGTGATCGTCGTGCCTGGCAACCACGACCACTTCACAGGCCCGGAAACCGAGGTCTGGAGCCGGTTTCGCCGCGAGATCGAAGGGGCGGCGAACATCGACCTCCTGACCACGGCCACTGTGCAGTCGTACGAGGTCGCCGGTCAGACGGTGCACTTCTTTCCCTGCCCCTGCCCCTCGAAGACGGGCAGTGATTCGACGATCGGCTGGGTTGCCGAGGCCGCCAGGGAGCGTGCCGACGGCCTCCGGATCGGCATCGCCCACGGCAACGTGACAGGATTGGGCCTCGACGCTGCTGATCAGTATTTCAACATGGAGCCCGCGGCCCTCGAGTCGGCCGGCGTCGCAACCTGGCTGCTCGGCCACATCCACGTGCCCTTCCCGTCAGCGGAGTCGGGGACGCACTCGGCCTACTTCATGTCGGGCACGCACACGCCCGACTCGCTCCGATGCCGTCATGCCGGGTCGGCATGGTGGGTCGAGTCCGACGGCGACCGCATCACGGGTTACGAGCGGCTTTCTCCCGGCCGGGTGCGATTCGTGAGAATCGAACGGGAGGTCTGCTCAGCCGACGACGTCGCCGCCGTGCTCGCGGACTGCCGCAGCCTCGCGCCTGCAAGCACGGTCCTCGACCTGCAGCTCTCCGGGCGGCTGTCGGCTGTCGAGAAGGCGACGCTCGACCAGGAGCTCGCGGCCTTGCGGCCGGCATTTCTCCATGTCACTGACGAGTCCGAGATTCACGACCGGCTCGACGCGGCTCAGGTGGCGACCCTCTACAGCGACGGCGGACTCGCCGCACGGCTGCTGATGGGACTGCTTGCCGACGGAACCCACCCCGACGCGGCCACACTCGCCCACGAACTCATCGAGGAGATCAGGAACGCATGAGACTCAAGAAGATCAAGCTCCACCCATTCGGTCACTTCGTAGACGAGTCGTGGAATCTCGAGAAGCCGCTCGTGGTGATTCACGGGCCGAATCAACAGGGCAAGAGCACGCTCCGCCAGGCGATCTTTCACGCTCTGTTCACGCCGACGAATCTCACGAAGGCAAAGCTGGAAAACTCGGTCGGTCCTTGGCTGCCACTTCCGGCAGGTGACTACGCGGCGGTCACGCTGACTTTCGAGGACGCCGGCACGACCTGGACGCTCGCGAAGCGATGGGGTGCCGACCCGGCCAGCCGACTCAGTGGCGGTGCGACGTCGATCGCGGAGCCGGCGGACGTTCAGGCGAAGCTCGTCAAGATGCTTGCTCACGGAGAAGCGACGTATCGGCACGTGCTCTTTACGGGGCAGGCCGAGCTTGAGCAGACGCTCGCGACCATCAAAGCCAACGCCAAGGACCTCCGGGACGTCCGCGACCTGCTCAAGGCGGCCGCAGGTGCCGCGGCCGATGTTGACGAGCAGAAACTGCGGCGGTTGCTCGCAGAGCGAATCGAGAAGGCATTCGGCCGCTGGGACGATGGCACGGGCAGGCCAGAGCGGCAGAATGGCAGGGAGAAAGACCTTCAAGATCCATGGAAGCGCGACGTCGGCGACATTCTCGCCGCCTGGTACGCCTGGCAGACCCATGAAGTCGCACGCGGCAGGGTGCTCATGATCGAGATGGAATTCGATCAGACGGCCGCGGACGTGACGCGGATTGAGGAGCAGATCCGACTCGCGGAAGAGTTCTTGAGACAGTTTGGCGGCCTGCGCGAGTCTCTCGTCGAGCGCGGCCTCCTCGAGGAGCGGGTTCCGCGACTCGAACAGAATGTCGCCTCGCTCAACGCGGCCTTCACCGGCTGGCCGAAGGCGGATGCAGCGATCGCGGAGTGGGGGCAGCGAAAGCTGGAACTCGAGACCGAGCACGGCAAGCTCGTGCAGGAACGGGCCGATGCGGAAGCAAAAAGGGTGGGTGCTTCCAGGAAAGCGGAGTTCGAGAGAATCACGAAGGCGAAGCAGGCCTGGGCGGAGGCCGAAGCTGAGGCGGCGCAGCATCCGGATCCGGGCACCGATCGGATCCAGGAACTCGAGCGGCTCGAGACGGCGATCACAACCGCCGAAAACAAACTCACGAGTCGACAGCTGTCGTGGAGAATCGAGGCCGACGAGCCCACCACCGTCACGGTCGAGCGGGGCATCGAGTCGGCCGAATCGGTGGCCGTGGGGCAGGAAGGTGTCGTCGGTACGGCCGAGGCCCGGGTGCGGATTGCGGCCAAGGGAATCAGGCTCGTCGTCGAGAGCGGCGGGGACGACGTGGACTCGCTCTTCTCGTCGGTCGAGGACAACCGGGCGAGCCTGAAACGGCTCCTGGAGGACTGCGGCGCAAATTCCGTGGCCACCATGAAGGCGTTGGCGGATCTGCGTCGCAAGGCTGCGGCAGTCGCGGAGAACAGGAACCAGATCTACGAATCACTGCTCGCGGGCAAGACCTTCGAACAGTGGACGGAAGAGGTCGCGGCGATCGAGAGCCTTCCGGCCACGCGTGACTTGATGACGATCGACCAGGAGATCACAACCAACCGCACGAGGCTGGCAGAGGGCAATGCGATCTCCGATCAGTCCGCGAATGCCATTGAGGAATGGAAGCGGCATTTCACCGATCAGGACACGCTGACGGAGCGACTTCTGGAGGCGAGAACCGCGTTCAAGCAGGCCAAGGAGCGGCTGGCGAGCCTACCCGGATTGCCTGAGCAGTTCGCGTCGGTGAAAAAGTTTCTGGAGATGCTCGCCACCGCCCAGCAACAGCAGGTGGACGGGCAGAGGCAGCTCACTGTCGAGAGGGAAAAGCAGGCCCGGCTCACAACTGAGCTTGGCGATCGTCGCAGTGAGGACATCGCCGAGGAGGCCGGGGCGGCGAAGCGGACCTTCGAGCGGGCACGTGGAAAGGGGCGCGACTACCTGCGGATTCGTGAAGAACTCGACCGGATCGTGGCCGACGGCGGTGCGGATCCGCTGGTGGACTTCAGTGCGAAGGTGGCCGAAATATTCACCCGAATCACGGGAGAGACGACGACCTTCGTGTTCGACGGCCAACTGCCGGTGACCGTGGAGCGCGGGGGAATTCAGATGCCGCACGCTCGGCTGTCGCAGGGGGCCAGTGGGGCCCTGGCGCTGGCGGTTCGCCTGGCGATGGCGGAGGCCTATCTCTCCAGTGGCTCGGGCTTCATCATGCTCGACGACCCACTGGTGAACCTCGACAAGGACCGAATGGCAGTGGCCACCGATATCCTCCGAGAGTTTTCGGAGCGTTCGCAGGTGATCTTCTATACGTGCCACCACGAGCAGGCCGCGCATCTCGAGCCATCGGAAAGTTCGCCGCAGGCGTAAGCTGCTGGACACTCTCAACGACTGCCTCGGCCGACAACCGCCCACCCGTTGTCAAGCGATTCAGATGCGGTTTTACCAGCAACTCACCGATCGGGAGGCCACCCAGAAGATCGGTACGGCGGCCAGCACGATCCCTCAGCCTTGCGCCAGCCCCGCTGCCCAGCAGCGGGCGTAGAGCCGCAACTGCGGACGGTAATGATCAGCGAGTTTCTTTTCCTCCGACTCGGCGATGGACGTGGTCTTCCAGTCCACGATCACCCAGTCGGTCATACCGGCGGGCGGCGCAGCGGCCTCTTCGCGGAACACCGCGTCGATCTGCCCTCGGATCAGCACCGGTGGCGATCCTGAAGCCTGTCTCGCCTCCCCACCGGCCTGACCGGCTTCGGCCACTGCCCTGCCCGGCCCGACGTCCACCTCCACTCCCGCCGGAATCTCGTCGGCTGAGACCGCGATCGAAAACGGTACCTCGACGTGTCGCTCGGCTGCCGCCTCGATGCGTCGCCATACCTCGCTCTGCCGAATCTCTTCCACGAGCACCACGGCCCGGTCCGCCAGCGCCTTTCGATCCACGCCGCTCTCGACAAGATCGCTCTCCTCCACGACATTCGCGGCGGCGGTGGCGAGATCAAACGCAGAGCCGCCACCGTGGAGTTGCTGCACCGACAGCTCGAGCAGCCGATGGATCACGGTGCCCCAGTCCTGCCCAAGGCCACGGCCCGTATGGCGGATCCGCTCGGCCGGCTCCGTGAGAAAATCTCTGGGCGTGACCGTGGCGAACGTCGGCATACGTACCGCGGCAACCCGTCCCCTGGCCTGCTCGCGAGCCGCGGCCACCGCGGCCTCGTCAGCAGGCGGCCTGGCGGCGACAGCGGCGCGGGCCTCCTCGGAGGCCGCATGCGGCTTGAGATCCGGTAGGTTGGCGATCCCTGTGATTTCAGGGGAAAGCTCATGCCAGCCACCGGAGATCTCTCCTTTGTCTTTCTCAAATACGGAAACCACCACGCACGTGCCCGGCCGGGTGCCAGCCACGTAGTTCAGCCGCAGAAATTGAGCCTCGCGATATCGCAACTCAGTCTGCTCGACATCCCGCCAGTTCGGCGGCGTTGCCAGGGTCGTACCGTCCCGCCCGGAAAACCCGGCCCGTGCAATTTTCAGATAGCCCCTCGTCCCGCCGTCTGATCGGGAGACATGCCATGACGGCCCGTATTTGCGGTCGCGGTGGGGGCCATCCTGATCGCAGAGGAAAACGACCGGCGCCTCCAGCCCCTTCACCTTGTGAAGGTTCATCACCCGCACGGCGCCACCGGTCGACGCGTCGATGGATGCGGTGTCGAAGTCCCGCTTCGGAAACTCCTCGCGAACGAGGTCGTCGATCCGATCGACGACGTCCTGCACCGAGGTCAGCAGCGACCGCTCCGCCCGGACCCGCTCGATGAACGTGGCGATCGTGCCCGCAGCCGCCCGGCCTCTCCGGCCCGCCATCCCCCCGGCCGCCGATGCCACCAGCATCAGGCCGGCGTCGTCGGCGATCCGCTCGAGGGCCGCCGCCAACGGCAGCGAGCCCACGATGCGCCGCCACCTGCAGAACGTCTCCGCCGCCGACCTCAACCGGCCCGCAAGCTCCTCGTCAGCCATGCATTGAGGCACGAGTAGCCGGCCGTCGATCCGGCCGCCGGCCTTGCGAAATGCGTGGAGATCTCCATCGCTGAAGCCGAATACCGGTCCCCGCAGCACGGCCAGTGCCGCCACCGTGTCGTCTGCGTCCGCGATCACCCGCAGGCAGAGCTGCAGGAGGGCCAGATCATTTCTGCTCGCGGATCCCTTGCGGCCGGTGACGTCGCACGGCAGGCCGACGGCGTTGAGGGCCTCGGCGTAGGTCGAGAGTTGACCTGTGTCCCACGTGACGATCATGAAGTCGTCGGGCCGGCAGGCGGCAGTCTCGCCCTCTTGAGCCCGAGGGACGGTCAGCTCGTGGTCGATCGCCCGACGGATGAACGTCGCCACCGCCTCGGCCTCGGCTCGGACATTGAGCGTTTTCACCCGCAGCTGACGCAGACCCGTGAGCTCGCCCGCAACAGCCGTCGGCCGTCCCACGTGGCTCGCGGTGAATTCAGGGCCGTAGTTCCGTCGCTCTCCTTCGCGATGTTCGCTGAACCGGCCGGCGAACCGGTCGTTGATCCAGGTCACCAGCTCGCGGCTGCTACGGAAGTTGGTGGTGAGGCGGAGGACCTCTCCGCCCGATGCCGCGATCCGCTCCTTGACGAATTCGAACGTGTCGATGTCGGCACGGCGAAACCGATAGATCGACTGCTTCGGGTCGCCGACCACGAAGAGGCTTCCCGGCTTGATCGTCGTCGCCCGCCAGTCGGTCGCCCGATCGTCGGCTGCAGTCAGGAGCAGGAGGATCTCGGCCTGTAGCGGATCGGTGTCCTGAAACTCGTCCACGAGCAGGAAGGGATGCCGCCTGGCGAAGGTTGCACGCACGTCGGACCGTTCCCGCAGCAGCCGGGCTGTTCGCACGAGCAGGTCATGAAAGGAAAGCTCGCCCTCGGCGAGCCGTACATGCTCGTAATGGTCCCGCGCTCCCTCCAAGAGCGGGATCACGAACTGATAGCGATAGGCACGCCACTGCGCGAGTGGGCCGGCCAGTTCGGTCACCATCTCGTTCCACCACTTCTCGAGCTCCTGTTTTCGCTTCTGCTGGCGTTCCCGATGCGCGTTGTCGCGACCGCCCGGCAGCCAGAGGCTCTGCGTGATCTCAGGGCATGCCCCTTCCAGCTGCTCAGCCGTGCGAAAGAGTGACTCCGGCGACTCGTCATGCCGATTGCGGTAGGCCCGCAGCACCGCCTCGAGCCTGGTCGTCAGGGCGTCCTTCGCGACCCCCGCATCGCCCTGTTCCGCCACGGCGGCGAGTTCCGCGACAATCCTGCCGCAGAGCCGCTCCAGGAGGGCCTTCACGTCGGGCGGATCGACCGGCTCATGGGGCCAGTCGCGGACGTCGCCGTGGGCGACGATCGTCTCGTATGCCGACCGCAGGTCACGCAGGTCGACCCCCGATTCCGCCAGCGGCTGCCGCAAGGCCTCGAGCGCTGCGTCGCCAGGGACACGATCACAGAACTCCCGCCAGGCGCGATCCCGCAGAGTCTGTTCCTCGGCCTCGTCGAGGGTCTCGACGGCGGGGTCGAGGCCGGCCTCGATCGGCCGGTCCTTGAGCAGCCGCCCGCAGAACGAGTGGACCGTGCCGATCACCACGGTGTCGATCTCGGCGAGGGCGGTCAGCAGCCGCTGCCGTTCGTCATCCGGCATGGCCGCGTCGGCCGCCAGTTTCTCGAGCCGCTCGCGAAACCGCCTGGCGAGTTCGGCCGCAGCCTTCTTGGTGAACGTGATCGCCGCGATCTCACCGGCGGTGGCGGTGCCCGTGCGTACGAGCGCCGTCATCCGATCGACCATGCACGTGGTCTTCCCGGTTCCTGCTGACGCCTCGACGAGCATGCTCCTGTCGAGCGACGTGCGGATCGCTTCCCGGGCGGCGGCGTCTCCGATGCCGTCGGGGGCAGGCTCGTCGGACTCGACGAAGGCTTGCGGACTGGGACTTGAGACGGCGATCTTCGGCTTCGAGTCATCGCCCTCACGCAAGTCTTTGAACAAATCGGCAAGTGTCTGGCCGTTCAAGCCGTACGGCGATTTGTCGCTCGAAAGCTTGCGGCCCGCGTCCTCCGTGGCTGAGTCGCCGCAGACGTCGAGAAAGTCACAGAATCCACAATCCTTCTTGACCGTCGTGGGCAGGAACGCCCCCGCGGCGACGATCCCACAGAGTTGCTCGACGAGCGCATCCACGCCAGTGAGCTGCTCGGCCGTCCACTCGAGCCTCTCACCACGGGTCGCAGCCCCGGGGAAAAGATAGGAAAACCGTGTGACGTGGCCCGCATCACCGACGGCTCCGCGGACCACGTGGCGAACCATCAGCACGTAGAGCCCGTGCTGCAGCCGACGGCCCTTGTCGAACACCGCGAGCGGTTTCTTGCCTGTCGTCTTGAAACGCGTCGAGCTTCCCTTCTTGTAGTCGATGATCGCATAGCCCTCCTCCCCCCCGTCGCGGCCGTCGACGTCGATGCGATCGACGAACCCGCGAAGCCGAATCGTCCGGCCGTCGCCCATGGGCAGCGAGACCGGCTCCTTGCCATCGAACCGCGTGCTCTCTCCCTTCGGCACGAACCCGATCGCTGCCTCGAGCGCGACGGGCCTTGAACCGGTCTCCACACAATACTGCTCCTCGATCTTGAGGAACGTCCGCAGGGCGTCGGCAACCTCCCGGCGGCAGGCGGCTACGGCCGCCTCGTCGGTCGTCGGCTTTTCGGCCCGCTTGGCCGCGAGCACGTCGTCGAGCGTTGCGAGAATCTCGGCCTCGTGCTCCGCAAACCTGGGATGAGGCGAGTCGGCCGGCCGGCCGGGCCCCGTGTACACGAACCGCCGCATGAACCGCTCGAGCACCCGATGGAGCACGTCGCCATGTTCCCTGTCGTCAAGCCAGCGATCCGATTCGGGCTCCAGCGAGTCGAGAGGCTTCACCTCGAGGCCATACCGGAAAAAGAACCGTCGCGGACAGGCCCCGAGAGCCTCGAGACTGTGGGCCGACGCCTCACGGCCGGCCGGATTCCCGGGGTCGAGTTCGGGGCCGGCAGCAGGGACGAGACCGTCCCACTCGGTGAACCTCGGCGAGCGGCGTTGCTCCTCGGCATGAAAGCCCCTCGCGAGCGCGTCGCCGCGACCAGCCACCGCCTGCCTGACCGCTGCCATCGACGGGTTCTCGCCGAGGGTGGCCAGCCACCACTCCGACTCGTTGAGCGCCGAACCAGGGTCGCGGGGGACGAACGATTCCGTCTCGTCGGCGATCGCCGCCAGGAAGTCGTGCAGCGTCGCCTGCGGGGCCCCGGCCTGGCGACGGTAGACCTCCAGCAGCAGCGGGCTGGGAAACATCTCCGCCTGCTGCACGAGGTCGCGGCAGGTGTAGGAGATCTGCACGTCACCACGGAGCCGGCCCAGCAGCCTCCAGAAATCGGCCCGCACCCTCGCGGCCGCGGCTGCTCCCACCTCCAGGGTGTCCGAGATCGCCGCACGATCAGCGTCTGGAAGCACAGGATCGGAACTGCCGGGTCCAGGAAACCGGGCCTCGTCGAGGCCCACGATGAACGTGTGCGACCGGCCGGAGTGGCCGCCGGTGGCGATCGAGGCGACATGCAGACAGCCGGGCCGCGGTGCGGTTCCCATCACCACGAGCGTGTCGGCCAGGCCCGTGAGCCATTCGAGCGTCTCACGCGGGTCGGCGGCGGGATGCTTCTCGAGCCAACGCTCCATGTCGGCGATCTCCGCGAGAAGCCGATTCCTCGCATTGTTGTCGAATTGGCTGCGGGCCGTGGCCAGCTGTTCCATAAAGAGACGCGCCCGTCTCACCGTCTGGATCGCGGCCCCTCCCCGGGGCGGCTCGCACTCATTCAGCCGTGCGAGCACTCCCGCGAGCACCCGCAGCGCTGCGATCCGGCGATCACGGCACCGCACCGCCGTGTCCTCGTCGAACTCGAGGTCCTCTTCCTTGTCACGGCCGCCGCCCATGAACGAGGAGAGAGGAGCGGCCTGCACGGCAGCGATCGCCACATGCACCTTGTCGGCCGCATGGGCGAGGTCGAACCCGATCCGCAGCCGTCGCAGTTCGCGAAGCAGTCCCGCCTGTGTCATCGGCCGGTCCGCCGACTCCTGCACGTCGGCGAGGCCTTGCCCGTCATCGTCGGGCTCCGGTTCGCCGGCCGCGGCGTTGGTCGCCCGCTCGACGCGATTCCAGTCGAGGAGGCCGTCTCGCAGCATTCGCACCAGCAACCACTGCGAATGGCCCGCGGCCCGCCACGCGAGCCACGAGGCCAACGCCCGCGCAGGCCGCGACTCGCGGATCGGAAGCCCCTCGGCGAACGTGACCGGCAACTCCGCGATCGTCCTGCCGTCGCCTGCCGGACTGCCCGCCATCACCGCGAGCACGTCCTGAATGAGGGCTGGATAGGCGGCCGGGTCCGTATGCAGCAGTTCGACCGTGTCGAGCGGAATGCCCGCAGCCAGACAGCGACGCAGAACGCCCCGCACCTCGTTCACCTCTCCGATCCCGCGGAAGAATCGGATCTCCGGGCCGTGATCCGGGTCAGAAAATGACTGCGGTTCGGCATCGATCGCCAGCATGCGCACGCGATCGCCCAGTGCCGCGACGACATCGCGTTCGACTCGCTTGAGATCGATCGCGTCCGGGATGAGAATCCGCCGCCATTCCGCAGATACATGATCCGCTCTGACGGTATCGAGTGCCATCGACGCCACGTCCGCGGCGTCGGCGAGTTTCTCGTCCGCGACGACCGCGGCGTATTCCTCGAGGAGCAACGCGATGTCATGCCGCTTCTTGGCATCGACCCGCTCGCGTCGTCGAACGTCGTCGGCCGTGATCCCCGCCATGCGCAGGGCGAACAGGCTCGCCCACGTGCGTTCCGCGAGCCGACGGTAGGACCGGGGTGAAGCGAAATACTGCAGGCGACCACCACGGTCGGCATGGAGCATTATTTTTTCGAGGAGCACGAGCGATGCCCGAGCCGAAGCGACGGAAAGCCCTGCGGCGGTCAGCGACGGGGCGGCAAGGTCGTAGCAGAGAGCCCGGGGAGTGGTCGCCCGCACGTTGAAGACCGGCATGCCACCGAGGGCGATGGTGTCGATCCACTGGCGGCCGACGCGGCGGCTGGGAGCGACGATCCAGATCGGCGCCCGCGGTTCCGCCGCGACCGCGTCGATGATCGACTGCACGAGTCGGGATCGGCGAACGGGTACCCCCGGCTCCGAGGCATGCTGCCGAACGGCTCCGTCCGCTCCGGGCACCCGCTCTTCGATCGCCATCCATGTCTTGGTCATGTTCCCAGCCCTGGTTTTTCAGCGTTCTTCATCCACGATCCGTGGACTCACACCGTACCTACGGCCGGCACGACCCGATGCTTCGCCGCCACGGCGATTATTCAGCCCACCCCCAGCGGGTGCAATGAGCATGCAGTGGTGGGGGTTCGAAGCGCCGCATCCGGTGACGCGTAGAACGGGAGAGTGCATCGGGACCGTCCGTGTCTTGGAGCTTCCCTGGTGTTCGTACGGCTGGCGTAACCCAAGCGGACAAGGTCCGTCCTCCCTGGACGCGGTTGTTATGGCGCAGTTCTGAGGATCAGACACTCGACCGGCGCGGTCGTACCGCTCCATTTGGGAGGCAGTATCCGTCTCGAGTTTGACGACCCATGAGGTCGCCAACGCCAACCTGCAACCGCAAGGTGGTCACGGTCTCCCGGCAATGGGCCCGAGGATACGCATCGGAAGCGGTTTCCGGTGACAAACGACCCGACGGCTCAACGGCTGAACTCTCACATGTGTGCGCCGCGCCGGGGCACAGCTATGTGTCATGCTGTGGTCAGGCAAATGCGCACCCCGAAGGTCTGCCTCCCGGCGAGTCACTGGGCTGCCCCGGGGCGGGACTGCGTGGCCGTTGACGCGAACACCCAGGGTCTTGCTAGACCCTCCCGCGCCTGAACGCTGCGAGAACTCACGCTACAGGTCAGCAATGAGCTTTCGGACCTCATCCTCCTTCTGCCCGAGTTTCTTCTGCAGACGGCCCAGCAGTTCATCTTCCTTACCCTTGGCATACATCAGATCGTCGTCGGTCAACTGGGCGAACTTCTGCTTAAGTTTGCCTTTCAATTCGTTCCACTCGCCTTTGAATTTCAGTTCGTTCATGGTTTGCCCCTTGTTCTGAAGGACTGACGGGATGTTTATAGCGGCGGAGAAATACCTCTCCGCCCAACGAATAGCGCGATCACGAAGAGAACCAGAAAAACTACGAAGAGCAGTCGGGCGATGTCCGTCGCCGCCACTGCGATGCCACCGAAGCCGAACACGCCGGCAACGATGGCGACGATCAGAAACAAAATAGACCACCGCAGCATGATCGTGACTCCTACGACAAGTACGAAGGCGATCCAATGCCAGACAACACAACATCCTGGTCAAGAGAAGTACACGGCTGACGTGTCCTCTGACCTGACGTACCAACCCTACGCGGCAGTCCAGCGCACCGGCGAGAATCTCGCAGGCGGGAGTCGGAAAGGCGATAGACCACAAGGAGACACTGCCCGTCATTCAGCGCAGACAAACTCGCCGTATCAAGAGCCGCGGTCTTACCGCTCCATTCGCCTTCAGCGGACCACGGTGCGGAAAGTGTCCTGTGTCGTGTAACGCGCAGGATAACCCGGCTTCTCGACGGGATGCGCGTGAGTGCGGAATGATCGATAGCGTAGTCTTCGCAGAACGCCGGGTGCTTTCAACGCGGCTGTGGCAACATGCCTGGCGGACAGACCGTTCTCGCCAACCGACTATGAGGTGAGCGGATGCTTCGCTCTTCGTGGCTCCTGAATGCAGTTCTTGTTTCGTCTTTTGGCTTGAGTGGCTGCTCGCAGCCACCGATCGAGCACACGGTTCGCAAAGTCACAGCCGAGGACGTCCGTCGCGATACGGAGAAGGCGGTGGATACAGCCACGAGTTCTGCCACGCAGGCCAAAGAGGACTTTGTGATGCGACTCAAATCCGGCCTCAAGGACGTGGACTCGGAAATTGCAAAGCTCCATGAAAAAGCACTCGCCCTGAAGGATGAACCGAGGACTCGATGGAATGAAAAGATGGCGGATCTCAAGGCGAAGCAGGAGGCAGCCCGCGAGAAGGTGGACGAGCTCGGCAAATCCACTGGCGAGGCATGGGAGCGATTGGAGAAGGGCACCCAGTCGGCATGGGAAGATTTGCAGAAGGCCATCCGGGAGGCCGAGCACGAAGGCCATTTCATAAGACGATCTCGTGGAGTTGATAACGTCGTGGCGCTGTGGGACGATCGACGAGCAGGTGCGTTCCGAACAGGATTGGGACCTTCACGATGGCCGGTGTGCGTAATTTCTTTTCTGCGATTTTCAGCAGCCCGCCGGATGACATCACTCCGTGTGTCACCCAGGCAAATTCATTTCGTGAGGTCGTGTCTCTCCAGGCGCTGTTCGTGCCGCTCACCGTGGCGCTGCTGGCGTATGTCAATAGCGCACCTGCTTTTCAAGTGCGGGTGGATGTGCTCTTCGCGATGTTGGCGTCGCTCCCCGTGCTGGGCCTCTATCGCATCGTGTGCAGTCACGTAAAGACCGAAGCTGGGGATGTCTATGTGTGCACGAAGCCGATTCGCGACTTTGCCCGGCAGGCCATGATTCTAGACTTGGCGATCGTGGTTGTGGTGTCGGTGCTGTACTGGCTGGGTCAACTTCCCGGGCAGTGATGCCTGAACAGGGATAGGCGGACGGCGATAGGGCCTGCGGCCGCGGGCAGGCCGCAGGGCTTGCCTGGTCTCGCCACTCACCCACGGGCGAGGCGAATGCGGGAAATTGCCCAACTCCGGCCGCACGACTGTACCGATGATACCGATAGCACGGCGCCCAACCGCGTTTGTCGAAGTCGCCCTCCGTCAGGCACCAGCCCTCTCCACAGCAGCTTCTATGCGACCGAACTGTGGGGCTCGGGACGGGCAGCGGCGGCGGTTTGCAGTTGGCAGGCCGATGGTTTGCCTGGTCGCCGGGCTGTGGTGGTGCCTGGTGAGCCTGACTGTGGCAGACGAGCCGCCACAGCCCTATGTGGAAGAGCCTACGTACAAAATGGCTCCGCATCTGCTGGGCTCTCCGGACGGCTTTCGCGAGCGGCTGGCCGACGCCGGGGTGACCATCCTGGCCGACAATACGAGTTTCTACATCGGCAACACAAACGGCGGCTTTGCCCAAGCCTTCGATTACGCCGGGCACGGCGACTATTGCGTGATTGCCGACGGCGGAAAGCTCGGCGTGCATGAGGGCCTGTATCTCAAACTCCGCGCCGAGCATCGCTACGGCGAAACGATCGTCGGGAACGTGGGCTGTTTCATCTCGCCGACGCTGATCGCCGACCTGCCGGTCTACAACAGTGAGCAGGTGTATCTGACCAACGTGCTGCTCACGCAGGAGTTGGCCGATGCGTTCACCGTGTTTGCCGGCAAGATGGACACGCTCGATGGCGATATGAACGCCTTTGCCCATGGACGGGGCAAGACACAGTTTTCAAACATGGGATTTATCTTCAACCCGATCGTGGGCGCGACGGTGCCCTACTCCACGTTGGGAGCCGGATTCGTGCTGCATCCCGACGACGGCCCGATGCTCATGGTGACCGTGCTCAACTCGACCGACACGACGGCCACAAGCGGCTTCGACACACTATTCAACGACGGAATGCTCCTGTCGGCGGCCGTGCGGGTGCCTACGAACTGGTTCGGCCGCCCGGGGCACCAGCTCCTGGGCGGCACCTGGAACAGTCGCACCTATACGTCGATTTCCGAGGCCTACATTCCTTACCCGAACGTGGCGACGCCGACGATCCAGGGTTCGTGGTGCCTGTATTGGAACTTCGATCAGTATCTGTTCATCGATCCGGCTGACGAAACGCGGGGCTGGGGCCCATTCGGCCGCGCGGGCATCGCGGATCCAAACACGAGCCCGATCGATGCGTTCCTGAGCTTCGGCGTCGGGGGCAACGTGCTGGGCCGAACGCGGCGCGACGATACGTTTGGCATTGGCTGGTACTACGCCTCCACCAGCCCCCAGATCGGTACCCTGATCACGTCGCAGTTTGGCCCGATCGGCAATGGCCAGGGCATCGAGTTCTTCTACAACTACGAGCTCACTCGTGCCGTCCGCATCACTCCCGACCTGCAGTACGTCGTGCCATCGCTCCGGTCGGCGGATCCGGCGCTGATCGCCGGTGTGAGGGCGCTTGTCAGTTTCTGACCAGTCACTACCCCGGCGCATTCACCTTCACGTTGAGCGAGTCGCCGAGCCAGCCGACGATTTCGTCCCGCGACGACCGCGGCACGACCTTGAGGTTCAAGCGTCCCATTCGACCGATCTGCCTTTTTCGGTATCAGAAAAATAGCGATGAAAACGACGGATACCGCTTCGGGAGGAAATCGACATCTCGAACGTGACGGTGTCCCAATCACTCGCCGTGCAGCACCGTCAGAAGCCGTGCGGCAGCATTGTCCGTGTAGCGGCCTGATTCCATGGCCAGTATTGCACCGTCGCGAGTCACGACCAGCACATGGATGTCTTTCACCGAGTCGATCCCGCATGACCTCAGGTATGCTTTTCGGTCAGTGTAGGCCGTCCACACATGGCTTCTGGCATCCTTCCCGGGAATACCTCGCTGCATGCCGGTGTCAACGATCCAGCGCATCAACATTCCAGGTTCATCGATCACCGGCATCTCGATCCATGGCAGCTTGTTTCCCGGCTGCGACAGTGCCATCCCGGCCGTCCAGGTGTCGATCGCCGCTTGCTGCTCCTCCTCGAACCCCAAGATGACGAGCGTGCGATCGGCCGGCAAGCCAGCGGGGGCCTTCCAAGGTTTCCCATTGAGATCCTTCCCGTTCACCGTTGGAAATCGCGGGGCAGGTTTCATTTCAGCGGTCTCCGATGCCAGGGCCACTCCAGGCGTAGTGATCCACAGGGCAAACAGGCTGAGGATCGACCAGCGAACGCGATTCGTCATGATCGGGCCTTGTGACTTCTGAGGCGGTTGGCGATGCGAATCAACCGGGAAAGCAGCGGCCAAAATCCTTGAGTCGTGACAGCCCACCGGTGACCCGGACTTTTCCACGGATGATCGCCCAGACGATCGAGCGTTCCTTCCGCAGGAACCCGAGCCAGGTCGCGGCGTCGGCCCGGATCGTGCAGTCGGGTGTGCCGATGAGTCCGGGATGCACGTCGAGTGACTGCTTGCGAATTGTGACGGTCGCTTCGGCCGTTTCTGCACCGGTGAAGACGAGGTGATAGACCGCGTCGATTCCCTTCGCCTTTCCGGATTGGAAGACGACTTTCATGCCGTCGAGGAAACCGTGGATCGTCGATGGGCGGATGCCTGTGACACGCTTTGGCGTTTTGTGTGGGAAGGCTCGAGTGACGTGCGCCTCGGCATCGGATTCGGCGACGACGTAGATAATCTCATCCTTCTGCTGCAGAGGTTTCACGAACTCATCCAGGAATCCGCTGCGGTTGTCGAGAAAAGGTGAGATGACGTCCTCGCCGGCCGGACAGACCGCCAGACAGTAGGCGGCTTTATAGTTGGCTCCGAAGCTCAGGCTCTGCCACATCGAAACCGACTCCTGGTCGGTCACTCGGCTACGATACTCGCGAGCGTCTCGGCTATCGGCGACCGTCTCCACCCAGTCGGTGAAGCCGTTCATGAACTCGCGATAGTTGTGCGTCAGGCAGGAGCTGGCGTCGAACCGGCCGTCGGCCTTGATGGCGCCCACGGGGCACGCGGCGACGCACAGTTTGCAGCTGACGCAGGGATCATACGCAACTGGCTTCGATTCCTCGTCTACCTCGGCGGCAAGGAGCACGGTCCCCAGTAGAATGAATGAGCCGAAGCGGGGATGGATCACGTTGCGGTGGATTCCCATCTGCCCGAGGCCGGCGGCGACCGCGACCGGCTTGTGCGACACGACCCAGATCTTGCCCGGAAACTTCGACGCCTCCATCGGAAAGCCCATCGGGGCATTCATCGCACGGATGCCCTCGTCCTCCAGCGTGCGGACGATCTCGCGGGCGGCGTCGTTGACGTGATCGCCTGTGCGGTGGAACTCGAGATTCGCGACCGATCGGGCGGGATTCCTGACGGGATCCCTGTTCATCCGGCAGACGATGCTGACGAGCGTTTTCGTTGTAGGAAATGTCTTGAGAATATCGGCTTTTTCAGCGGCGATCTCAGTCCTGTCGATCGCGACGAATCCCACGTCGTCGGCCCCAGCAGCTAGGCACACCTCCCGCAACCACGATGCGGAGACGCGACCCGGTGCTGGCCGAGAGGGCCGGTTACGCACTGCGACGACGGTCGGATGCTGGTCGAGAGCAGCCATCAAGGGATTCCTTTTAGTTGCGAATCGGCGTCACTTGAGCCACGCACTATCACTTGCATTATGCAAGCGAAGGCGGTAGAGTCAACAGTCGGGATCAAGGAGCGGCGGCATCCGCGGGAGCAGCCATGGCACGGACCAAGCGGCGGTCGATCTGCCCGGTAGCCTGTGCGCTCGACATCTTCGGCGACAAGTGGACGCTCCTGCTCATCCGCGACATGGCCTGCGGGAAAGCACTCTTCAAGGAGTTTTCCGCCTCCCCTGAGCGGATCGCGACGAACATCCTTGCGGATCGGCTTGAGCGACTCGTTGCCGGCGACCTTGCCGAATCGTTCGTGCCGCAGCACAGCAGCGGACGTGGGGGCTACCGTCTCACTGCCAAGGGGAGATCGCTGCTGCCGGTGCTCTCGACCATCGCCGACTGGGGGCTTGAGCACATCAGCGGCACTCAGGCGCGGCTGCGGCCGACGCCCGTAGGCCGTTGAGGATTCGCCTGATGATTGCACCCACTTAAAATGCTGGTGGCAGCAGTCCCGTCAAGCGAACCGGTCCTGCACCACCACCTCGGACAGGGCAAGCTGGCCGCCCTTCGGCATTGCGGGCTTCACGGCCTTGCCGACGGCGATCATGAAGCCGATCATCGGGCGGGAGTCGTAGCCCATGGACTTGGCCGCGAGCATGATCGTCTGCCCCGCGATGCCACACGACCGCATCGCCTCGTCCCGCTGCAACTGCTCTTTCCCTTCGTAGAACGGCCCCATCCAGCCCGTGACCAGTTTCTGGACCTCGGGCGCGGCGTTCCGCCAGTACCGCTCGGGCGACTTCTTCCAGGCCTTGAGGTCAGCGGTGAGCACGAAGAGCAGAGATGCTTCGGTGACCTGCGCTTGATCGACTGCGGCGGCCCGTATCTGTTTCCGCAGTTCCATGTCGCGCACGACCACGAACCGCCAGTTCTACATATTGAACGACGTCAGCGACTGGATCCCTGCTTCGAGGAGTTGTGTTTCTTCGGAGGCGGTGAACGGGTGGGTCGGGTCAAAAGCCTTGACCGACCGCCGCTGGTTGATGGCGTCGAACGTGTCCACGTAAATTACATTCCTTGCGAAGGGAGCTGAAGCCCATGCCGTTGTACGAATATTCCTGCCAGAAGTGCAGCCAGAAAATAGAGTTGCTCGTTCGTGGTGACGAGACGCCTGCGTGTCCGCACTGCGAAAGCACAAAACTTACCAAGCTCTTGAGCGTCGTCAGTGGTCACGTGGCCGGCGGCGGTGGCGACTCCGCTGCGGCCGAGGGCTGCGGTCGCCCGCAGTGTGGCATGGGCGGCTGCGCGGGCCTCGGTTGATGCAGCCGCGACTCCTGCTGAACCCTTGCTAGAAACTGGCTACCATGCCCGACGTTCCGTGGATTGACTGGTATCAGAGCCTCGCCAAGCCGTCGTGGACGCCGGCGCCGCGGACGATCGGCCTCATCTGGCAGATCCTCTATCCAGTCATCATCGCGACTTTTGGCTTTGTGTTTGTGCAGGCCGCGAGAGGCAGGCTCCCGCTTATCGTCGCCCTGCCCTTCGCCATCAACCTCGTGGCGAATCTGATCTTCACCCCGATCCTGTTCCGCATGCGGAATCTGCCACTGGCGGCGGCTGACATCCTGGTCGTCTGGGGCACGATTGTCTGGATGATGCTCGCCGCCTGGCCACACTATCGCTGGGTGGCCGCCGCCCAAGTGCCCTATTTCGTCTGGGTGTCGATCGCCACGGTGCTGCAGTTTTCGATCACGTGGGTGAATCGAGCCTTGAGCTGAAGTCGTTCTTCATGCTCCGTCGTTTTGCTCCAGGAAGAAGAAATCCAATGCTGCTTTTCGCCGAATTCGTCTTTGAGTCCTTTCCCGGCGGCGGTGCCATCAGCGTCGTTCGTGATGGCGTCAGCCTAGGCGCGGTGATCGCCGTGGTCTGTTCCTGGCAGCGGAACCGGTCGATCCTGTGGGCCATCCTGGCGGGCATCCTCAGCTGGTTCTACGTCATCTATTTTGCGATCACACGACGGTCAGATGAGACTCGCTACGGCTGACAGGCCATGGCGGCGATTGATCCATGAGCAAAGGCTCGGCAGTCCTCGTTTCGTGTGGCCTTATCCGCAACACCTGCTAGTTCTGCCGCACCATGGTCTGACCATCGTTGGGGCACTTCTTCGTCCCGGGCTGGCCGTACTCCTGGATGAGTTTGCACTTCATGCACTTGTACTTGTAGGTCTTCGGCGCGGCGAGCAATGTGCCGGCTCCAAGAATCCCAGCCACCGCGCACGCGATGCCCACCACAAACCCCCGCCGCATCATTGCGCCCTTCATCCGCCACCTCCTCAGCCAAGCGTCTGGATCAAACACCAACGAAGCCTACACCCCCTCCCGTGAGGTAGGCAAGCACCTAAAAACGGTTAATGTTGCGAAGAGCCAAGTAGCAGAGGGCGCCGACCTCGCGCGGCGGCCCACGATGACGGAGCTGTTTCACCGGGGCTACAACCCGCGCACGCTGCCGCCGGAGTTCACGACCTGGTTCGACTTCGTGGCGGCCGAGGG
>Ga0209401_1000668_pt1 | contig 23103 bp, 21 predicted proteins | sample M_140807_MF_Meta_FD_187318 | JGI IMG/M metagenome (GOLD analysis project Ga0209401, IMG submission 187318) | Freshwater microbial communities from Lake Montjoie, Canada to study carbon cycling - M_140807_MF_MetaG (SPAdes) (version 2) | ecosystem: Environmental > Aquatic > Freshwater > Lake... | reverse complement strand
ATTGATCTTTTTCTGTGATTAATTTAGCTTTTTCTTTAACTTGCTTGTAAGCTCCAATTGCTTGGCTGTTAATCATAGACTCTGGCAAAGCTGTAAATTGTGGCCTTCCAGTAATTGGAGCAGTAGAGCATCCTGCTAATAAAAAACCACCGCAACAGCAAGTGGTTAGGGATAAAAAATCTCTTCTATTTATATTCATTAAATTTTAAATATTTTACTTGTGAATTTAGACAACAAAATGTTATTTCTAGTTAGTTTATCATGAAATCTTCAATAATTACAAAGCTCAGAAACTATTTTTTAGCAGGAATAGTTACATTAATTCCGATATTTATAACTGTATATTTAACAGTTGTTGTTATCGATCTTTTCTCAAAGATAGTGCCAGATGCTGTAAATCCAAACAAATATCTACCCTTTAAAATACCAGGATTAGAAATCTTAATAGCACTTATTATTACTACCTTTATTGGAATGATTTCTTTAACTTATTTTGGAAAACAGTTCTTATTGTTAGGTAAAAATTTACTAGAAAGAATACCTGTAGTTCGTTCAATTTATTCAGGAGTTACTCAATTCACCAAAAGTTTTCAAGAAGAAGGGTCTGCGAATAAAAAAGTTGTTCTCATTGAATTTCCACGACCCGGAGCTTGGGCAGTAGGGTTTGCAACAAATGAAACTACAAAGCCTATATCACCAAAGATTAGCGATAATTTAACTAGTGTTTTTATACCTACAACGCCAAACCCAACTAGTGGATTTCTAATTTTAGTTCCTAAAAAAGATATAATTTTCTTAAATATGAACTTTGAAGACGCCATGAAATTTATAATTTCTGTTGGAGCGGTAGGCGAGTTAAAATAATTATTTTATTAATTTTAAAAATAATTCAAAGTAAGTTTAAGTAAATCTAAATTACCACCAGAGGTTGACATAATTATATTCTTTTGTTATATTGCTAATTCAGGATTATTTCCTGCGAGCTCTAAGCTCTTAAGTTACGTAAGTCTTTAAAATTACGCGCCCTTAAATAAAGCCATTTGGTGGGCATCTCATAAAAATAATGTGTGTTAGCACTCAGCATTTTGCTGCGCGTTGACTAATAGTAATTTTAATAATGAAAATAAGATGAAAACTATACGTAAACTAAAAGTAGTTTCTAGCAATAAGGTTAGAGCTAATAGAGATAATGCCAAGAGGAGCACTGGTCCTAAAACTTTATCTGGAAAAGAAAAAGTTAGTGGCAATGCTTTAACGCACGGACTTACAGCTGAAAAACATGTGATTATTGGCGAAAGTATTGAAGAATTTAATACTTTTAAAGATAGCATGTTTAAAGTCTACGAACCTTTAGGCGCGCATGAAGAAGAAATCTTCATAAAACTTGTAGAGTTATTATGGAGATTAAGGAGGGTAGGTGTCATTGAAACTGGAATTTATGGCAATGAAATTCTAGAATTTGATGCAGAGTCTTATAAACCTAAAGCCTCAAATAAAATAACTCATTCTGATTTTAAAAAAGATGATCAGAATAAAGTTCTAAAAAATCAATCCTTAATTGGTGTGGCTTTCACAAGAGATTCTAATGCTGGAAGTTCCTTGTTGAAGTTGAATACCATTGAGGGAAGATTAATTGGCAGAGTTCAATTGTTTGAAGATCTTCTTTTAAAAGCACAAAACAGAAGAAGAAAAGGAGGTACAAAATGAGAAAAATTTCTGACTCTAAAATTAGCTATTATGGGCGAAATAAAAGGAGTTTTCTCTCAAACCCACGCTATAAAAGAGGTAGCCGTGTCAAAACAAAGCCAACTTTAAATCAGCTCATAAAAGAAACTCACAATAAATATATTGCAAAATGGGGTTCTTATCTTGAGATTAATGATCCTGCTTTGTATGAATCCATGACTGGTAAAAAAGCTAAAGAACCTGTCATTGAAGTTTCTGAGATAAAGGAGGAGGTTAAAAAGATTGATACTTCTTATGACTATTTGGACGCCTATCAAAAGATGCGTGATGCTGAACGGGCTGTTCAACTTGAAAAGGAGCGAGCAAAGTTAAAAAAGAAAGAGATTAAATTCAACTTTACAGCTCCCAAGAAAGATTGGTCTATTTATGGAGGCTGGGTAAACGCTTATGAGCCTGTCAATAAGGGCAGATTAGGTAGCACTCAAGAATGGAGGATAGAAAAGCCAAAAAGACATTATTATTAGCTTTATTTAAATACTTACTATAATATAAAGTGATACTTTAAGTATTAATACTAAATATATGTTTTATATAATTTTTTAAGTAAACTTAATTGTTTAAATTATGATACTTAATTTATCATTATTATTAAGCTTTTTGATGTTATTAAGTATTTTTGATGATGTGCTAAAAGTAGCGAAAACATTGACTTTTGAGACTAGTCTTATCTCATTATCAATGGAAACTGGTGTTTTTCCAAAGCCAATTGCTATTGAATGACCTTCACACCAATAAGCAACTTCACCAAAAGTGACTATATCTCTAGCGTTTTTATCTGGTTTAATGCCTAGATTGGTGGTCTCGAAGTATATCTCTTCGCCCCAAGTGTTTATTTGAGCTTTAAATGAGCTTAATTTGGCTAATTTAAGTGCTGTTTCAGAGTTATCTATATTAAGCTTAAGTTCAAAGTTATCGAATTTTAGAAGCATTATAATGATAAATAAATGTTTTGAGAGATATTGACATCAATTTGTGGTTGTATTAATAGTTCCGATAATTAATGGTTATCGGAAATTTATGTCAAATATAGTTAAAAATATTAGTTCTATAGAAATAGAAACTTTAGATAATATTAGATCGTCTAAATCGGCAAATACAGTAAGAGCTTATAAATCTGATTTTAATCATTTTATAGATTTTTGTAAAAAGAACAATTTTAAAGCTTTACCAGCTGATCCTAAGATCGTTTCATTTTACATAACTCACCTTTCATCAAATTCTAAAGTAAGCACATTAAAGCGTAGATTAGCTTCTATTAGCGTAATTCATAAGATTAAAGGGCACTATATCGACATTAAGCATCCTCTTATTATTGAAAACTTAATGGGAATACAAAGAAAGAAAGGTGTATTTCAGAAATCGAAAAATCCAATTTTAATTAATGAATTAAAAGAAATTATTACCGTAATAGAAAAAATAGAAAAAAATGAAAATAGAAAAGCACGAGATAAAGCTTTAATACTAATAGGATTTTCGGGAGGATTTAGAAGATCCGAATTAGTTAGTATAGAGTGTGAAAATTTAGAGTTCACAAAAGAAGGATTAAAAATATTTATCAAACGATCAAAAACTGATCAGTCTGGAGAAGGAATGACTAAAGCCATCCCCTATTTTAATGATAAAAATTTTTGTCCAGTTGTCTCCATAAAAAAATGGATTGAAATGAATAAGTATAAAACTAACTCATTAGTTTTTAATATTTCAGATAAAATGGTCTCTATCTTAATAAAAAAATATTTACTAAAAGCTGGCTTTGATCCAAAAAAATACTCCGGACATAGTTTAAGATCTGGTTTTGCCACAGTAGCTGCTGAAAACGGTGCCGATGAAAGAAGTATTATGAATATGACAGGTCATAAAACGACATCTATGGTTAGAAGGTATATCAAAGAGTCAAATTTATTTAAAAACAACGCTTTAAATAATATAAAAATATAATTTTATCTATCCCAAAAATATTTTTCAGATAATTTTAAATTTAAAGTCTTTTCAAAAATAAATTTTGCAACTTTAGTACTATTAAAGTGAGTATTATATTTTATTCTTCCTTTTTGACCGATGCTTCTTCTTTTTTTATCATTATTTTTTAATTCATTTATTAGATTAATTAAATCATTGATATTTTTATAAAAAACAATTTCGTCATCAGAAAAAAAATCGTCTAGTTTTGTTGCTCTATCAACAAAAGTTGTAATCCCATTTGGAATCAATGAGGATATTCTATCGCTCGAGTACCATTTGAATGGTAAACCTCTGCTTAAATTTAATGCCATTTTTGATTGAGATAATCTTTTATAATATTGGTCACCCCAAACAGGTTGATTATTTGCTATACCGTAGTTATCAAAAATGACATTTGGTAATTTTTCTTGTAAATTTATTATAAAATCTTCACGTTCATCTTTATAAAATTTTTTTAAAGTAGCTCTGTGTTGTCCGTGACTTAAGGCAATAAACATATCGAAAATATTATTAGAAATTTGATCAACTTTAAGAATGTCAATTGATCTATCGCTTGGATTAGGAATATAAAAAATTTTTTTATTAATTTTATTATAAAATTTTAATGACAAAGGATCGCTTGTTACAAATGAACAGTCTACAAAATCAGTATATTTATAGAATGTTTTTAAATGAGAATTGTAGTCGGGTCCTGTTGGGATTAAAGAATCTACGTACCATTGAGCTATTTTAATATCAGGATGAATTTTTTTAATATATTCAAATGTTTTTAAATCTATTCTTGAACAATGGCCAAGAACAATAATTGCTGGATTTAGATTTTCTATAATCTGAATAATTTTTTTATTATAATTACTTTTATCAAAAAAAAATATTTTCTTCTCAAAGTCTCTTTCGCTTAATTCATTTACATTAAAATTATTTCTAATGAAACCATTATTTAGTTTTCTTGCTGTTGAATAATATAATCTAGAATTATGTCTTAAATGGAAATCTGTAATATGTAATATTTTTAAATTTTTCATTTGAGTTCTTTATAAATAGTATTTATCTGATTAATTGTTTTATTAATTGAATGTTTAAATTCTTTGAAAGTTTTTTTACTGTAAAAATTTATTAAAGATGGAGAATTTATAATTTTGTTTAATTTATTATAAAGCTCTTCTTTAGTAACGTAATTTAAAAACAAACCATGTCTGTTAGTTTCTATTAATCCACCCCTTTTAGAAATTATTGATACGCATCCTCTAGAAGCCGCTTCTATAGCTGTTCTTCCTAATGGTTCATCCCATGTCGATGGAATAACGGCGATTTTAGATTTTTCGAAAATTTCCATAGTTTTTTTATAAGGCAACCATCCATGATAGTGAATTTTAGGATGTTTTTTTTTCTCGTAATATCTTGGATCGTCTCCTACTATATCACATGACCAAGATCTATTTTTTGTTAAAATTTCTAAAATTATATTTGTAAATATATTGTACCCTTTAGATTGATTTAACTTTCCAACAAAAACTATATTATTTTTTTTTTTAGGGACTTTTTTTATTAAATTACTACCCGGATATATAACTAAGCATTTTTCAGAATCTAAGACAGGCAGATTTTTAAAGAATTGTCTTTTTGTCCATTCGCTTACAAATATTATTCTATCTAAATTTTTTAACAAATACATTCTTTGATAAACATACTTAGAGCCGCGCAATGTTGAGGGATCGTTGTGAAAATATAGTATTATTTTATTATTATTATTATTATTATTTATAAAAAAATTGGCTGCTTGCGGTCTATTGTGTATTTCAATTATTGATTTTTTTTTTGAAATTTTTTTTTTTAAATTTTTTAAGTAATAAGAAGTTCTACCAAAAATATAATAGAAAGGTTTATCCGAAAGATCGCAGCTAATATAATCCTTAGTTAGTGGTTTTTTTAAAATTAAAGATCCATATATCTTAATATTTTTTTTAAATTTACATCGATTTTTAATCTCAGCTATTAAAAGTGAAACCGCCCCCGCTAGTTTTGCATTATAAGTTTCTTTGTAAGGTAAAATTATATTAATATTCATTATTTGATTAAATTTTAATTTTTAAACCATCAAAGGCAGGTATTACTTTATTTGAAATCATTTTTAATTTTTTTTTAAAACTAGAATAATCAATATCACTATGAAGATTAGTTAATATAGTTTTTTTAGGTTTAATTTTATTAATGTAAAATAAGCTTTTTTTAAAATTAAGATGAGTTGCATGTTTTTTAAATTTTAAACAATCAATAATCAGCAAATTTGGATTTAATATTTTCTTTAAATTATTTTTAGAAATACTGCTGCAGTCGCTAATATAGACAATTCCATTAAATAAATATCCATTTGCGTCAATATCTCCATGAGAAACTCTTATTGGATCAAATCTTATTGAGTTTTTATTTTTTTTTATGACAATTTTATCTTTAATAATTTTATTATTAAGAATTGGTTCATAATATTTGCTATTTTTAAAAAAAAGATAATTAAAAGATTTAAACAAATAAGATGATGTTTTTTTGTCAGAATAAACATCTATTTTTTTTTTATTTAACCAAAATAGTGGTCTTAATTCATTGATTCCATGTGTTTGATCTGCATGTTCATGTGTGTAAATTACAGCATCAATTTTTTTAATACTATTCTTCAACATCTGATTTTTTATGTCTGGAGAGGTATCTATAATAACATTAATATTTTTATATTTTACAAATATAGAACATCTTGTTCTGTAATTTTTGTGATTTTTTTTATTAGCCTTCCCCCAGTAACCGTCTATACGTGGAACTCCCAATGAACTTCCACACCCTAATATAGTTACTTCAGTTTTGCTCATTAAAGAAAAAGTTCTTGAAATTTTTTGTTGTTGAATTTGCAACTTCATCTAGAGAAATTCCCTTAATTATTGCAATATTCTCTGCAACGATTTTAACATTAGCTGGTTCATTGCTTTTGCCCCTCAATGGATCTGGACTAAGATAAGGAGAGTCTGTTTCAATTAACATTTTTTCCATAGGAACATATTTTACTACATTTCTAAGATCTGTTGATTTTTTAAAAGTGATTATACCGCTGAATGAAATTAAACATTCAAGATCTAATAAATTTTTTGCAAAATCTAAATTACCAGTAAAGCAGTGTACTAAAAATTTTACTTTCCCAAAATACTTTTTTACAATAGAAATAGTATCTTCGTCAGCATCCCTTGTATGAATGATAACAGGCACCCTTTCAGCAATTGCAAATTCAATATGTTTTTCAAATGAGTGCAATTGATCTTTTTTTTCACTTCTTTTGTAAAAATAATCTAGACCAGTTTCACCAAAAGCAATTATTTTTTTACTTTTTTTTTTAATATTAATAAGTTGGTTAAGATCGTCTAGGTTATTAGTAGTTGAATTTGGATGTATTCCAATTGCCCCATAAATATTTTCGTACTTTTTAACTATTTCTAAAACTTTTTTGGAACTTTCTAAACTAGTCCCAATAGTTAATAATTTTGAAATATTATTATTTTTGGCATTTAACAAAACTTGGTCAATATTATTAACTAAGGGATCGTAATCAAGATGACAATGAGAGTCTATAATCATTGTTTTTTAAATAAAATATTTATTTTTTCAATTTTTAAATCTTGTTTTAAAGAAAAATTTTTACTTATATTTTGAATAAATCTTTCATCTTCCTTTACGCTTAAAGAATCTAATATTATTTTAGTTTTTTCAGGTATGACGGGTTGAAGTAAAATAGATATTTTTCTTATAAATTCTAAAACAGTATATATGATAACGTTTCTTTTTTCAAAATTATCCTCTTTTATTGACCATGGGGCAGAGTCATTTACATACTTATTAACTTCTGAACATAACTGAATAATATTTTTTAGGTAATTATGTATTTCAAAATTATTAAATGTTTTGATTAAAGAATCTAAATTTTCATCAACTAAGTTTAATATTTTTAAGTCTATTTTTTCGTTAGGTGAACACTTTGGAACTATAGAATTTAACTTGTTATGAACAATTGAACTTATCCTTTGATATAAATTTCCGATATTATTAGCTAAATCGCTGTTAATGCAATTGATAAGGTTTTCTGGAGTTATTTTTCCATCCTCTCCATAAATAACCTCCTTCATTAAATAGTATCTAATTTCATCTAATCCATAATTTTCAATAATTTCTAAAGGATCTAAAATATTTCCCTTTGATTTAGACATTTTTTCATCTCCAGAAAGTATCCAGCCATGAGCAAAAACTTTTTTTGGAGGCTTGATATCAGCTGCTAATAAAAAGGCTGGCCAATAAACGCAGTGAAATCTTATAATATCCTTTCCTATTATATGAACGTCTGCTGGCCAAAATTGATTTTTATTATTTTTCTCATAATAATCTAACGCGCTTATGTAATTAGTAAGAGCATCAAGCCATACATAAATTATATGCTTATTATTATTTGGCACGGGTACCCCCCATTTAAAAGATGTTCTGCTTATCGAAAGATCTTTTAAGCCACTTTTAACAAAGCTAATAACTTCATTCTTTCTACTAGTTGGAGAAATAAATTCAGGATTATCCGCATAATATTTAAGTAAAGGTTCTTGCCATTTTGAAAGTCTGAAAAAATAAGATTCTTCTTCCATCCATTCTACTTTTGATCCTGAAATTTTAGAGATTTTAATATCTGACTTAATTTCTATTTCATCTTCCGCATAAAATGCTTCATCAGATACGGAGTACCAGCCAGAATATTTAGAAATATAAATTTCTTTTCTTTCTTCAAGAATATTCCATAGTTTGGATACAGTTTTTTTATGTCTATCTTCAGTGGTTCTAATAAAATCTGTATTTGTAAGATTTAACTTTTTTGCAAGCTCTATAAAGTTTTGAGAGATTTCATCACAAAAATCTTTAGGATCTTTTTTCTGCTGTTCTGCAGCTCTTTGTATTTTTAGACCGTGTTCATCAGTGCCAGTTAAAAAATTAACATTATAACCTTCAATCCTTTTAAATCTGGCAATAACGTCTGCAGATATACTGGAATATGCATGACCCATATGTGGTTTTGCTGAAGGGTAATATATAGGAGTTGTGAGATAATAATTTTTCATTATTTAATCCCAAGCAAAAGATTTATTTCATAAAAACTACTTTTTATTTCATTATTAATTGAATTGATATTATAAATAATTTTATTAATTTTATTTCTTACTCTAAAATTTTTAAAAAAATTATTATTCTCTATATTAGTAGCAAAATAATTTTCAATATATATGTGCATTAAATCTAATACTTTATTATATTTTTCTTCTAAGTAAAAATTTTGCATAGTTAAAATTTGCAGAGAAAAATTTTCTTTATTAATATTCAGTTCATTAAAGAGAATATTCATTTTTAGATTTGTTCCTGGAGTCAAATTTTTAATAATCGTATTATTTGTATTAAACTGTGCGATTAATTTTTCTTTAATTGTCGTTTTTGCTTTTGAATTTATAAAAAGTCTACAATTAAAACATCTAGATTTGATTGTTTCGAGTAAGAATTTATTTTCAAGATATGATATAAAAAAATAATTATTTTCAGGAAGCTCCTCTAATATTTTTAAAATTGAATTTGATGAATTTTTATTAAGATTTTCTGCACCTTCTAAAAAAAATATTTTAGGCTTATTGTTTATTGATGACTTGTTAAAGAAATTTATAATTTCTCTTGTTTCTTCTATGCTGATTATTTTTTTGTAATCATCAACTTTTAAATGTTTAAAGTTAAAATTAATATTATTAATTAAATCCAAGTAACTCTTATTATTTTCTATAATTTCTCTAGCGTTCAAGTCGTAAGGATCATTTTCTTTGCTAGATAATATGTAGTTAATTAAATGGTAAATAAATGTTGCCTTCCCTACTCCGTCACTGCCATTAAATATAATCTTATTAGGTAACTTCTGTTTGTCAAAAAGACTAGAAAGTTTTTTAAATTGATCTTCATGACCGTATAAAAATCTTTGATACTTATTGTTTGTTTCAGTGCTTAAAAAGTTAAAGTCTTGCATTTAATATTTTTAAAGTTTTTTTATTAATTTCATTCTGAATTTCATTAAGGGACTTGCTTCCTTTAATTAAAACTATTTTATTTTTATACATTTTAGAAATTTTTATGAAACCATTTCTAATTTTATTAAAATGATAACTTGAAAGTTTGTCAAATCTGTTACTTTTTTTTGATCTTTTACTTATTCTAACTTGAGATTCTTTTTTATTTAAATCGATCAAAAAAGTAATATCAGGATGAATTTTGTTAAAAATTTTCTTTTGAATGTTAAATATAAATTTCTTTTCCATGCCTTCCAAATAATGTTGGTAAGCTAATGTTGAATAAAAAAATCTATCACAAATGATAATAAAATTTTTTTTAAGATAAAAATTTATTTTACTGATAATATGTTCATTTCTTGCAGCCATTAATAAAAAGAATTCTGTTAGTGGACTAATGTTTGTTTTTTTATCTAACATTAAATTTCTTATTTTTTCTGAAAATAAAGTCCCGCCAGGTTCTCTGGTTAAAATTACATTCTTCGTAATATTTTTTTTGATAAAATTGTGCAATAATTTCGCCTGAGTGGATTTCCCAGATCCCTCTACTCCTTCAAAGCAGATAAAAAAAGGTTTTTTTATCGCCATAAGTAATGATTGATATTTTGAATTCCTTTAAAAAATATATTTTTATCAGTTATATCTTTTTGAGCAAACAAATCCTCAGTATCTATAAGTTCTTTATTGTTGTAAATTCTAAGAACGGCTACTTTCTCAAATTTTTTAATAGGCAATTGCAACGGATATTCATATTCTATTTCCATTCTAATTTTTGGATTTTTTAAATTCTTAGGTAGATTAACAAAAATACCGTCTTTATTTACTCCCTTAACATCTAGATAAGAAGAGCTTCCATTCCATATTTTAATTCTAAATTTTTCTTTATCATAAGAAATTTTCATAAGATCAATTTTATTGAAAGCGGCATTTAATAATAGTTTTGAAAATTCAGCTCTTGAAGACATTGTGGGTAAGCCACTGATTACGGCTATTATTCTTCTGTTATCTTTTTTCTTTGTAACTGCAATTGAATATTTACTATCTTTCAAATGTCCTGTTTTTATTCCATCAACTCCTTCATCCATAGAAAGTAACACATTTCTATTTTCTTGTTTAACAGGATTACCCCCTGTTCTAGACCATGCAAAATCTTTCTCCTTAAAATATTTATAATACTGAGAATAGTTATTGATTAAATAAGACGACAATAAAGCGATATCTCTTACTGTCGAATAGTTATTTGGGCCAAAAGTTCCAGAAGAATTACTAAAATTAGTATTAACCATATTTATCTGTTTAGCTTTTTCATTCATTAAATTTACAAATTGTTCTTCCGTTCCAGATATGCCTTCCGCTAAAACAATCGAAGCATCAACGCCTGAAACAATAATTAAGCCTCTTATTAAATCTTCAATCGAAACTTTATCTCCGGGAACTAAGAACATAGTTGATTCACCAGACTTTGTTGCACTCCATGCTTTTTTTGAAACTGTAAATTGATCGGTAAGTTTGATTTTTTTATCTTTAAGTTGGTCAAATACGACAACTGCTGTCATGATTTTTGTCATGGAGGCAGGAGATATTTTTTGATCTGCATTTTTTTCTGCTAATATGGCGCCGCTAGTGTGATCTACAACGATACCTTGTTTAACTTTATCTGGAATAATTATTTGAGAATAAACAGTTGAGCAAAAAAAAAAATGACAAACTCTAAATAAAAAATTTTCCTTAAAATCATTCAATACTTATATTATAATTCTCAAACTTAGTATTTACTATTTTATTAAAAAAAATATCAAATTCATTAATATCGTTAATAGTTGTCGCTTTTACTCTAAATTTTTTATTAACAAGAATAATAGTTGGTTTAAGATCTTTTATTTCTTTTTTTAATAGGCTAACCATATCTAAAGCAGTACTTTTAAAAGTAAAATCACCATAGTAAATAATTATTTTTTTTAAATTGTTATCTTTTAAAGAATTATTTTTAGATAAATCAACGATATCAACATTTGTTAGTTCAATATTTTGTGCAATTTTTTTCTCTTCGTCATAAATTTTAGTAATCTCTGCCTTAAAAGTTTTATTGGTTCTAATAGTTTCAATTTTAACTATTGGCAAACTGGAATTTAACTCTAATAAGTCTAAATATTTATTAGGAATAATAATTTCCCTTTCTTTTTTGTAGTTAGAATTGTTATCAATACTTACAACTATACTTTTTTTATTTAATAAATTTGTAATTCTAATTTGACTATTGAGTGATATGCTTCGGTGCATTACATTATTATCTTTAGAAAATTCTGCAAAACCTATTTTTTCATAACTATTATTTTCTTCAAGAGTTGAAATTTTTTGACAAGATAAAATTAGAATAAAAAATAAAACAATTATTTTATTTTTCATCTTATATTTTTATTTTATCTGAAAGAGTTCCAACGGTTATTGCAAATCGCAAAGATCTATTCCATTCTAATAATTTTAAAAAATTATCAAATACAATATATATTGGCCCATCTTCACCATCTGGTCTTATTAACCAGCCTTCTTTTTTATCTTCGATCAAAATTTCGCTACCATTTTTATTTTTAAAGCCTGTAGATTTTAATTGAGTTATAGAAATTTTATTTTTAAGATTTCTAGAATCTGAGCTGATTAAATTATTGTCAAAATTTTTATCTATTTTAATCTCAAATCCCCATTTATCTTTTTCTTTCCACCCTATTGTATTTAAATAATTTGCAGCTGAAGCGAGAGAGTCTTGAAATGAATTTATCAAATCAATATCAGACGCTTCATCAAAATTTATTCCGTATTTTTGAATTGTGGATGGCATAAATTGAAAATTACCAATCGCACCAGCCCATGAACCATATAAACTCTCGTATTTTAAAGTTTTATTATCAATTAATTTTAAAAGTATAATTAATTCTTTTTCAAAATATTCTGGTCTTCGATTATCAAATGACAGAGTTGATAAAGCTGAAATTATATCTACCTTACCTTTGTTGACCCCAAAATTTGTCTCGATCCCCCACAGAGCTACTAGAACTTCTTTATCAACTTTAAATTTAGTATTAACTTTTTCTAGTAAAACTGAATTTTCATTTAAAAGATTTTTTGCTGTCTGTATTCTTTTTTCATCAACTCTTTTATCTAAGTATTCGTAAGTTTTTTCAAAAAATTCTGGTTGCTTTCTATCTAAGGCAACAATTCTCTCTAAAAATTTGGCATTCTTTAATGCATTATCAACGGTTTCTTTTGAAACACCCTGAGCAATTGCTCTACTTTTAAAACTAACTAACCATTCGTTAAATTTTTCATTTGATAATGAATTTGAGGGATTAAATATTGCAAATAAATAAATAATTAGAAATATTTTAAATTTAGGGTAAATATTCATTACTTTTTTTTAACATAGCCAGTATTTAAAGTCATTAATCAAGGAGAGGTGGCTGAGCGGTTGAAAGCACTAGTCTTGAAAACTAGCAACGGGGCAACCCGTTCGTGGGTTCAAATCCCACCCTCTCCGCCATTTTTTCTATAAAATAGTTATGTTTTGTTATTTAAAATAAATATAAAACTCAGTTTTTATTTAATTATATAATAATTTAGAACTTTATTTTAAATTCTTTGATCTTGTTTGATATAGAAAAATTTTCTAAATCTATATTTTTATTATTATCTACTAACCAAGAGCTTAATTCTTTGTCAGTAAAATTTAACAAAAGTTCAAATTCTTCTAATTCAATTGGAGTTAATTTTTTTAAGTTTTCTTTGGCAAACCCGCCGATTAATAAATCCATCTCCTTAGTTCCTCTATGATTAGAGCGATATAAAAGTTTTTTAATTAAATTATTCATATCTAATATATATAACTTAATTAAAACTAAGTCTTCAAATGATAGAAAAAAACTTTAATTTTTTTTTTAATCCAATTTCTAAGACAAAAGGAATAGGACCAAAAATACAGAAATTATTTAATGAAAAAAAAATTGAATCAAACATAGATCTAATATTTAATTTCCCATTTGGTTTAATAGACAGAACTCATTGTCCTAAGTTAAATAATCTTGAAATTGGAAAAATTAGTACAATATTTGTTAAGGTTAAAAAACATAACTTTCCAAGAATAAGAAGGCTTCCAAATACCGTTCAATGCTTCGATGATACTGGTGAGATAAATATTGTATTTTTTAATTCCAGAGAGAATTACATTAAAGAAATACTTCCTCTTAATAACGAGGTTATTATTAGTGGAAAAATTAATATTTATAAAAATAAGCATCAAATAACTAATCCAGACTACGTTACCTCAGTTAATAACGAAGAAAAAGTTAGTAAAATAATGCCAACCTATAGTTCATTAAAAGGCATTTCTAACAAAACTATAAATAAAATTTACGAGAACATAACTAAAGATATTCCTGATGTTCCGGAATGGCATAGAGATATCATTATAAAAAATAATAAATGGTCAAGTTTTAAAGATTCATTAATTCAACTTCATAATCCAAAAAAAATAGAAGATTTAGACAAGAATTCATTAGCTTATGAAAGAATATCTTTTGATGAAATATTTTCTAATTTACTGATTTTTTCTCAAATTAAAAAAAAAAATTCAACTATTTATAAAAATCCAAAACTTTTTTCATCAGATTTTAAATTAAAAATAATAAAAAATTTATCTTTTACTTTAACTAAAGATCAAGACAATATTATAAAAGATATCGAAAACAGTCTTAAAAAAGATAAAAAAATGTTAAGACTACTTCAGGGCGACGTCGGCTCTGGGAAGACTATAATTTCAATTATCACTGGATTAAATGTTGTAGCCTCTGGTTTTCAAGTAGCCTTAATGTGTCCCACTGAAATATTGGCAACTCAGCATTTAAATTTGATTAAATCAATCACACAAGGACTCGATATCAAGGTTGAAATTTTAAGTAGTGGAGTGAATAAAAAAAAACAAATTGAAATTAAAAAAGATCTTGTTGATGGAAAAATTAATTTTTTGATAGGAACTCATTCTCTGTTTCAAGAAAGTGTTTCATTTAAAAATTTGGGATTAATTATTATAGACGAACAGCATAAATTTGGTGTTAAGCAAAGAATAAATTTGTCGGAAAAAGGAGGCATGAACTGCGACGTGTTGCTAATGAGTGCAACTCCAATACCTAGAACTTTAATTTTATCAACTTATGGCGACATGGATATTTCTACTCTTAGAGAAAAACCATTTAAAAAAACTAAAATTATAACAAATATAATTCCTGAAAAGAAAATACCTGATTTGATTAATTTAATAAAAAATAAAATTGAGACAAAACAACAAGTTTATTGGATTTGTCCATTAATTGAAGAGAGTAAAAAAGTAAAATTAACCCCAGTTCTTGAAAGATTAGAGTATCTAAAGAAATATTTTCCTGAAAACGTTGCTGTAATGCATGGTAATTTAAAAAATGATGAAAAGATTGAAGTAATGAAAGATTTTATAGATAAAAAATTTTCAATTTTAATATCAACAACTGTAGTTGAGGTTGGTGTTGATAATCAAAACGCAAATACAATAATAATTGAAAATGCTGAAAGGTTTGGACTTGCTCAATTGCATCAATTAAGAGGAAGAGTTGGAAGAGGAATTCAAGATGGTGAATGTATTCTAATATATTCAAAATCAATAAGTGAGAATGGAAAAAAAAGACTTAAAATTCTTAAAGAATCAAATGATGGATTTTATATATCAGAACAAGACTTAAAATTAAGAGGATTTGGAGATATTATTGGTTACAAACAAAGTGGTGAAAAAGATTTTATTGTAGCAGATCCACTGTATCACTCTCATCTTTTTGAATTGGCTAAACAAGAAACTGATTTATACACTGAAGCTAATTTACCAATTGATAAATTTAGTACGCTTTTAAAGTTTTTTAAAAAAGATAAAATATTGAATATAATAGATACTGGTTAATTTTTCTTATAGCCAATTGCAACTTCAAACTCACCTAATCTTTTATAAATAGATCTTAATTCAGTAATCGTTGTCCATTGATGAATAAACAAAGAAAAACTGTTATGGACTCTTTGAAATGCATTAGACACTTGAACTATAACCCCAAGCGTAATTACACCTGAAAATAAACTTGGAGCCATTACTAAATATGGAACAATAACCATAAATTGATCGTATAAGTTAACCCATATATCAAAATAACCGTAGTTATAGAAAAGTCTGTGATAGTTAAATTTAATTCCAGAAAATAACTCAAATACAGTGTCGGGCTTTGCATATTTTAATCTGTCATCTTCACCGTATACTAACTCTTTTCGAAATGAAGCTTCTACTCTTTGATTGTTATATTCAAGACCTGGGAGTTTAATTCCAACAAACCAGCTGATTATTAATCCTCCTAAACTTACAAAAAGAGAAACCCAAACTAAAGATCCTGGAAATTGTTTTAAAAATTCTACTTGGATTCCAGATGAAAGACCCCAAAGTATAGGAATAAAAGCAATTAAAGTCATAATACCTCTAATAACTTGAAGCCCTAGACTTTCTACAATTTTTGCAAATCTACTCGTATCTTCTTGAATTCGTTGTGAAGCACCTTCAACACTCTCAAGGCTATTTTTCCATAATGGAATATAATCAAAAGTTATAGCCTCACGCCATCGTAAAGAATAAACTCTCGTAAAAAAACCAGTAAAGGTCGCAAGTATTACATAAGGAAATGCCAGATAACAAAAAATGTAAATTTTATCCCAAAATTCTGAAATATTACTTTTTGTAGCATTTTGTAATAAATCATAAAAACCTTTGTACCACTCATTTATTTTAACCGTTATTGAAACTTGGATTAATAATGAAAAAATTAATAATAGTCCTCCACCCCAAGACCATAACATCCATTTTTTATTGAAAAAAAAACTTTTAAACATTATTTAAAAAATTATCAGCATAAGCTTTGATAATAAGTTTATTTTTTTTATTAGTTATTAGATCGAATTGAATGTTATTTTCTTTGGCATAAGTAATAGCTTGTTCTTGAGTTTCAAATTTTAATTTAATTTGTTCATCAGTATTTGATGATGATGTCCATCCCATTACAAAATCTTTGTTAGAATTAGATTTATTAAATTCTAAAATCCAAAATTTTGTTCTAGCCTTACCCGATTGCATTGCTGTTTTGGTAGGCTGATAAATTTTAGCTTTTTGTTTCATTAATTATTCTCTTCTGAAGAATCTTCTACTCTAGCAGCGGAAACAACTTTTTCATCATCAGAAAGATTAAAAATTCTAACACCTTGAGTATTTCTACCTGTTATTCTGATATCTTTAACATTGCATCTAATCATCTGACCTTTATCAGTAATCAACATAATTTGATCTTCATGATTAATTGTAAATGTAGAGGCAACTCCACCATTTCTTTCCGAGCTTATAATATTAATAATTCCTGAACCTCCTCTACCGCTTACTCGATATTCATAAGCAGAAGAGCGTTTTCCATAACCATTTTCTGTTACAGTCAAAATATATTGTTCTTTATTTTTAAATTCTTCAATTTGTTTTTTAGACAAGGCTACTATTTTAGTTGTCTCGCTTTCATCATCCGGAGTTTCCTCGACGTCTTTTTCTAGTCTTGATGCTTTGATATAAGATTTTGCTTCTTCAGATGTTATTTTTACACTCTTTAAAATTGATAATGAAATAATTTTATCATCTTTTTTTAAGGACATTCCTTTTATTCCTTTAGAAGATCTTCCCTTAAACAATCTTAATTTTTTTGATTGAACTCTTAAAGACTTCCCTTTTTCTGAACTTAATAAAAAATCATCATCGTCATCTAAAATTTTAATTCCAACAATTGAATCATTATCTTCTAATTTCATTGCGATTTTGCCGCTTTGCTGAATACTTTCAAAATCTAAAAGGCTATTTTTTCTAATTTTAGCATTTGCAGTAGCAAATATAATTTTCATTTTTGCCCACAAAGTCTCATCACTTGGTAAAGGCATAATTGAGGTAATTACATGACCTTCTTTTAAGGGAAGAATACTATGAAGAGCCTTCCCTTTAGATTGATTTGATCCTTCTGGGATCTTCCATGCTTTTAATTTATAAACAATACCTTTTGATGAAAAGAAAAGAATAGGTGTATGAGTATTGGCGGTAAATATTTGACTTACAAAATCTTCATCTCTAGTGGTTATTCCTGTTTTGCCTTTACCACCTCTTTTTTGAACTCTAATTGAACTTAGAAGACTTCTTTTTATATATCCTTTATTAGTAATTGTAATAATAACATCTTCTTTTTGAACTACGTCCTCAATATCAAAAGTTCCTACTTGATTTATAATTTTAGTTTTTCTAGGAGTTGCAAATTTAGTTTTAATATCTTTTAGTTCATTTTTAATTTGAGTTAACAATGCATCTCTATCGTTAAGAATTTTTTTGTATTGAACTATAAGCTTATAAAGCTCACTAATTTCTTGATTAATCTCTTCATGTCCAATTGCTGTAAGTTTTTGAAGTCTAAGTTCTAGAATTGCCCTAACTTGGTGGTCTGATAAATGGTACTGATCTTTATTAGATAAATCACTAACGTCTAAAACATCTTTATTAATTTTTGATTTTTTAAAACTCCATTGCTTATTTTGAAGTATAGTTTTTGCTTCATTTGGATTCTTAGATTTACGAATAATAGCTATAATTTCATCAATATTTTCTATTGCTATAAATAACCCAATTAAAATATGAACTCGATCTTTTGCTTTCTTTAAATCAAATAAGGTTCTTTTAATTAAAACTTTTTCTCTAAATTCTACAAAAACTTTTATAAATTGTTTTAAATTTAATAGTTCTGGTTTTCCGTTAAGTATTGCAAGTGTATTAAATCCAAATGATGATTCAATTGGTGAGTATTTGTAAAGTTGATTAATAATTACTTCGCTTGATACTCCTCTTTTTAAATCAATAACTATTCTTACGCCCTCTTTATTAGATTCATCTCTAATGTCTGATATACCTTCAATTTTTTTTTCTCTTACTAGGAGAGCAATTTTTTCAATTAATAAAGATTTATTAGTTTGAAATGGTACTGACTTAATGACTACTAGCGTTTTGTCTTTTTTTTCTTCTTCAGTTTCAATTTCACCTCTTATTTTTATTGAGCCTCTTCCAGTTTTATATCCAGTTTTTATTGCATCTTTTCCAATTATTAAACCTCCTGTTGGAAAATCAGGTCCTGGAATTAACTTAATTAATTCATCAATAGAAATTTCATTATTATCAATATAAGCAAGTGTTCCATCAATAATTTCACCAAGATTGTGAGGTGGAATATTTGTTGCCATTCCAACGGCGATACCGCCCGCTCCATTTACGAGTAAATTTGGAAATTGAGTTGGAAGTACAGTTGGTTCTAATTCTGTATCATCATAATTGTTTTGATAATCTATTGTATTTTTTTCAATATCCGCAACTAAATATTCTGAAATTTTTGCTAATCTTGTCTCTGTATAACGCATTGCGGCAGCTCTATCACCATCCATGGAACCAAAATTTCCTTGTCCATCTAATAATTTTACGCTCATTGAAAAATCCTGAGCTAATCTTACCAAAGCGTCATAAACAGCCTGATCTCCGTGTGGATGGTACTTACCAATTACATCACCGACTACTCTTGCTGATTTTCTAAATTGTTTTGACCAGTCATATCCACCTTTGTACATTGCGTAAATAATTCTTCGATGAACAGGTTTTAATCCATCTCTTGCATCAGGTAGAGCTCTACTTATGATAACGCTCATCGCGTATGATAAGTATGAGGTTTTCATCTCATCAACGATTTGTATTGAATTATATTTTTTATTTTTTGAATTTTCTTTATTTAAATCTTCACTCATGAAGTAAATTTAAAATGGAACTTTATCGTCTGGATCTTGAGAAATGTCAGGCATATCATCAGATGGCAATTGGCTACCTTCTAATTTTTTACTATCACCAGATGAGGAATTTTTTCCATCTAACATTGTAAGAGACGAATTGTAACCTTGGAGAACAATTTGTGTGCTATATTTTTCTTGGCCATTACTATCAGTGTATTTATTAGTATTTAACTGACCTTCTATATAAACCTGAGCCCCTTTTTTTAAGTATTTTTGAACAACACTTACCAAGCCTTCATTAAAAATAACAACTCTGTGCCATTCTGTTTTTTCTTTTTTTTCTCCAGTATTTTTATCTTTCCAGCTTTCAGAAGTTGCAACACTCAATCTAGCGACACTTTTACCATTTTGCATTTGTTTAACTTCAGGATCATTGCCAAGTCTGCCAATTAATAAAACTTTATTTAAGCTGCCTGCCATAATATAGATCTTTTTTTGAAGTAAGAATTAATTGTTATTATATCAGACTAATCAAATTAAAAGAATAAAATTTACTGAAAAAAATGAGTAATACTGTCACAAAAATCGTTATCAAAGGTGCTAGAGAGCATAATTTAAAAAATATTTCAGTAGAGATTCCAAGAGATAAATTAATAACAATAACTGGGTTGTCTGGATCTGGGAAATCATCTTTAGCATTTGATACAATCTATGCTGAAGGACAAAGAAGATATGTTGAAAGCTTATCTGCTTATGCTCGTCAATTTTTAGATCGTATGAGAAAGCCAGACGTTGATTTAATAGAAGGTCTTTCTCCAGCAATATCAATTGAACAAAAAACTACCTCGAAAAATCCAAGATCAATTGTTGCAACAGTTACGGAAATTTACGATTATATGCGTGTTTTATACGCAAGGGTTGGTATTCCCTATTCGCCATTCACAGGAAAACCTATTAAGTCACAAACTGTATCGGAAATGGTAGATCGTATATTAGATCTACCAAAACAATCTAAAATTTCGATTTATGCCCCTGTAGTTAGAGGAAGAAAAGGAGAATATAAAAAAGAATTACTCGGATATAAAAAAAGAGGTTTTCAAAAAGCAAGAATTGATGGAAAAATTTATGAAATTGATAAGTCCCCTACTCTAAATAAAAACATAAAACACGACATAGATATATACGTGGATGGTTTTATTAATGATAAAAAAGAACAGCAAAGAATTGCTGAAAGCATCGAGACAACTCTATCTTTATCAGATGGTCTTGTTTATGTAGATTTCACAAATGAAAATCTTCCTAAAGAATTTAAGAAAAATGAAAAAATAGTATTCTCTTCAAAATTTGCGTGCCCAGAAAGTGGCTTTACAATAGAGGAAATAGAACCAAGACTCTTTTCTTTTAATAGTCCATACGGAGCATGTCCAGAGTGTGAAGGAATTGGTGTTGATCTTTATATAGATCCCAAATTAGTAATTCCTAATGATAAAAAAACTTTAATTGATGGAGCTATTATCCCTTGGGCTTCAAGTTCAACCTTGTATTATGCTCAAACTTTATCCTCATTAGGAAAACATTATAATTTTTCATTAGAGACCCCATGGAGAGATTTACCAAAAAAAATTCAAGATATGATTTTGTATGGATCAGGAGAAGAGGAAATTAAATTTTCTTATGATGATGGCTATGAAAAGTATTCAAGTAAAAAATCTTTTGAAGGAGTAGTAAACAATTTAGAAAGAAAATATCTAGAAACTGATAGTGACTGGAAAAGAGAAGAAATTTCTCAATTTCAAAACGAAACAGAATGTGAAAGATGTAAAGGATTGAGGCTTAAAGAAGAGGCTCTTTCAGTAAAATTAAAAGAACTGAATATTAGTGAAGTTTCAAAAATGTCCATTCAAAGTGCGCATGAATGGTTTTCTAACCTCCATAATCATTTAACAGAGAAAGAAAATAAAATCTCAGTACACATTTTAAAAGAAATAAATGAAAGACTAAGTTTTTTAATAAACGTGGGTCTTGATTATTTAAATTTATCAAGATCGTCCGGAACGTTGTCTGGCGGAGAATCTCAAAGAATAAGATTAGCATCACAAATTGGCTCAGGTTTAACTGGAGTTCTTTATGTTTTGGATGAGCCCTCAATAGGATTGCACCAAAAAGATAATATTAAACTGTTAAATGCTCTTAAAAGGTTAAGGGACTTAGGAAACACTGTAATAGTCGTAGAGCACGATGAAGAGGCAATGCTTAGCTCTGATTATATTATTGATCTAGGACCTGGGGCTGGAACTGAAGGAGGAGAAATTATTGCAGCTGGCACCCCTTCCGAAATTAAGGGAAATGAAAATAGTATAACAGGACAATATTTGTCAGGAAAAAAATATATTTCTATTCCACAAACAAGAAGAAAGGCAAAAGACGGGAGATATTTAACTCTAAGTGGCGCAACTGGGAATAATTTGCAAAATGTTACTGCAAAAATACCTCTTGGAACTTTTACGGCAGTAACAGGTGTTTCTGGAAGCGGAAAATCAACTTTTGTTCTTCACACACTTTATAGAGCATTAAATTTAATGATTAATAAAACTATAACAAAAAATATGCCCAGACCTTTTAAAGGGATTCAAGGTTATGAATATTTAGATAAAATTATCGATATTGATCAATCTCCTATTGGTAGAACACCAAGATCTAATCCCGCAACATACTCTGGAGCGTTTACAGTTATTAGAGAATGGTTCGTTAATTTACCAGATTCGAAAGCAAGAGGTTATAAACCTGGTAGATTTTCTTTTAATGTCAAAGGAGGAAGATGCGAGGCTTGCGAAGGTGATGGAGTAATTACTTATGAAATGCATTTTTTACCTGATGTCTACGTTCAGTGTGATGTATGCAAAGGCAATAGATATAATAGAGAAACTTTAGAAATCAGATTTAAAGATAAAAATATTGCTGATGTTTTAAATATGACTGTCGACGAAGGTGTTGATTTTTTTGAAAATATATCATCGATAAGAGATAAGCTTTTAACTCTTCAAAAAGTTGGACTTGGTTATATAAAAATTGGACAACAAGCAACAACACTTTCCGGTGGAGAGGCTCAAAGAATTAAACTCGCAAAAGAATTATCAAAAAGAGCAACTGGGAGAACTATATATATACTTGATGAACCAACCACAGGTCTGCATGTTCATGATGTTAAAAAGCTATTAGAAGTTCTTCATACTTTTGTAAACAAAGGAAACACCGTAATTGTTATTGAACATAATTTAGATGTAATAAAAACTGCTGACTGGATTATTGATATGGGACCTGAAGGAGGTGTAAAAGGGGGAAAAATTATTGCCGAAGGTATTCCAGAAGACGTTTCTCTTATAAAAGG
>Ga0209401_1000666_pt1 | contig 23138 bp, 20 predicted proteins | sample M_140807_MF_Meta_FD_187318 | JGI IMG/M metagenome (GOLD analysis project Ga0209401, IMG submission 187318) | Freshwater microbial communities from Lake Montjoie, Canada to study carbon cycling - M_140807_MF_MetaG (SPAdes) (version 2) | ecosystem: Environmental > Aquatic > Freshwater > Lake... | reverse complement strand
TGTTGGTGTGGGCGATCTGCAGCTCAAACTCGAAATCGCTCAGGGCCCGCAGGCCGCGCAGGATCACGCTGGCGCCGCAGTCGCGGGCATAGGTCACGGTGAGGCCATCGAAGCTGCCCACATCCACCCCCCCGAGATGGCCGGTGGCCTGCCGGATCTGCTCTAGGCGCTGGTCAAGGGGGAAGGCGGGTTGCTTGAGGGGGTTCTGCAGCACCGCCACCCTCACGCCATCGAAGAGCCGGCTGGCCCGCTCGATCAGATCGAGATGGCCCAGGGTGAGGGGATCGAAGCTGCCGGGGTAGAGGGCGCGCATGGCCGGGGCGGGCGGGGTCATCTCCCTAGAGTCGCTCCAGGACCGCACCGCCTGAATCATGACTGAGGTCAGCCTCGACGCCGCCGCCAAGAAGACACTGCTGCGCAAGATCCCCCATGGCCTGTTCATCTGCGGCGTGGCCGAAGGCGAGGAGGTGAACGGCTTCACCGCAAGCTGGGTGACCCAGGGATCCTTCGAGCCCCCCCTGGTGGTGATGGCGGTGCGGGCCGATTCCACCAGCAACGGCATGATCCGCCGCACCGGTCGCTTCTCACTGAACGTGCTGCGCGCCGACCAGAAAGACTTGGCGGCTGTGTTCTTCAAGCCTCAGGCGGCGGTGGGAGGGCGCTTCGATGCGGCTCCCTTCCGCCTCGGCCCCCTGGGCCTGCCGATCCTGGAGGACGGTCTGGGCGGCCTGGAATGCGAGCTGGTCGGCACGGTCGACCATGGCGACCACACCGTGTTTGTGGGGGAGGTGAAGACGGCAACCCTGCTGCGGGAAGGCGAGGCCCTCGAGCTGGCCGGCACGGGCTGGCAGTACGGCGGTTGAGGGGAGCGGTCGCCGCTGAGGTCCCGCCGTGAGCGTTCGCGCTGAGAAGCTCCTTCGCCAGCCGGAGCTTTCTGCATCCGGCTCCGATTCCGCCCGCCCCGCGGGAGGTCCAGCAGAGCCTGTCACCCTCGGGGCCGTCACTCCCACCTCCGACACCTTCACCCGGGGAGCCCCTGGTGGGCAGGCCGATGCCAACGGTTCGGACGACCCCGCGGCCGTGCCGTCTGTCCTGATCCAGCAGCCCGCAAAGCTCAAGGCCCGCCTCAAGGAGGTGCCATCCGAACCCGGCTGCTACCTGCTGCGGGATGGCGAGGACAGGATCCTCTACATCGGCAAGGCGAAGGTGCTGCGCCAGCGGGTGCGCAGTTATTTCCAGAGCGGTGGTGGCCATGCCCACAGCCCCCGCATCGCCCTGATGGTGCGTCAGGTGTGCGAGATCGAGTTCATCGTGACCGACAGCGAAGCCGAGGCGCTGGCTCTGGAATCGAACCTGATCAAGCACCATCAGCCCCACTTCAATGTGCTGCTGAAGGACGATAAAAAATACCCCTACCTCTGCATCACCTGGAGCGAAGCCTATCCGCGCATTTTCATCACCCGCCGCCGGCGTTTTCGCTCCCCCCTCGACCGCTTCTACGGCCCCTACGTGGATGTGGGCCTGCTGCGCCGCACCCTGGCGGTGGTGAAGCGGGTCTTTCCGCTACGGCAGCGTCCCTTGCCCCTCCACCGCGATCGCACCTGCCTCAACTACGACATCGGCCGTTGTCCCGGCGTCTGCCAGGAGAAGATCAGCTCCGAGGCCTACCACCAAGGGCTGCGCAAGGTGGCGATGGTGTTCCAGGGCCGCAACGACGAGCTGCTGGAGCTGCTCCGCTCCCAGATGGATCGCTATGCCGAACGGCTCGATTTCGAAGCCGCCGCCCGCGTGCGCGATCAGCTGCAGGGCCTCGATACCCTCACCGCCGACCAGAAGATGAGCCTGGGTGATAGCTCGGTGAGCCGCGATGTGGTGGCCCTGGCCAGCGATGGGCGGGTGGCGGCGGTGCAGCTGTTTCAGATGCGGGCCGGCAAACTCGTTGGGCGGCTGGGGTTCACCGCCGATGCGGTCGCCGCTGATGGTGGCGCCCTCGATCCGGGCCGCATCCTGCAGCGGGTTGTGGAGGAGCACTACAGCCAGGTGGAGCCGGTGGAGATCCCGCCGGAGCTGTTGCTGCAGCACCCCCTGCCCCAGCAGGAGCTGATCGGCGAGTGGCTCCAGGAGCGGCGGGGGAGAAAGGTGCAGCTCGCGGTCCCCCAGCGTCAGCAGAAAGCCGAGCTGATCGAGCTGGTGGAGCGCAATGCCACCTATGAGTTGGAGAGAGCCCAGCGCGGCGCTGAACAGCAGAACCTGGCCACCGAGGATCTGGCCCAGCTGCTGGAGCTGCCCACGCCGCCCCGCAGGATCGAAGGCTTTGACATCAGCCACATCCAAGGGAGTGATGCCGTGGCCTCCCAGGTGGTGTTCATCGATGGTCTGCCGGCCAAGCAGCACTACCGCCGCTACCGCATCCAGAGCAGCTCAATCCGCGCCGGCCACTCCGACGACTTCATGGCGATGGCCGAGATCATGCGCCGCCGTTTCCGCCGCTGGGCTCAGGCCAAGGCGGAGGGAGCGGATCTGGCGGAGCTGCGCCGCGCCGCCGACACCGCTCTCCACACCGGCGGTCTGAACGACTGGCCTGATGTGGTGATGATCGATGGCGGCAAGGGCCAGCTCTCGGCCGTGATGGAGGCCCTGCGGGAGCTGAATCTCCATGGCGATCTGGTGGTGTGCTCGCTGGCCAAGCAGCGGGAGGAGGTGTTTGTGCCTGGGGGCAAGGCGCCCCTGGAAAGTGAGGCCGACCAACTGGGGGTGCAGCTGCTGCGGCGCCTGCGCGATGAGGCCCACCGCTTCGCCGTGAGCTATCACCGCCAGCAACGGGGCGAGCGGATGAAGCGCTCGCGGCTGGGGGACATCCCTGGCCTGGGTCCGAAGCGGGTGAGGGATCTGCTGGCCCATTTCCGCTCGATTGATGCCATCCAGCTCGCCAGCCCCGAGCAGATCGCCGCAGCTCCGGGCGTGGGGCCCGCCCTGGCCCGGCAGGTGTGGGACTACTTCCATCCGCCCCAGGGAGCCGAGGACGCCCAGGAGGGTGCCCGCTCTGAACCGGTCGAGTGAGTGCGCCGGTTCCGGTGGGTTGGCCGTGATCACCATCGGCCCTGGCCGCGGGCGATTCGAGGACCGCGAAGGGTGTCCCACCCCCCGATCCACCGAGCTGAACCGTCAGGATGGATGTCCTTGTCGAGCCGCCCTTGCAGCCCCTGCTCCGACTGCGGACCCAGCCGCTTGCGGGACAATGGCCTCCAGGCCAGCCCTGGGTTGGGGCCTGGCAGTGGCTCACGACCGGTTCGCCCTTGGCAGCCCACCGGCTAGCCGAACGCTTGTGCCGGCGACTGAGCCTGGTGTTGGCCTTGGTTCTCGCGCTCCCTGCGCTGCCCGCGCTGGCCTCCCCCGGGCTCTGCGTGGGGCCGGTCTGCGCTGATGAATTCAGCCGCAGCGCCCTGTATCACTGGCAGCTAAGCCTGCGGGTCAACGACCAGCAGGGACACCGCGAGCGCCTCGTGGTGGATTGCCGCAACGGCGCCCTCAGCCCCCAGCAGGGGCTGGTCGAGCGGGGTTATGCCGGCGCCGTGGCCCGCCGGGCCTGCCGGTTGGCTGGTGGGGGGAATGGCTGAAGCGGCCCCATCCAGGTCCACAACCCAACGGGCATCGGGTGCGGCGCCATGACAATCGGCATCCTGGTGCTCGGCGATCAGCTCAGCCAGCAGCACCCCGCATTCGCCAAGCTGGAAGCGCGCTACAGCGCCAGTGACGCTCGGAGCCACTGCCGCCTGCTGCTGATCGAGAGCAGCGGACCCTTGCAGCGCTGGCCCGTGCACCGCCAGCGGTTGGTGCTGCTCTGGAGCGCCCTGCGCCACTTCGCCACCGACCTGCGCGAGGCGGGCTGGCAGGTGGACCACCGCGAGGCCGAGAGCCTCGGCATCGCCCTGCGCGCCTGGTGCGGCGAGCACGGAATCACCGAACTCCACGCCATGGATCCGGCCGACCGGCCGGTTCGCGAGGCCCTGGAGCGCATCATCAGCCGGTGGGAGAGCTCCAAACCTGATCCAACAGATCCTGATCCCACAGGGTCCCTGGACGGTCCGCCTCGGCCCCCCCACAACCCAGCCCCCGCTCTGATCTGGCATCCCTCCAACGCCTTCCTCTGGAGCCGCGAAGACTTTGCCGCCTGGGCCAGCGGCCGCCGCCAGTTGCGGATGGAGCTCTTCTACCGCGAGGGCCGGCGGCGTTTCGGCGTCCTGATGGACGGCGTCGGCCCCACCGCTACGCCCCTCGGCGGCCAGTGGAATTACGACCACGACAACCGACGACCTCCCACCAAGGGTCTGAGCGGTCCAGCACCGCTCTGGTTCCAGCCGGACGCCATCACCCGGGAGGTGATCGCCAAGGTGCGGCGGCTCGATGTCAGCCGGGCCAGCCAGGGGCTCGCTCCCCTGCCGGGTGATCTGGAGCCCTTCGGCTGGGCGGTGACCCGCCACCAAGCCCTGGCGGTGCTGGAGCACTTCATCGCCACCCGCCTGGCCGGCTTCGGCCCCTACCAGGACGCGATGGTGAACGGTCAGCCCACCCTCTGGCATTCGCTGCTCTCCCCTTACATCAACCTCGGCTTGCTACATCCGCTTGAGGTGATCGAGCGCCTCGAGCAGGCCGGCTGCCAGCCGGATAGGTCTTTCCCAGAGTCGGTCCCGCTCTGCTCTCCGGTCCCCACCCCCGCCGATGGCCATCGATCGGATGAACCTCCTGGACCCCAACCCGCACCGGAAGAGTCCGCCGCTGTGCCCTTGGCCAGCCTGGAGGGGGTGCTCCGCCAGATCCTCGGCTGGCGCGAATACACCCACGGCCTTTACCACTGGCTCGGCCCCACCTATCCAACGCTCAATCATTTCCAGGCAAGCAGGGCCCTACCGGCCTGGTTGGAGGAGCTGGGGAGCAGCGGCATGGCCTGCATGGACACGGTGTTGGCCGAGCTGCGGGCCACCGGCTACGCCCACCACATCCTGCGGCTGATGGTGCTGGCCAACTACGGCCTTCTGGCGGGCCTTGATCCCCAGGCCCTCACCATTTGGTTCCACCGCCAGTTTATCGATGGGCACGACTGGGTGATGCAGACCAACGTGATCGGCATGGGGCTGTTCGCCGACGGTGGGCGGCTGGCCAGCAAGCCCTATGCCGCCAGCGGCAACTACATCAACCGGATGTCCACCTACTGCAAGGGCTGTCGCTTCAACGTGAAGCAGCGCAGCGGAGCCGATGCCTGTCCCTTCAACAGCTTGTACTGGGATTTTCTGGCCCGCCATGCCGATCAGCTCCGCGCCAATCCCCGCATGGCCCTGATGATGAAGCAGCTCGAACGCCTTCCCCCTGAGGAGCTCGCCGCCATCCGAGCCACGGCGGCGGCCCATCTCACGGCCCAACCCCCCTGAACACGTCGCCGTTGGACTGACCACTTAGCGTGAAGGCATTGTGTTTGCGGCCGATGCTCCTGGCCTTCAGCTGGCCCCCAGAGGCCTACCTCTGGTTCAAGACCCTCCACATCGTGGGCGTGGTGGTGTGGTTCGCCGGGCTCTTCTACCTGGTGCGGCTGTTCATTTACCACCGCGAGGCGGCCGAATTGGAGCCCCCGATCCGCCTTGCCTTCGAGGCCCAGTATTCGGTGATGGAGCGGCGCCTGGCCAACATCATCACCACTCCCGGCATGGTGGTGGCGGTGGTGATGGCGGTGGGGCTGCTGAGCGTGAACCCCACCTGGCTTCACCAGGGCTGGATGCACGCCAAGCTGGGCTTTGTAGCAGCGCTTCTCGCCTACCACGTCTTTTGCTATCGGCTGATGGGTCAGTTGCAGAGTGGCGCCTGTCAGTGGAGCGGCCGCCAATTGCGGGCCCTCAACGAACTACCCACCCTGCTGCTGGTGGTGGTGGTGATGTTGGTGGTGTTCAAGAACCAGTTTCCCACCGGCGCCGCCACCTGGTTGCTGGTGGCCCTGGTGATCGCCATGGCGGCCTCGATCCAGTTTTATGCGCGCTGGCGCCGGCTTCAAACCGAAAAGGAGGCTGGGGCGGCGACCCAGTCGTTCGCCGGTCGTGAGGGTTTGGGGGAGGGTGGCGGTGCTTCGGGCTGAAGCAGAGGGCCATCCCCTGGCTGCGGTGCTCCGCGAGGTCGGTCCGGAGAGCTGCCCGACCCGCTTCAACTTCCACTGCCATACCCTCTGCAGCGATGGCAGCCTGACTCCGGAGGAGCTCGCCGATCAGGCGGTGGCGATCGGCCTGGAGCACTTGGCCGTGACCGATCACCACGCCCTTGCCGCCCACGACCGGATCGCCGCGGCATTGGCACGCCACCAGGAGGCGGGATCCTCCGTTCCCATTCTCTGGCGAGGTGTGGAGATCAGCTGCCTGTTGGAGGGCTGCCTCGTGCATGTGCTGGGCCTCGGCTTCGGGCCCGATCCCGAGCCCCTGGTCCCCTATCTGCAGGGTGAGGCCGTGGTCGGCCCCGGTCTGCGGGCGGAGGCGGTGGTGGCGGCGGTCAGGGGTGCCGGTGGATTAGCTCTGCTCGCCCATCCCGCCCGCTATCGCCTGCCCCATCAGCGCTTGATCGCCGCTGCGGCCAAGGTCGGTCTCGATGGCGGCGAGGCTTGGTACGACTACACCATGGCCCCCCGCTGGAGTCCCACCCCTGTGGTGTGCGATGCCATTGCTCAAAACCTTTCCGATCGTGGCCTTTTGCAGAGCTGCGGCACCGACACCCACGGTCTAGGCCTCGAGGGCCGCTAGGGTTCACTGACAGATTTGTTCACGTCCATGGGTCTGTTCGATCGTCTGCTTGGTCCCCGTTCCAGCGGGGTCAAGATCTCCAGCCAATCCGAGCCTGCCAAGGCCAAGAAGGCCGAGGAGGCCTTCTTTCTTGATCCCGATGCCTCCACCAGCATGGGAGATGTCAACTTCATGCGGCGCCCCAATACGATCCGCCGCACCTTCCCCGGTAGCGCCGACAGCCCTGGCAACAAGGAAATGATCCAGGAGGTGGCCTCGATGGAAGCCCGCCTCGAAACCATGAGCCCCGGCCTGGCCGGCACCAGCACCGATACGGATGTGGAGGTGAATCTCACGGGAGGGGTTCCCAAGCCCGTCAAGAAGACCTTTGCCCAGACGTTGTCGCCAGCCCAGCTCGCCCAGCGCATGAAGGGCACTGCCGTGTCCGTGAACCAGCCCGGTGCGGCCCCGGTGGCCAGGCAGGCCAACCCTTCCGAGGGTGAGTCTGGCAGCACCCCAGCGGCGGCCCGTGCCGGCGCGATCGATCCGTTCAAGTCGATGGCCAGGGATCTGAACGCCTGACCCCTCAGGTCCCCTCTGACCCCTCAGGTGATCTCAATCAGGGCCTCACTCTCGAGCACCAGCTCCCTGAGGCCCTCCAGCTGATCCGCCCGGGCCCCTTCCCACAGCCCGCGATGGTGGGCCTCCAGGATTCGTTCGGCCATGTCCCGCAGGGCCCAGGGGTTGCTGCGGCGCAGGAAGGCCAGCACAGCCGGATCGCCGAGCCAACCGTCGGTCAGGGCGCCGTAGCTCCAGTCGGGCACCCTGCCGGTGCTGGCGTCATAGGCGAAGAGGTAATCGAGGCTGGCGGCCATCTCGAAGCCTCCTTTGTAGCCATGTCCCTGCATGGCCTCAATCCAGCGGGGATTCAGCAGCCGGGAGCGCAGCACCTTGTCGAACTCCTTTTCCAACCGGTGCAGCCTCGGCCGTTCGCTACGGGAATGGTCAGCGAACCAGAGCTGGGGAGCGGAGCCGCTGAGCTGTTCCACCGCGGCGCTGAGGCCCCCCTGGAACTGGTAATAGTCATCGGAATCGAGCAGGTCATGCTCGCGATTGTCCTGGTTGTGGAGCACCACCTGCACCTGGCGCAGGCGGGCCTCCAGGCCTGAGCGGTCCGGGCTGGCCTCGATCCCGCTCTGGCTGGGATCCCAGGCCGACGCGCCCCGTGCTGCATCGGCCAGGCCGGGTACCGCCCCTGCAGCCCCCGATCCCAGCGCCGGGCCGTATCGCCAGGAACTCCACTGCAGAAAGGCCTCGCCCAGGTCGGAGCGGCTCTCCCACTGTCCGGAGTCGATCAGGGCCTGAAGGCCCGCCCCGTAGGCACCCGGAGCCGAACCGTAGACCCGCCAGGCCTGGCCCTCCCGCCGAGCAGCCGCCGCCAGGGGATTGGCATCCTCGCTCTCATCGAGAGCCGCCACCAGGGCGCAGGCGCGGTTGAACCAGCCCACGAGTTGGGGAAAGGCATCCCGAAACAGGCCGGAGATGCGCAGGGTCACATCCACCCGGGGCCGGTTCAGCAGCTTCAGGGGCAGCACCTCCAGATCCACCATCCGCCTGGTGGGGCCATCCCACACCGGGCGCACGCCCATCAAGGCCAGGGCCTGGCCGATGTCCTCGCCGCCGTTGCGCATCGTGGCCGTACCCCATACCGAGAGGGCCAGGTGGCGCAGGTCATCGCCCTCGCTCTGAAGGTGATCCTCCAACAGCAATTCAGCGCTGCGGCGGCCGAGATCCCAGGCGGCTTCGGTGGGAAGGCCGCGCAGATCCACGCTGTAGAAGTTCCGGCCGGTGGGGAGCACATCGGCACATCCCCGGCTGGGGGCTCCGCTGGGGCCGGCAGCGATGCGGCGACCAGCGAGACCGGAGAGCAGAGCGTTTCGTTCCGCCGCGGCGCAGGCCAGCAGGTTGGGCAGGAGCCTTTGCCGGATGGCACGCAGCACGCTGCGCGTCGTGGGACCGTGCCCGCCCTCATCCTGAATCGGCAGTGCTGCCGGAGAACCGGTGCAAGCCAGTGCCAAAGCCAATTCCTGCTGAAGAAGAGCTAGGGCAACGCTCTCCAACAGGGCCATGGCATCGCCGCTAAGGCGGAGTGTGCCAGCGACCGGGAATGGCGCTGCTGTCGCGGAGGTCAGCACCAGCTCGCTCAGGCGCCGCCGGTCCGCCTCCCCAAGCGGAGCTTCCTCCCGGTCTCCCCAGGGGTCGAGCTCCAGGCCCAGATCCAGGGCGAGGGCCTGGGTGAGCCCCGGCCGGCCGCCCTGGGGGGGGCGGGCCAGGCAGAGGAGCAGTTCCGCCAGCTTTTGGGGTTCCGGCAGGGTGCCGTAGGTGTGCAACCCCAGCCGGATCTGCGCTTCCTTCAGCTCACAGAGATAGCCGTCGGCGGCATCCAGCCGGTCGTCCTCAGCCGCACCCCCCCCCAGGGGGGCCGGCAGGTTGAGCTCAGCCAGCCGGCGCTGCAGCTCAACCCTCAGGGGGGCGGCGCGCTCCGCACCGAGCTGGCGGGCTTCCCAGTACTCATCGAGCAGGGCTTCGAGGGCCTGAAGGTCCCCATGCAGGCCAGCTCGGCCCAGGGGCGGCGTGAGGTGGTCGAGGATCACGGCCTGGCTGCGGCGCTTGGCCTGGCTGCCCTCTCCCGGATCGTTCACGATGAAGGGATAAAGGTGGGGCATGGGGCCGAGGGCCCATTCCGGGAAACACTGCTCCGAGAGGCCCACGGCCTTGCCTGGCAGCCACTCCAGGTTGCCGTGCTTGCCCACATGCACCACGGCCTGGCAGTGGAAGCGCCGGCGCAGCCAGAGGTACTGGGCCAGGTAGGCGTGGGTGGGAGGAAGGTCGGGGCTGTGGTAGGTCAGCTCCGGGTTTCGGTCGTAGCCACGATCGGGCTGCACCAGCAGGGCCACCCCTCCAAAATCCAGGCCCCGGATGGGGAAGCCCTGCCCACCATCGGCCATGCGCTCCAGTCCCCCATCCCGCTGCGGCGGGCCCCACACGGCCTCAAGCCGATCCCGGCCCTCAACGGGCAGGCTGCCGTACCAGCTGAGATAGGTCGTCAGGGGCAGATGGGTGAGCGGCGGCCGGTGGCCGCTCTCGGGGTCGTTGGTGCGGCCGGCCAGCAGAAGCTGGATCAGTCCATCGCCATCCGCTGGCAAGGCCCCCTTCACGCCGTAGCCCGCCTCCGCCAGCCAACGGAGCATCAACACCACGCTCGCGGGGGTATCGAGGCCCACACCATTGGCCAGGCGGGAATTGCGGGTGGGGTAGTTGGCCAGCACCAGGGCCACCCGACGCCGCTCTGCCGGCGTGCGGGCCAGCTCGATCCAACGCTCCACCAGCTCGCTGATCCAGGCCAGCCGTTGCTGGTCGGGTTCGGCGCGGTGGAGGGCTGTGCCGAGATTCGGATCACTCGACGCCCATTCCTTGAACGCCGCCACCCGCGTCGTCAGGCGCCCATCGAGCTCGGGCAACACCACCTGCAGGCTCAAATCGAGGGGGCCCAGACCGATGCTGCTCTCCTGCCAGGAGGAGCGGCCCCGAGCGCTGCAAAGCATCTGGAACACCGGAACATTCAGCCGATCCCAGAGGGGAGCCCCGAGTCCCGCCTCCTCGAAGCGCACCGAGGCAAACCCCGTACCGCAGACCACCGCTTCCACCGCCTCGCGTCGGTAGAGGTCGGCCACCCCCTCCTGGACGGCGGCATCGCGCAGGCTGCTCACCCAGAGGCCCCGCGGCGCCAGGCCCCGCTGGCGCAGGGCCTCCAGCGTGGCTTCCATCAGGGCCGTGTCACCGGCCTGGCGCTGGGCGCGGTAGAGAATCACCCCCACCCGAGCGCCGGGCTCGTCGCGCCAGTCGTGGGGAAGGGGATCGGGAGCAGGCTCGATCACGGGCAGCGGCACGGGTTGGTGGAGCCGGAGCCGCTCCAAACAGCGCAGCACCTGCCGAAGGTTGGCGGTGCCGCCCTCCCGCAGTCCGGAGGCCAGGGCGAGGGTGAGATCGGCTTCGGCGTTGCCCAGGTCCGCCAGGGAGCGCTCCTCCTCGGCCGTGCCCGCCACCACCAAAAGAGTGCGTCCCGCACCGCCCCGGCTCCAGGCCTGGAGCCGTTCCAGGCCATAGCTCCAGTGCCCCCGGCCGCCCAGCAGCCTCACCAGCACCACCGACGCCTCCGCCAGGGTGGTGGCTACGTAGTGGTCGATCACGGCGGGATGGCCAAGGGCCGCCAGGTTCAGGGCGCGCAGGGAAGCGGCACTCAGGTGCGGCTCGTTCTCCAGCAGGGCCGCCACCGCGGCCAGATCCGTATCGGCGCTGCTGAGCAGCACGATCTCGGCACCCTTCTGCTCCACGAAAGGCAGGGCGCCATCAGCGGGTTCCGGGGCGCCGGGAATCGTGGCAAGACGGTGCATGACCTCCATCCTGCTGTCCGCAGTGAGAAGATCGCATCATTGCGACCGCCCGCCATGCATCAATTCCTCCCCTATGCCTGGTTCGGCGGAACCTGTGTTCCCTTCGCCGAGGCCACCCTCTCGGTGGCAACCCATGCTCTCCACTACGGCACGGGCGCCTTCGGTGGCATGCGGGGGCTGCCCAACCCCGACGATCCAGCTGAGGTGCTGCTGTTTCGCGCCGATCGCCATGCCCGTCGCCTCACCCAGAGTGCCCGCCTGCTGCTCACCGAGCTCAGCGAGGAGACGGTGCTTGGAGCGATCGGGGCCTTCCTGCAGGCCAACAAACCGCGCAAGCCGTTCTACATGCGCCCGTTTGTCTACACCTGCGGTCTGGGTATTTCACCCCGACTCCACGATGTCGAGACGGATTTCCTGATCTACGGCATCGAGATGGGCGATTACCTTTCTCCCGAGGGCGTGTCCTGCCGCATCAGCAGCTGGACCCGCCAGGAGGACCGCTCCTTGCCCCTGCGGGGCAAGATCAGCGGCGCCTACATCACCAGTTCCCTCGCCAAGACAGAAGCGGTGAAAAGCGGCTTCGACGAAGCCCTGCTGCTCAACAGCCGAGGCAAGGTGAGCGAGGCCAGCGGCATGAATCTGTTCATCGTGCGCGATGGGGTGCTGATCACCCCCTCGGTGGATCAGGACATCTTGGAAGGCATCACCCGCGCCAGCATCCTGGAGCTGGCCCGGGCGATGGATATTCCGGTGTTGGAGCGGCCCGTTGACAAGTCGGAGCTGTTTGTGGCCGATGAGGCTTTCCTCAGCGGCACCGCGGCCCGGGTCACCCCGATCCGCCGCCTGGAGAGCACCGATCTGCCTTCTCACCGCCCGGTGATGGAGAAGCTGCGCGACCGGCTGACCGCGATCACGGAAGGCCGAGATTCCGCCTATGAACACTGGGTTACCCGTATTCGCATCGACCCCTGATGAGCGCCGCCATCGCCACTCGCCGGATCGGTTTTCTGGATCGGCTTCACGAACCCTCCAGGCCGGTGCTCGTGTTCGATGGCGCCACCGGCACCTCGCTGCAGCAGATGAATCTCAACGCCGAGGATTTCGGCGGCGCGGCCCTGGAGGGTTGCAACGAGAACCTGGTGGTCACCAGGCCTGACGCTGTGCAGGCGGTGCATCGCCTGTTCCTGGAGGTGGGGGCCGATGTGATCGAAACCAACACCTTCGGCGCCGCCTCGATCGTGCTGGCCGAATACGGCATCGAGGATCAGGCCTTCGCGCTCAACAAGCGGGCCGCTGAACTGGCCCGTGAAATGGCCGATCGCTACAGCACCCCGGAAAAGCCCCGCTTCGTAGCCGGCTCGATCGGACCCACCACGAAGCTGCCCACCCTCGGCCACATCGATTTCGACACGATGAAGGCCTCCTTCCGCGAACAGGCGGCGGGCCTACTCGCCGGGGACGTGGACCTGTTCATCGTCGAGACCTGCCAGGACGTGCTGCAGATCAAGGCGGCCCTGCAGGGGATCGAGGAAGCCTTCAATGCGGCTGGTGAACGGCGGCCGCTGATGGTGTCGGTCACGATGGAAACCACCGGCACGATGCTGGTGGGTTCGGATATCGCTGCGGTGGTGGCGATTCTGGAGCCCTTCCCGATCGATGTCCTCGGTCTCAACTGCGCCACCGGTCCGGAGCAGATGAAGGAGCACGTGCGCTATCTCAGCGAGCACTGCCCCTTCGTGGTGAGCTGCATCCCCAATGCCGGCCTGCCGGAGAACGTCGGCGGGGTGGCCCACTACCGCCTCACCCCCACCGAGATGAAGATGCAGTTGCTGCACTTCGTTGAAGACCTGGGAGTGCAGGTGATCGGCGGCTGCTGTGGCACCACGCCGGCCCACATCGGTGCCCTGGCGGAACTGGCGGCCGAGCTCCATCCGGCCCCTCGGCCCGTGCGGCGCCCCGCCGCGGCCCCGGGCCAGGTCGCCAACGGCCACGGTGTGACAACCGATGCCGCCGCGGTGCGCCCGACCCATGGCTACGAACCCGCCGCCGCCTCTCTCTATGGCGTCACCCCCTATCTGCAGGACAACTCCTTCCTGATCATCGGTGAGCGTCTCAATGCCAGCGGCAGCAAGAAGGTGCGCGAGCTGTTGGCCGAGGAGGATTGGGATGGGCTGGTGGCGGTGGGGCGGGGCCAGGTGAAAGAGAATGCCCATGTGCTCGATGTGAATGTCGACTACGTGGGCCGCGACGGCGAGCGCGATATGCGCGAGTTGGTGAGCCGCCTGGTCACCAATGTGAACCTGCCGCTGATGCTCGATTCCACCGAGTGGCAGAAGATGGAGGCCGGTCTGAAGGTGGCAGGAGGCAAATGTATCCTCAATTCCACCAATTACGAAGACGGCGACGAGCGCTTCTTCAAGGTGCTTGAACTGGCCCGTGATTACGGCGCCGGCGTGGTGGTGGGCACGATCGATGAGGAGGGAATGGCCCGCACGGCCGAGCGTAAATTCGCGATCGCCCAAAGGGCTTACCGCGACGCTTTGGAATACGGCATTCCGGCCCACGAAATCTTCTACGACCCCCTGGCACTGCCGATCTCCACCGGTATCGAGGAGGACCGGCTCAATGCTGCCGCCACGGTGGAGGCGATCGGCCGCATCCGCAGCGAACTGCCGGGTGTGCATGTGGTGCTGGGGGTGAGCAATGTGAGTTTCGGCCTCTCACCAGCAGCCCGCATCGTGCTCAACTCGGTGTTCCTACACGATTGCTGTGTTGCGGGCATGGATGCGGCGATCGTGAGTCCCGCCAAGATCCTGCCGCTGGTGAAAATCAGCTCGGAGCATCAGCAATTGTGTCGCGATCTCATCTTCGACCGGCGCCGCTTCGAGAACGGCATCTGCAGCTACGACCCGCTCACCACTCTCACCACACTGTTTGAGGGTGTGTCCGCCAAGGAGGCCCGTGCGTCCGGCCCCTCCCTGGCGGACCTGCCGGTGGAGGAGAGGCTCAAGCAACACATCATCGATGGCGAGCGGATCGGGCTGGATGTTTCGCTGGCCGAAGCCCTCACCACCTATCCACCGCTGCAGATCATCAACACCTTTCTGCTCGATGGCATGAAGGTGGTGGGCGATCTTTTCGGTTCGGGGCAAATGCAGCTTCCCTTCGTGCTGCAGAGCGCTGAAACAATGAAATCAGCGGTGGCATTCCTTGAACCCCATATGGAGAAACAGGAAGATGCTGATGGCAATCAAAAGAGCAATAGCAAGGGCAAATTTCTGATCGCCACCGTCAAGGGTGATGTGCATGATATCGGCAAAAATCTGGTGGATATCATCCTCACCAATAACGGCTACGAGGTGATCAATCTCGGTATCAAACAGAGTGTCGAGTCGATTGTGGAGGCCCAGCAGCAGCACCGGGCCGACTGCATCGCCATGAGCGGTCTCCTGGTGAAGTCCACCGCCTTCATGAAGGACAACCTCCTCACCTTCAACGAGGCGGGCATCAACGTTCCCGTGATCCTCGGCGGCGCTGCCCTCACACCACGTTTCGTTCACGGCGACTGCCGCGCCGCCTACCGGGGCCGGGTGATCTACGGCCGCGATGCCTTCGCCGATCTCCGCTTCATGGATGCCTTGATGGAGGCCAAGGCCGCCGGGCGCTGGGACAACGGACAGGGTTTCCTCGACGGGACGCCGGAGGGCCTGGGGCTGACCCTCGGCAGCAACGAGGGGGCAGAGGCCGGAACGGCCGACGCGGAGGCTGCCAACGCCGACCTGGCGGCCGTGGCCCACTCCCCCACCCCAGAGGGCCAACCGGTCAGCGAGCACCGCTCGGAGGCCGTTCCGGAGGAAGTGGCCGTCTCTCCACCCTTCTGGGGCTCGCGGCTTCTCGAAGGGGCCGAGATCAATCTCCAGCAAGTGTTTGCCTATCTTGACCGCAATGCCCTGTTTGCCGGCCAGTGGCAGCTGCGCAAGACCCAGGACCAGAGCCGCAAGGCCTATGAGGCCATGCTGGCGGAGAAAGCGGAGCCCGTGCTTGCCCAGTGGATGGAGCGTTGCCTGGGCGAAGAGCTGCTCAGCCCCCGGGTGGCCTATGGCTACTTCCCTAGCGGCCGCCGGGGCAACGCCGTGGTGGTCTTCGATCCGGCCGGCCTGGCGGATGGCGCCAGCCCCGGCGAGGCGGCTGAGGTGCTGGGCCACTTCGACCTGCCCCGCCAGCGAAGCGGCAACCGCTACTGCATCGCCGATTTCTACCTCGATCTCCGCAACGGGCCCGATGGCAGCCCCCGGGCCGCCGATGGGCTGCCGATGCAGGCGGTCACCATGGGCGAGAAGGCCACGGCCTTTGCCCGCGAGCTGTTCGCCGCCGACCGCTACAGCGACTACCTCTACTTCCACGGCCTGGCGGTGCAGATGGCTGAGGCGCTGGCCGAGTGGACCCACGCCCGCATCCGCCGGGACCTGGGCTTTGCCGATCCCGCTGCCATGCCCCTGCGCGATGTGCTGGCCCAGCGCTACCGCGGCAGCCGTTACTCCTTCGGTTATCCCGCCTGTCCCAATGTGGCCGATTCCCGCCAGCAGCTCGCCTGGCTCGGTGCCGAACGGATCGGGTTGCGGATGGATGAGAGCGATCAGCTGGAACCGGAACAGAGCACCACAGCGCTGGTGGCCATCCACAGCAAGGCGCGCTACTTCAGCGCCTGATTGGGCCGGCCCCCCAAGGGCGCCATGGCAGGCTTCCGGAGTCTCTCCCGGTCCAAACCATGGCCATTGCCGGTCCCGGTGGCGTCGATGACGCCATCGCCGCGGGTCTCGATCTCGACGGCACCCCCATCCCCGCCCCGATGCTCGACCTCTACAACGAGGTGATGGAGCTCGAGAGCAAGCGGGCTCGCAGCGGCGTGAAGAAGTCGATGCGCAACCGCATCGTGAAAACCGGCTCCAAACATCTCGATCAGGCCACCCTGGATGCCCGCCTCCAGGAGGCCGGCTGGGAAGGCCTCAAGGAGAAGGAAGTGGCCTTCTTCTACGGCTGAGCATCCGTAGGGGCTCCCAGGATCAGCTGCAGAGCTCCTCGAGGCTGTCGATCACCTCTTGCTGGAATTCCTCGAGGTCGTCGGAGTCGCTCAGATCGATTCCTTCACCAGCCGCGTTTTGGGCCAGCTCCTGGAAATGGAAGGCGCCTTCGCCATGGGCGAGGAACTCCATGGCGGAGGGTTCACCGCTTTCCTTGTAGGCGTCGCAGAGGGCCAGAAAGGCCGCGTCTTCGGTGAAATCCCAGCTCATGAAGAAAGTGATCGCGCGGAAGGGGTGGTGGTCCTTTCCAAGACGTTTAACGCCTCCCCCCCGGAATCCGTCAACCATCGGTCAGCTTTTGGTGCTGGTCCACTCCAGACTCGAAAGCCGGATCCATCCCCAGCAGGCATGTCCCCTTCCCCCCTCGAGCCCCTGCCCCCCAGCGACCCAAATCCGCCTGCCACCGGCAGAAACGTGCTCGGAACAGCCCTGGCGACCTGCAGTTGTGAGCCCCTCACCGGCTGGTTCCGGGATGGCTCCTGCCGCACCAATCCCGCCGACCTGGGTCGCCACACCGTCTGCTGTGTGGTGAATGAATCCTTTCTGGCCTACACCCGAGCCCAGGGCAACGACCTCAGCGCCCCGGCGCCGGCCTTCGGCTTTCCAGGCCTTCGCGCCGGCGATGCCTGGTGTGTGTGTGCCCGTCGCTGGCTGGAGGCCTACGAGGACGGCATGGCCCCGCCGGTGCGGCTTGAGGCCTGTGAAATCAGCACCCTGGAGGTGATCCCCCTGGAGGTGCTGCAGCGGCACGCCGCGCCCTGATCCACCACCGGCGCTTCACCAGGAAATCGGCTGGCCATCCCAGGCCACGAAGGCGCCGCTCTGCTCCGCGCTCCGTGGCGCCAGCACCTCCAGGAGCTGATCGGCGGCCCGTTCCGGGGAGAACAACCCCGAGGGCGGAACCGACCCACGGAACGGCTCCGAGAGGCCGGTGGCGGTGGTTCCGGGGTGGAGCGCGGTCACGCAGGCGAGGGGCAGCCTGCGCCGCCACTCCAACGCCAAGGTGCGCAGCAGCTGGTTCTGGGCAGCCTTGGCGGCCCGGTACGCATACCAGCCCCCCAGGCGGTTGTCGCTGATGCTGCCCACCCGCGCCGACAGGCTGGCAAAATGAAGGGGGAGGTCCCGGGGGAGGGCGGGCTCGAGGGCCTTGGCCAGCAGGAGCGGCCCGAAGGCATTGAGTTCGAAACTGCGCCTCAGGTTGTCGCGGTTCACCTGGCGAAGACGCTTTTCGGGCTGCAGGGAGCCCTGATGCAGCAGGCCGGCGGTACAGATCACCAATCTCAGCGGCTGGAAGCGCTCCAGGGCCAGGGCCGCGAAGGACTCGAGACTGGCGTCATCGCAGAGATCGAGCCGCCAGGTTCCCCGCTTTGGTCCGGCGGTCTGCACTTGCAGCCCCGGGGCCCGCAGGGCCAGCGCATCGGCCAGGGCCTGACCGATGCCGCCGGCTCCCACCACCAGCGCATGTCCCTCCCATTGGAAGAGATCCGTGAACCGCGGCTCAGCAGGATCTCCGGAGCTCGCCCCCGTCAGCGACGGCCGGGGCTCGGGCACCTGGTCGGAGAACACGGTCGGAATCCGTAGATGGCGCATGATGGCAACGCCATGCCGATGCCGTGTTTTGCCGACACGGCCGCCTGAGAATTCATGGGTCCTCGTGTCACGCTGCTCGGCCGCGGTGCCTGGGGAAGCACCTTGGAGAAGCTGTGGAGCGAACAGGGCCTGGTGGTGCGCAGCTGGTCCCGCCGGGACGGGGGAAACCCCACACTCCTCCTGAAGGAGTGCGATTTCGTGGTGGTTGCCGTCTCCATGGCCGCTGTGCGCCCCCTGGCGGCCTCCCTGGCGCCCTGCTGGCCAGCCGGACTCCCCCTGCTGTCCTGCAGCAAGGGGATCGACCTCGAGGGGCTCTGCACCGCCAGCCAGCTGTGGGGGCAGCAGCTTCCCCAGGCCCCCTCGGCGGTTCTTTCGGGCCCGAATCTGGCGGATGAGCTGCAAAGGAACCTGCCGGCGGCGAGCGTGATCGCCAGCCACGATGCGGCCCTTGCCAGCCAGCTTCAGAGGCAGCTGCGCACACCGAACCTGCGGCTGTACACCAACGCCGACCCGATCGGCACCGAAGCCGCCGGTGCCCTCAAGAATGTGATGGCCCTGGCGGCGGGCATCAGCGATGGCCTGGGCCTGGGCGCCAATGCCAGAGCTTCCCTCCTCTGCCGTGGGCTGGCGGAGATCGGTGTGGTGCTCAAGGCGCTCGGCGGGCAGCTCTCCACCCTCTACGGTCTGGCGGGTCTTGGCGATCTCCTGGCCACGGCCACCAGCAGCCTCAGCCGCAACCAGCGCTTCGGGGGCCTGCTGGCCGCTGGCCTCAGCGAGCAGGAGGCCCTCCGCAGCATCGGAGCAACCGTGGAGGGCCCCCGCACCGCCCGCGCCACCCTGGCCCTGGCCCGGCGCCAGGGCTTGCATTTGCCGATCTGTGAGCAGGTCGTGCTGCTCCTCGAAGGTGGCATTGATGCCCAGGGGGCGGTGCGGGCGCTGATGGAGAGGGATCTGAGGCCGGAGGCATGAGCGCAGATCCTCTGCCTGCCGTGCTGATCGAGGCCTTCAGCAACGGCCCCTTCGGCGGCAACGGCGCGGCCGTGGTGGCCCTGGATGCTCCGATGCCCGACGACTGGATGCAAGGGGTGGCAGCCAGTCTTCGCCAGTCGGAAACGGCCTTCCTGCTCCTGTGCGAGCGGGGCTGGATGCTGCGCTGGTTCACCCCCGCCTGCGAGGTGCCCCTCTGTGGCCATGCCACCCTTGCGGCCCTCCTGGCCCTGGCCCACTGGAGAAAACTCCAGCCTGGTGAGCGCACCTGGCTGCACAGTCGCAGCGGTCCCCTGGAGGTGGCGTTACCGGAGGGCCGCTCCGGCTGGGGAGCCATCGTTCTGCCCAGCGCTGAGCTCCGAAGCGAAGTTGCCCCCACCGGGCTCACGCAGCTGCTGCGCGATCGGCTCGGGTGCGGGCTTGAGGGATGCTGGAGTTCCGAACTGGGCTACTGGGTGGTTCTGCTCCCCCGGGAGGCTCCTTTGGCTTCCATGGACGGTCTCGCAACGGCCCTCGAGGGGTCCCTACGCCAGGGGTTGGTCCTGATGCAGTCGCTCGATGCCGCTGAAGGCGGGCCGCGGATCGGCCCCGAACCGGCGGATTATCAGCTCCGCTTCTTCGCTCCAGGCCTGGGAATCCCGGAGGACCCCGTCACCGGTTCAGCCCATGCCCTGGTGGCCCCCTGGTGGCAGAAACGGTTGGGTCGGACGCTCGTGCGGGGCTGGCAATGCTCTGACCGTCCTGGGGGGATGGTCTGCGAGGCCGTGTCATCGGCCATGATCCGCTTAACCGGATCGGGACATCTGCTGTGGGATGGCACCTTACGGACAGCCTGCGAAGGCTTGGCACCGACTGCGGATCCAGGTGGCGATCGGGATCGCAGTCCCTGGCCCGCACGATGGGACGCGTGGCGAACAGCGACCCGTTTGCCGTGCTCCACAGCCTCCGGCGCCATCCCTTCATGATTAGCGCTCCCCTCGCTGCCTTGGCGGTCGGAGCCGGCATCGGAGCCCACGCCCTGCTCCGGCCTGGCACCACAGCCACGGAGGGGGAACTGCTCGACACCCTGATCGCCAGCCCGAAAGCCCGCCCAACGCTTCCCGCCGCCGCGGATGTCCTGGCTCCCGTCAGCGGTGATGCGGCAACGGCAGTCACCGGCATGACAGCCCCATCCCCCGCCGGTGGCGGCCTGGCCCCTCCCAACTTGCGGGCCCAGCGCGCCGCCGCCCTTCCCAGGGCAGGTGCCGGATTGATCGAACCCGAGGCCGGTCCGAGCCTCGATCTGGAGATTCGCGTCGCCCTGCTCAAGCTCCCTGCCGCTCCCGATTTCGCCGCCTCCGGAGCCTGGCGCCTGTTGGACCGAGAAGGCCGGCTGCTGCGTCAGGGTTCAGCGGCCGAAGCTCCGGATCCGGCGGCTTACCTCGCCCGTGAATCCGAAGTGTGGCTGGAGACCGGTCCCGGTGATGAGCTCAGAAGTGCTGGTCGCCGTTACCAGGGCCGTTTGCGCATCCTTCGGAGCAGCAACGGACTGAGGGTGATCAATCACCTGCCGCTGGAGGCTTATGTGAGTTCGGTGGTGGGCGGCGAGATGCCCTCCAGCTGGAGCCGGGAAGCCCTGCGAGCCCAGGCCGTGGCAGCCCGTTCCTACGCCCTGGCCCACATGGCCCGTCCCGCCGACGATCAGTGGCACCTAGGGGACACCACCCGCTGGCAGAACTACGAGGGACTCGCCAGCGTGACCGCCAGCACCCGGGATGCCACGGGCAGCACCAACGGACTGATTCTCAGTTACCAGGGGGGCATCGTGGAGAGCCTCTATGCCGCCACCCAGCAGATCGTGGAGGAGGCCCACGGCCATCTCGGCGCCAGCATGAGTCAGACGGGCGCCCAGGAGCTGGCCCAGCAGGGTCTGCGCTACAACGAGATCCTCGGCCGTTACTACCAGGGTGCCTCCCTTGCCCGACTGCAGGCCGGTGCGGGCTAACCGCTGGTGGCAGCGGGCGGTTGAGGTCTCGGGCCAGGCCCTTGCGGGCGGGGCCCTGATCCCCCTGGAGACCCGCCAGATCGAACAGCCGGAGATCGCTCCGTTCCTGCTGCGCGAACTGTTGTCACGCCCGCCAAGGCACCTTCAGCCCGAGGGCCCAAAGCCCAATCCTTTCCTTCCCTGGGACCAACCGCTTGAGGTGGGAAAGATCGGCGACGATCACGTGGTGATCCTCAACAAGTATCCGGTTCAGGCCGGCCATCTGCTGGTGATCACCCGGGGCTGGCAGCCCCAGAGCGGTTGGCTGGACGCGCGCGACTGGGCGAGTGTGGCGATGGTTGGGGCCGACACCGGCGGCCTTTGGTTCTTCAACAGCGGGGCGACGGCCGGGGCCAGCCAACCCCATCGCCACCTGCAGCTCCTGCCCCGCAGCGAAGGGGAACCCAGCTGCCCGCTCGCGCCCCTGCTGGAGGCCCAGCTCCAGGGAGCCTCGCCCCCCTGGCCTTGGTCCTACAGGCTCAGCCGCCGCCTCGATCCCATCCACGGCGGTGATCTCGATGCGCTCTACGCGGCCCATTGCGAAGCCCTGGGCCTCGGTCGCCGGGGCACGGATGCGGCGCCACGCCATCCCTACAACGTGCTCTTCGACGACGACTGGTTTCTGACGGTGCGCCGTTGGCGTGAGCATGGGGCAGGGTTCAGCCTGAATGCCCTCGGATTTGCCGGCTACCTGCTCTGCACGCAGAGGTCCGATCTCGACTGGTTAGAGCGCAATGGACCCTGGGCTCTGCTGGCTTCGGTGGCGAGTCCAGCCTGAGCTGAATCCGTGCTTTCACGGTTGCGGGTTCGGCGGCGGGATCTTTTTCTGGGGAGGAACTGAAGCCTTCCCCCCGGTCCTGATCAGGGGCCGGACGGCTTGATCCCACCTAGGGGTTGAGTTCCTGAAGTCAACTTGGCTTCGATTGTCTATTCTATTTTTTATCTATTTTGGCTATTTCCACCACCAATCGCCGCCTGCGGCGACGCCTTGCCCTGGAGCAACGCAATCGTCTCGTTGAAGCCCAGCAGGATCTGGTGCGGCCCATCGCTATCCATTACGGCCGCTGTTGCCGGGAAAGCGTGGAGGATCTTCTCCAGGTGGGGCTCATTGGGCTGATCCGGGCCGCCGAACGGTTTGATGCCCTGCAGGGCACCCCCTTCGAAGCCTTCGCCAGGCCCCACATCCGCGGTGCCATCCTTCACTATCTGCGCGATGTCGCCCCCTCAGTTCGCTTACCCCGCCGGCAGGCCGAATTGCAGGAACGGTTGGTGCGTCTGGAGCGGCACGGGCTGCAGCAGGGTCGGATGGCAACCCCAGCAACCCTGCAAGGGCTGCTGGGCATCAATGCCGAGCAGTGGAACATCCTGATGCGGCAGCGGCTGCTCAACCGGGCCGAGCCCCTTACAGAGGTTTCGGAGGACGACCTCGATCGGGCCGAGGCTGGCGGCGAAGTCGAACGGAATGATGGGGAGGGGGAAACGGTGCAAGCCCTGCTCGAGGGTCTGGATCCCCGCCAGCGGGAGGTGGTTCAGTTCGTCGTGCTGAAGGGCCTGAGCTACCGACAGATGGCCCGCCGCCTGCAGGTGAGCCCGATGACCGTTCAGCGCCTGCTCCATCGCGGCCTGGAGCAACTCAGAGGGAATCTGCAGCCCCGGGAATTCAAAAACTCTGACCCTGTTGATCGCGGGCGATCTGCTGTTCGAGTGTGAGGATCGCTGCGTTGAGGGCCGCCAGGCGCCGTTCGGCCGCATCCCGGCAAAAGGTCAGGAATCGGAGCTTGTTCTGCTGATACTGGCGCCAGGCCTGGGTGCTGTCCCCGGACGCATAGCAGGAAGAAAAGGGGGGAAACATCAGGTTGAACCACAGACATACTCTTTTAGCGGCCCAGGAGAGGCGGTTGTGGCCCGATGCGGCCCCGGCAGGGGAGGATGGAAGGGCCATGTGGGGTCGCTGCCCTTCCGATGACCAGGGAAGCCCTGATGCCCCGCCTCTGGGAGGATGGGGCTGACCTGCCGCCTAACGCACCCCTCAGCAGGAAGCCTTCGACTTCCCCGCAGATGCGTTGCGGGATCAGCCCATCTGGGCTCGGGCTGGTCCTGATCCTGACGCCCTGCCCCGCTGGCTGGGCACAAGACCCTGTCCGAGCAGTCCCGTCCAAGGGACCCACCCTGACGGTGATGGGGGGACAGACGGCCCGCGCCCTGAAGGGCAGCTTCAATCGCGTTCCGGTGCTCCATTCCAACCAACCGG
>Ga0209401_1000665_pt1 | contig 23149 bp, 16 predicted proteins | sample M_140807_MF_Meta_FD_187318 | JGI IMG/M metagenome (GOLD analysis project Ga0209401, IMG submission 187318) | Freshwater microbial communities from Lake Montjoie, Canada to study carbon cycling - M_140807_MF_MetaG (SPAdes) (version 2) | ecosystem: Environmental > Aquatic > Freshwater > Lake... | reverse complement strand
CCCGACCCCTGCGGAAAGAATCTCAGCCTGATTCCGCAACATTTCCCCATTTCTCTCTAACTGCCAAACTTCAGTTTTGTCTCCCGCCCGGAGCGCGGGCCCCAGAACCACTCCCGAAAAACCCTTGAGAAAGTTTTTGTCTGTCGGCTGCAGGAGCGCAAGGTTGGCCTCGTAATCAATAGCCTCGACCTCTGCCGCACACTTTTCCGCCGACCCAGGCTTTTCAAGACCCACTTCAGTTCGATTTGCGACTAAAGCCGCCGTTGCGAGCACCTTCCCCCCAGGTAAAACCACTCCCGTTCCATTTAACCCATAGGGAGACTTTTTTTGCCACGGGCGAAACTGATCATACGGCTGAATCGATGCCCGAACACGGACTAAAGAACCGCGGGAATCCTCATCCTCAGCACCCATAACACAGGTAAAAGCCCAACATCCAAGAATTAGATAAAACCACTTCATCGATTCTCTCCCTCTTTTTTGAATGAACCCTTGGCCAATCGACGATCTCCAAGCTCTGTTCGTTTTGTTTCAGAGATTCCATACTGAGCCATGATTCTCGGCATGACCTGATCCACTTCTTTCTTCTTCAGAACAGCGGGCCTTTGGTCTCCCTCGAAGTGAATCACGGTCTTCTCCCCTCCCAACTCCAAAGCAGGCACAACATCCGCCAATGTCCGTATCCGTTTCCCATTGATCTCTTTTACGATCTGCCCAGCTAATCCCACCAGATACACATTCGACCGATCAGGAAGCACAGAAGCGAGAATAACAGGCTCGGGAGTCTCTCGATAAAGCTGATCCTGCCCAAACAAGGTGTACGTTTGACGGAGCCTCAAATCCGCACTTCCTAAAAGACCTGCCATTAAATTCGCGGTCATCGGCTGAAAAACCAATCCCCCGTAGAGAACATAACGAGGCGCCTCCTCGTACAAGACCTCATACATCGAAAACATCTCAGCTGGACGCAAGGTGATCACCTTCTTTTCAACAGACTGATTCCGCCATACCTCCAACTCAACCGTATCACCCGCAAATTTCCTTTCCACGATCTCCTCCAACTGCACGGGTTGACCATCCAATCGGACCGAACCATCACTTTCAATCGGATGCCCATCAATCGAAAGAAGGACATCCCCTTTCTCAAGAACCCCATCAGAAGAACCCTCCGAAAAGATATCCGTAACTACCACTCCTAGTCCGTCATTCGGGCGATGGTAATATTTCCGCATGGCAGGATTTTCCAGAGCCATCCATCGAATCGCGATATCCACATAGTGATCATATTTCCCATCCTCCACATCTTTTAAAAATCGGCGGATGACAGGAGTCGGAATCATATATCCGACATTTTGAGCCACATCCCCCCTAAATCCCTGAAACGCCACACCAACAACCTTGTCATTCTGCATCACCGGTCCCCCGCTATTCCCAGGGTTAATGGCGGCATCAATCTGAATTGCCAAATGGGATTCCCGACCCGAGTGCGTGTACGAATTGTAATCAATTCGACTCACCACACCCCGAGTGACTGACAACCGATCCCCACCGATCGGAAACCCATAGACGCTTACGACCGACTCCAAATCAGGAATACCCCCGATTTTAAGGTCTGTAGTCCCTTTATAAAAATCAGGATCTTCCACCTCCACCATCGCCAGATCGCAATCGTGGGCGACAAATTTAACCTTAGCAGGATACTTTCGGGGATCGGCCTCTCTTTGCACGGTGAGATAGCGTGCCCCACTCACCACATGCGCATTGGTGATGATGCGCTTTCGATCGATCACAAAACCTGCGCCACGCGCCGAACTCACCGTTCCAGGGTTCCACGGAAGCCTATAATCCCACGTTTGTGCGGTTACCTCGATCATCACTACGTTTTTACGCGCCTCACTTAATTGCCAATCTCCCTTTCCACAACTTCCCAGAAGTGGAAGCAGAAGAAGCGCTGCAATTCTTAGAATACCGTTCCCCATAAGAATCCATCGTATCACCCCTAAAAACCGAGTAAACCAGATTGCCTCCGACTTCCACCGTTCTACGATTCAGAAATGAACCCTTGGTTGATCCTGTGCTTGTCCATCGCCCTAGAAGTTTGCGGCACCGTTTGCCTGAAACTATCCCACGGAATGAGCCGACCTCTACCCATCCTAGGGGTGATTCTCTTCTACCTATCCGCTTTCGCCTTGATGTCGGTTTCCTTGAAAAGCCTCGAAATTGGAACGGTCTATGCGATTTGGGCCGCCGCAGGAACGGCACTCATTGCGATCATTGGAATCCTTTTCTTCGGAGAGAGTTTCCCTTGGGGAAAGATTCTGGGGCTCTTTCTTGTGATTGTCGGCGTGGTTCTGCTGAAGGTTTCAAACAGCGTAAATTAAATCGTCCCAAAGATTCTGTCCCCGGCATCACCCAACCCCGGCAGAATATAACCATGAGCATTCAGTTTTCGGTCAATCGCCGCCGTGTACATCGGCACATCGGGGTGTGCTTTTTGGAATGCGCGAACCCCCTTGGGAGCGGCAACCAGGCACATAAAACGAATCGAGCGGGGATGAGCCCCCTTCAAGCGATCTGTGGCCGCAATAGCCGAATTCCCCGTCGCCAGCATTGGATCCAATAAAATCAAATCCCGCCCCCGCAATGTCTTGGAGGCTTTGAAATAGTACTCCACCGGTTCGAGCGTCTTATGATCGCGGTAAATACCGATGTGCGCGACCCGGGCGGACGGAAAAATTCTGAGCATTCCGTCCAGCAACCCCATCCCCGCACGGAGAATCGGAACCAAAACCATTTTCTCCCCTTGAAGAACCGGAGACATCATCTTTTCCATCGGCGTCTGGATCTTCATCTTGGTCAAAGGCAGATCCTTCGTCACCTCATACGCCATCAACATCGCAACTTCCCCCACGAGCTCACGGAACTCCGTCACGCTCGTTGTTTTTTTCCGCATGAGCGTGAGCTTGTGCTGCACCAGTGGATGCCGGACCACATAGACGTTACTTTTCATGCAAAATCCATTTACACATTAAAACGAAAATCCATCACATCCCCATCCTGAACGACATACTCCTTTCCCTCCACACGAAGCTTTCCTGCTTCTTTCACTTTGGCCATCGTCCCCGCACTTTGCAGATCTGTATAAGCCACCGTTTCCGCAGCAATAAAGCCCCGTTCAAAATCGGTATGAATCACACCTGCCGCTTGGGGGGCCCGATCGCCTGCGTGAATCGTCCACGCCCGCGTCTCCTTTGGACCTGTCGTCAAATAAGTCCGTAACCCAAGCAAATCATAAGCGGCGCGAATTAAAGACCCCACGCCCGACTCTTTGACTCCTAGCCCCGCGAGGTACTCCTTCCCTTCCGCCTCGGGTAGATCCACCAACTCAGATTCAATCTGCGCGCTGACAATGACCGCCTTACTGGATAGGTGGGCCCCACAATACTCCTCAACATTTTTTACCTGCCCCCCCGTTTTTCCGCCCCTCTCCCCTTGGGTTAAAGCCCCCAACTCATCCTCCTTCACATTACACGCAAAGAGTGTGGGTTTTGTGGTTAAAAGGAAAAAGCTTCGCACGACCTTTTTCTCGTCGTCCGTCATCTCCAAGGTCAGAGCTGGTTTACCCGAATCCAAGTGGGGCTTCAGTCTCGCTAAAAGCGCCAACTCCGCCTTCGCCTGCGCATCCCCTTGCTTGGCCGCTTTTCCGGGCTTATCCAACCGCTTCGTCACCGTCCCCAAATCAGCCAAAACCAGCTCCGTCATAATCGTCTCAATATCACGCAAGGGATCCACCGTTCCAGCTACGTGATGAATGTCTGCATCTTCAAAACACCGGACCACCTGGATAATCGCGTCCACTTCTCGGATGTGAGTCAGAAACTGATTCCCCAAGCCTTCCCCCTGACTCGCTCCCTTAACCAGTCCCGCAATGTCCACTAGTTCAATGGAGGCAGGCAGGATCTTTTCGCTTCCAGACATCTTGGCCAACCAGTCCAAACGGGAGTCGGGTACCGTGACCATTCCAACATTCGGTTCGATCGTGCAGAAAGGGTAATTGGCAGCCTGAGCCTTGCGAGTACGCGTCACCGCATTAAAGAGAGTGCTCTTGCCCACATTTGGAAGACCCACGATGCCAGCACGTACCATTCGACATCCTAACCACACATGCCCCATCTCCTCAATCTTCAGATCCACGTTTCCTTCTTATTTATTTTTTAAAACCCGTGGGGTTGATCTTGCGATACACCCCCTAAGCAGGCTCAAATGTTCAAATGAACAAGATCGGGATTGGCTTAGTTGGATGTGGAACGGTTGGATCCGGGTTGATCCGCAACCTTCCCAAAGCCAATGGACTGATTGCTCAGCGCCTTGGCATCCAGCTTGAAATTCGTGGGATCGCCGTCAAAGACCCCTCCAAAACCCGCCCCGATCTCCCCTTGCCCGCTGTGGGAGACTGGAAAAAAGTTGTCGCGGATCCAGCCGTACAAATCGTCGTCGAGTTGGTGGGGGGAACTTCCGAATCTTTCGCGATTGCCGAAGCTTGTATCCAAGCTCGCAAGCCATTCGTCACTGCCAACAAAGCCCTTCTAGCCGAACGCGGCCAAGAACTGATCGCATTGGCTCAAAAATCAGGGAGTCCGATCTATTTCGAAGCCAGCGTCGCAGGCGGAATCCCTGTCCTCAAAGCCCTTCGCGAAGGACTCGTGGCCAATCAACTCCTCGGTCTCCACGGGATCATCAATGGCACTTCCAACTACATCCTGACTCGCATGGCCGAAGCTGGCTCGGATTTTGCGACTGCACTTAAGGAAGCCAAAGACCTTGGATACGCAGAAGCAGACGATCGTCTGGACGTGGATGGAATCGATGCCGCTCACAAAGCCGCCATCCTCTGCCTTCTCGCCTATGGATTCCTGCCTAAATTCTCAGAAATCCCAGTCGAGGGTATTCGCCAAATCTCATCCCAAGACGTCTCCTTTGCGCATCAGCTAGGGTACGTGATCAAACTGCTGGCGATGATCAAGCCAGTGGGTAGCGAGCAGATTGAAGTCCGTGTTGCACCAACTCTTCTTCCTGCACGACACCCTATGGCTTCTGTTCATGGTGCGTTTAATGCGGTTGGTCTTCTGGGGAACCTCTCTGGACCCGTGCAGCTTACAGGTCGGGGTGCAGGTCCCGATGCTACCTCCAGCGCACTTCTGGCCGACCTAGCCGAAGCCGCAAAAAACCTTTGCGATAAAGCCCCCGGACCCGCTTTACCAAAACCTAGCAGCAAGATGACCCTGATTGAGAAGAACGCCTCTGTTGGAAGATTCTACGTGCGGATCGAGGTCGAGGATCGCCCCGGTGTCTTGGCCCAAGTCGCAGGAATTTTCGGCTCTGAAAAGATTGGAATCTCCTCCGTTCTGCAGCCGGAAGGTCGAGGCGCAGGATCGGTTCCCCTAGTGTTTCTCCTCGAGCCCGCGCCCCTATCTTCCCTCCAACGCGCCATAGCTTCAATTTGCAAACTACCAAACACACGGGCACCGGCTACAATCTTGCGCGTGGAAGACCTGCTATGAGTTGGAACGGCATCATCCACGCGTTTCGGGATCGCCTCCCTCTTCCCGTAAACGCCAAAGCCATTACCCTATTCGAAGGGAATACTCCTCTTCTTCCCGCTCCTCGATTGACCGCAGCCATCGGAGGAGATTTCGACTTAAGATTAAAATATGAAGGCCTGAACCCAACAGCCTCTTTTAAGGACCGCGGAATGACCATGGCCGTGACTCACGCGGTGGCCAAAGGAGCCAAGTTGGTCATCTGCGCCAGCACAGGCAACACCTCCGCCTCGGCTTCCGCATACGCTGCCCGGGCGGGCATCGCATCCGCTGTCATTATCCCATCGGGGAAAATTGCCTTGGGCAAACTGACTCAGGCTTTGATCCATGGCGCTAAACTTCTTCCAATATCAGGGAACTTTGACGACGCTCTCAATCTGATCCGTCAAATGTCGAATCTTAAAGAGGTTGAGGTGGTAAACTCAATCAACCCAGTTCGAATTGAGGGCCAAAAGACTGCCTCCTTTGAAATCCTAGAGGCCCTGGGCAAGACGCCGGACTTCCACTTTTTACCCGTAGGAAATGCAGGCAATATCACTGCCTACTGGAAAGGTTTTTGCGAAGCCATTCCCAAAGGCCCGCGTCCACGAATGTTTGGTTGGCAAGCTTCAGGTGCCGCTCCGCTGGTGGACGGTCATATCGTCAAAGATCCGCAAACCATCGCCACCGCCATTCGAATTGGAAACCCCGCCAGCGGAGAAGGAGCCTTGACCGCAGCAAAGGAATCCAATGGGCGGATCGACAAGGTGACCGATCAGGAAATTCTTAGCGCGTATCAACTGCTCGCTCAGACCGAGGGTATTTTTGTTGAACCCGCCTGCGCCGCACCCGTCGCGGGTTTGCGTAAAGCAGTCGCGGCCGGTTGGATCCCAAAAGGCAGTCTGGTCACGATGACCCTTACTGGACACGGATTAAAGGACCCCGATACCGTTCTTTCCCTCTTTCCAAACGCGCCCAATCCCATCCCCCCCACCTTGGATGCCGCCCGCAAAGCCTTAGGTCTCTAATTCCGAAAACACCTTAACTCCAAATCCCTCTAGCAACCCTGCAACGGCTTTCTTGCCAGACGGCAGTTTCAACTTAGGATATAGGAATGTTTACCCCCCTACCTCTCGCACTTGGCCTCCCCCAAGGCTCCGAATGGTTTTGGATCGTTCTTGTTATCATTCTCCTTTTTGGAGCGAAAAAGCTTCCCGAGCTAGCCCGCTCCATTGGCCGTAGCCTTGGAGAATTTTCTCGTGCCAAGGATGACTTTGAAAAAGAAGTAAAAAACGCAGTTAAAGACGCAGATAAAAAAGACTCGAATAACACTAAAGCATCGTAACTCGCGAATCCTCCCAGCCTCCCCGTATTCGCGTTAACATCACGACACACACCACTGCTAGTCCAAGCATTCCATAAAGCGTTCCCCACCAGCCCACGCTAAGCTGCAGTTGGGCAATTAAGCGGTCTGAGTACGCGTCCGCCATCTTCCACCTCAACAGGACATACAAGCCAGCCAAACCCGCAGCAGGCACAGCCAGGCCAATGGCTGGAGGACGCGGTAAACTCAAGCAGGCCCAAACCAACCCTGTTAGAACAGGGATTAGAAGAAGCCATCCCAGGAGAGGTCGATTCTCTTTTTGATTCATGGCTACGGAAGCAAGTTCACTTTGCACCTTGGCACGCTGTGTCCCCGATGCCGCCCCGAAAGCCAACTGAAACCCTGAAAACCCATCCGCAGGATCGGCCCACATTTCCGACCACTCTCCCCTTCGCATCCATACCATACTCCTCAAAAAGTTTGATTCACCCTCAGCCGTATTGCGAACCACTTCGAGGGTATTTTTCTTAAGAGCCGATGGCTGAAGCCGCACCCAAGGAAGAAAAAAAGAAACCAGGGTAAGAATCGCGAAAAACTTGCCAACCCAGTGCAGTACAGATGAGCCCATTATTAAATAAATAACCACCTTTGCTCGCAAGATACAACCTCCATACCACTCTATCCGATTAGACAAAGACCCCTTCCAACCGCTACTTTAAAAACTTAATGGTTAAAGTTCACCCCATTCCCGCTCTTACGGTCAACCCCAAGAGTGCATCAGAAATAACCTGTGTTCCCTACGACATCGTTTCGCGAGAAGAGTGCCGCATCCTCGCCAAAGATCACCCCAACACTCTACTTCGGGTGGATCGTGCTGACCTTGAATTTTCCGATGCCGTCAAATTCGACGCCCCTGAGGTGTATAAAAAAGCAGCTGAGAATTTTTCCCGGCTGATCGAGAACGGATCCTTACTGAGAGAAACAAAGCCTTCGATCTATCTCGTACGAATGATCGAGGGAAAACATCGGCAACGTGGCTTTGCCGCTCTGGCCGATTTTGGCGACTACGCCTCCGGCCAATTACGGAAACATGAGTTCACTCGACCTGACAAGGAGGACGACCGTGTCACTCTGATCCGTCATCTAGGGGCACTCACTGGGCCAGTCCTCGCTGCCTACCCCGACCTACCTGAATTGACTGCACAGATGGATGAGATTGAACTAACCGTGAAACCCTTGGCGGAGGTAACGGATGAACGGGGAGTCAAACACACCGTCTGGCGCTGCCCGGATGCTGCCGAAATCGTCCGCCTCTTCACCCAGGTCTCCCGTTCCTACATTGCCGACGGACATCATCGTGCAGCAGCAGCAGCTCGTTTAGCCAAGGAGAAACCAGGCCCCCTCGGCATCCTCACCGTCTATTTTCCCGCCTCCGAGCTTCGGGTTCTTCCCTATCACCGACTCGTTCTGAAGCTGGATCCTTTTACCCCTGCCACATTCCTCGAAGAGGCGAAAAAAGTTTTTCAAGTAACCCCTTCTCCCTCCGCCCCTCCGGACGAAACAGGAAAAATCGGGCTCTTTCTGGAGGGAAAATGGCATCAGCTCGCGTGGAAAGCCGACGCAAAATCTGATCCAGTTGCCAAGTTGGACGCCTCTGCTCTTCAGGATCGCCTGCTCGGTCCCGTTTTGCAGGTGAAGGATCCAAGAACAGATGCCCGTCTCGATTTCGTCGGCGGAGTTCATGGCACAAAAGGGTTAGAGAGGAAGGTCAATTCGGGCCAAGCCGCCGCCGCATTCAGCCTTCCAGCCGTTTCCTTATCCCAAATACTGGCCGTAGCCGATGCCGACCAGATCATGCCCCCAAAAAGCACCTGGTTTGAACCAAAACTTCGTTCAGGCTTCTACATCCACAAATTCAGCTGATTCGCCTTTAGAACGTCACGTTTTAGCGGTCTGATGCCACTTCCGTTATCCCCCTTGGCATATACCTATCACCTACTGGAATAAGCATGGTCTCAATTCGATGCAAATATTTGTAAGCTAGTTTCTTTTAATGTAAGGCGTCACATTGACAAATTGGTACCCTTGTAGTATAGGTTACTACTGTGTTGTTTCCCCGCTTCCAGCCCCTCTTATGTATTGCAACAGCAACACTTTCATTCGCGTTAACCAGAGTCGAGGCGGCTACAACCACCCTCTTGGATTTAAACTTTAATACCGCCGGTGCTTCGTACTCTTACTATGCCTCAACCGCACTCAGCCCTAGTTCTGGCAACATTTCACCCACCACCAGTTTAGCGAACAACGGGTTTCCCACTGCACCCACAAGCGGGTATCTAGCTCTTTCCCCGAACGCAACTGCCGTAACAGCTGGTTCGTTCTATGGAGGTTGGGCGGCGAACGTTACTTTAGGGTCGGTCAACAGTCCTTACTCCGCCGGAGGATTTGGTCAAACCGACCTTAGCAAAGTTTCATTTACAGCCAGAGTTCGTGCTCGAGGAATGCCGGCTTCAGGAGGCGCAGTAGTAATTCTTAAGCTACACGCTACTGGAGATAACCCCAATGCAGTACCTAGCGGATATAAGAGAATTATGTTCGAACCAGTTTTTATTAATGGAAGCGACTGGACTACAATTGGCGGAACCTTAGATACTGCTGGCTTGATTGCAGGCAAGGGCACTTCTTATAACTTTCCAGCCAATGCCGCGACTTATACCGCACTGATTGAGCTAAGCGGTTTCAATCGACTTGGAACTACTGGCTACACTGCTTATGCAGACAATCCGACTGTTCCTGCAGCTGGGGGAAGAAAAAATCCTGGCTTCGATCTTACGGCCTCTAATATTCGAGTCGAAATCGACGACGTGAAGCTGGTTGTTACTGATCCGGCGACCACAGGATATCTGTCGAGCACCACACCAGCTCAACTTCTACGCAACGGAAACTTCGTGCAGGGCGAAGCAAATTGGACGGTTTTCGAGGGCGCTTATGTTAATAGTAGCGATCCATGGAGTGAGGACGGAAGTACTTTTCTTTTCTGGCCGGGTTGGTCAGGAAGCGCATATGCAGGAGCGATGCAGCAGGGGATTTCTTTCAATTCCGCAAATGGGGATTACTTTACCGCTACGTTTCGAGCTAAATTTGAGACGAACTATAAAGCCAGCTCAACGATCGTAGCATTCATGGACACTGCCGCGATTACGGAATATTCCCGCACAGATTTGTCTGAGGATATCTCTCAAAGCTTAGGCCAGTGGAAAACATACAAAGCCTCCTTCAAGGCCAATGCATCCCAATTAGCTGCGGGGGCAATGACATTAAAGATTCAGCCTCTGGGTAGAAACCTATCTGGAGCTGAATTCTCAAGCCTTCTTGTAGACGATGTGGTTTTATCCCAAGCAACTTCGGCTTCGGTCGGGCCCCAGATCTCCGTTAAGGTGGATAAAGTAGCGCAGGCCGACAACAGTACGGCGACCTTGGTCTCCCCTCTGGTCGGCAAAACCACATCGTATTCTGTTAAAATCGAAAACCAAGGAGCAGAAAACCTGACCATCAGTTCCGCCACCATAAGCGGAACAGGTTTTTCCCTCGTTGGAACTGGAACAGGAGCCCTGACGCCAGGAGGCAGCACAACGATCGCCGTCAGCACAACACCCTCGGCAATCGGAGCTGTTGCAGGATCGCTCACGATTGTCAGCAATGACAAGGAGGCTTCAGACCAAACCTATGTGGTCAATCTTTCGGCGAGTGCCGTCAACCTGAACGATGATTTCTCCAGCGGAACCCCCGGATCATTAGGATGGGCCATAGAATCGAATAATGTTGAAACTTCGAGCGCCACGTCTGTCACAGGCGGTAGCCTCGTCATGAACGTTACAGCCAACACCTACCCTTGGAGCTATCAGCTAAGCAAAACCTTCGCTTCTCCCGGATCTCTCGACACCTCAACACTGACCCTCCTCGGGGAAATCAAAGCTTCTGGTATTTATACTGGGGGAACTCGAAACAAGGTCGAAGTTCGACTCGAATCACTCAACGCATCAAAGATTGTCACGGGCAGCCTCCAACTCGGTCAATCGGTCGACGAAACGACAGCTGCATCGACCCCTGGAACCGATCCCTACTTCTTGCCCGACGGCAAGAATGATCGGGTGGTAGTTCTTCTGCCTGATGGAGGGAATTTCACATCGATTGGTGGTTACCTAACTAGCTCAAGTATCAACACCTCTTTTGATCCGGCAGCACCTTATTTCCGACTTGTCGTGAAGATGACCGATTTTGATTTTGATTTGGGATCAGACAATAAGGTTGAGGTGAACTTCCTTAACCTCGCCCTCGCAACCAAAGGCTTCAGCCTAAGTAACGGAAGTTTTGAGTCCGATGCGATAAGCCTCGGAGGAGGCGCAGCGCCTACCAACTGGATTCAGTACCCCATCGAGGGTGTTAGTAAGAATATTGTCGCAACTGGAAACTCTGTTTTTAATGCCCTAACCCCAGCCAACACATCGACCTTGTTCACCGCCTACGCAGGAACCTATGCGATGAAGGTCTTTGGGCAAAACTACTACGATAATAGTGGCGTCTGGCAGGGCCCAACTCAAACAGGGACGATCTATCAAGAGTTCCTGCCATCAAACACCCCGGGACTTATCGTAGGAACATCGATTCATGCGCGCGGCATGAGAAAGGTCTTTTCAATCGATCCCCTAACCGGTGGAAGCACCTTTAGCTTTGGATTCAAATTCATGAATAGCTCCAATGTTGAAATCAGCCGCAGCGTCACCACCCTGACCTCCGCCAACTTTACCGCGGACAAATGGCTTCCCCTCACCGTCAACGCAACCATTCCCACAGGAACCGAGAAAGTTCAGCTGATTAGTGAATTCGTCCAGAACGCCTCAAGCGACAAAGGCTCAGTTTATCTGGATGACCTCTCCATCGGTTTTGGAACCATCGACGCCACCACAACGGTGCTTAGCTCCACCTACTCACTCGTCTGGTCGGATGAGTTTGACGGTACAACCCTGAATTCGGCTAATTGGACCGCTGAAACTGGCGGTGGTGGTTGGGGCAACAACGAACAGCAAACCTACACCTCAAACTCAGAAAATCTCAGCGTGGGTGGCGGAAGCCTCCTCATTCAAGCCAAGAAAAGTGGAACGACGTGGACCTCTGCTCGAATCATCTCCCAAGACAAACGAAGCTTCAGGTACGGCAAGATCGAGTTTCGCGCCAAACTCCCCAGTGGAGTTGGCCCTTGGCCTGCCGCTTGGATGATGGGAAATAATATTTCCAGCGTAGGCTGGCCTGCCTGCGGAGAGATTGATGTCATGGAGTGGAGAGGGAATCCAACATCAGACGCCAATACTGTGGGTCATGCACTGCACTCTCCCTCACATTATGGTGGTAGTCCCCTCCAACCAGCTACACGTTCGGCTGTGGCCAATCCATCCACCCAGTTCCACACCTATGCGGTCCTTTGGGAAAGTGATAAGGTTACCTTTAGTGTAGATGGGGTCGATAAAGCCACCTTAACTCCCGTCGACCAAGCTGCCTTCCAACAAGAGTTTTTCCTTCTCCTCAATCTAGCCATGGGGGGAAATTATGTAGGAAATACCATTGCCTCTTCACTTACCTCAGCCAGCTACGAGGTTGATTATGTTCGCGTCTACCAGCTTGCCGAAGCAACGATTACTGCACCCGTTGCACCCGCTGCCCCCACTTTCTCTTCTGTTACATCCACCGGTTTCACGGTGAACTGGATAGCTGTGAGCGGAGCCACCAGCTATCGCCTCGACGTATCCACCTCTTCCACCTTCGCGACCTACGTTACTCAGGACCTGACAGTCAGCGGAACTTCACAATCGGTTACAGTCCTCTCCCCTGGCACCACCTACTATGCCCGCGTTCGTGCGGTCAACTCAGGCGGCACCAGTGCCTCTTCATTAAACGGAATCCAAACCACCCTCACCCCTTATCAGCAGTACCTATCTGGATTGGGTTTCTCAACATCCACTGCATTCAATGCAGACGCAAATGGTGACGGAGTCAAAGAGGGAATCAAATACGCCTTCAATGCCGCCTCCCCTCAGCTCGGTTCCAGTCCTGCGACAATAACCCGCTTAGGCAACACTCTCACCTACACCTTCGACATCCGCAACGACTCAGCGCTCACTGTCGTTGCTCAACTTAGCACAAACCTAACTAGCTGGACGGACCAAGCCAGTTCCGTCATCATAAACGGAACAGGAGCGTCAACCGGTTATATCCGCAAGATTGTCACCATCACCACGACCGAGCCAAAAGCCTTCATCCGCCTCCAAGTCACCGGGAATTAATTCTTCACGCGCTCTTGGCGCCCGTAGCTTGGCAAATCACATCACGCAAAGTCCGCCACGCAAAATTCAAAACTACTTTCGCAACTACTTTGGCACCTTGGAACCTTCGAACCTTCGAATCTCATTAACCCCTTAATCCCTTAATCCCTAATTCCCCCAACCTCCCTACTGCCCAAAAATCACGTGTTTGTTAAGAACAGAACCTTTTTTAATCGCCTCAGCGTGACCGTCACACATCACCACATTCACCTTTCCACTATGCCGGTAACGTAGCCATGGGTTGTTCCCATTATCCGAATCCGTTCCGAAAGAGATAGGAGAAGTTAAGTCTGTAGAACCACTTCTTCCCCCTGATTGGGATGAGATAATGGATGGCTGCTCAATACAAAACGGCGACCACCCTTTGTTCCCTGGGTTCTGACACACATCCCCCGCCAGAATCACCTCGGTGGGGCGGATCACGGAAGAAATATTACTCGCCGTTCCTCCTTTAGGCATCAAACCATTGTGTACCCCGTAGGTTACGGCCACATCGTTTCCCGTGGCCTCTACCACTGTTTTTTCACATCCTGGACAGACAAAGATGCTTTTTTTGCTCTTTGTTCCTGTTGAAATAAAAGTAGCAAGTTGAGTTGCCCACATATCGCTCGTTCCACTCCCCGCATTTGGGAGTTTAAAGGAGTTGTCTGCAGCAAAAGCCATAGTAGCTACCCCGATCTGATGCAAGTTTGAGAGGCACGCCCCCGCTTTAGCTGATTTCAGACCCCCATTGATTGCCGGCACAGCCAATCCTGCTAAAAGGCCAATAATACTTATAACCACAAGGAGTTCTACAAGAGTAAATGCGATTGAAAAGGTTGTTTTTTGCCGATTTGTGTTCATGGTAAGAACCTATCGGATTAATCTGCCACAAGCAAATATATCATTTGACTTTTAGGCAAACTGTGTCAACATGTCATTAGGTGGCGATAGTCACCAAAAACAAAACAAACCGCGAAAGGACAGTAGTACAATATGAAAAAAATAATGAACAGTGTAGTAATAGCCGTTACATGCTTTGTGTTCGGCTTAACTAATGCTTATGCCACAGTGGTCACAGTCGGTGGTGCTAGTGCCGTTGGCTCAGACAATCCTAATCAACTCTGGCAAGGCTATATGCAAGTATTTGACGTAAACGGCAACCAACCCAATTACGATGCCTTTATGTTCCAATCAGAGTGGGGTTTGGGCGCCGTGCAGACCACAGTTCTCAGTCCAACTAGCCTGCTCCTCCAACCCAACTTCAACCTTTATGGCAATGGAACTGATGCATTTTACACTAATCCGACTACAGGAGCTGGTATAAAGTGGACGGTTGGACAAAGTTTCACCAGTCCAGGGGGTGGTTTAAGGGCTGCCAGCACGGACGGGATCCTAACCTTCACAGCAAACTACGATAATACTTTGGCGGCTGGTTATACAGTAAGACCATGGATAAACATTATTGGCGGAGGCGACGGGTGGGTAGCATATGATTGGCAGACGAAAATTTTTGGTGAAGCGCTAGCTACTGGTGCTGGTACTTTTACGATCGACACAATGTCGATAGGCATTGCAAACCGTGGCAGCAATTCCCTCTTGCAAATCGGATTCGAAGTCCAAGGGTTGGTTGCCAACGTAGCCGATGCATCCAGACTCGGTAGTGTCAGGATAACCCCTGCTGCGGTTCCCGAACCTTCCGTTGTTTCTCTGCTCGGATTCGGAGTTGCAGGTCTCATTGCCACACGTCTCCGTCGCCGTAGCTAAGAATCTTTAGCGAATCGTCGGTTTGTTTTTAGACCCGAGGGGCAATCCCCCTCGGGTCTTTTTTTCTAAATAAACACAAACTTCCTTAACCCCCTAATCCCTTAACCCCTTTAAATCCTACTTCTAAATCCCCTCCCCCTGTGTTCGTATAACTTTCCTGTACCAGTCGCACGAATCCTTCAACGTCCGCTTCTGCGTTCCGTAATCCACGTGAACCAACCCAAACCTCTGCTTGTATCCCTCGGCCCACTCAAAATTATCCAATAAGGACCACTGAAAATACCCCTTCACCGGTACCCCTTTGTTCACCGCTCGCTTTAACTCTCCCAAATACCTCCCCAAAAAGTCGATCCTCTGCGGATCGTGCACTTTCCCATCAGTCGATACCCAATCAATATTGCTCAAACCGTTCTCGGTGATGTAGAGGGGCAGCTTATACCGCTCATGCAAAAACTTTGGCCCCCAGTAGAGGCTTTCGGGGGTCACATTCCAAACAAAAGCGGTCCGCGGATTCCCATCCGGGAAACGAACAACCTCCCCTTTTCCATTCTTCCCCTCCTTAACTGCAGTGCCCTGATAAATGTTCACCCCATAAAAATCCATCGGCTGAGCCATGGTTCGCAGATCGGCATCGGAATACTTGGGCAACGCCTTTCCAAAAGCCCTCTCCGCCTCAGGGGCCACTCGACCCAGCACCACTGGATCACTCCAAAGCGTGTTGCTGAAAACATGATTGTTGCCGCACCCATAAGTCCATTTTCTAGCCGCTTCGATGTCTCCAGGAGAATCCGTCGCCGGATAAAACACCACTCCCACTGGAGCCCAGCCAATCCTGCCCCTCTTAGCACATCCCGCCCGCAGGGCCTGCACACCCAGCCCATGTGCCAGTTGCACGTTTCGCACAATCTTGAGCTGTTTGGCGATGGGAAGTTTATCCCCGGGAGCATGCTCACCCGTTCCGTGTCCCAGCCCCACAAATACCTGAGGCTCGTTCAACGTCATCCAGTCCACGATTCGATCGCCCAACCGTTCCGCCACCTTCAGCGTGAAATCGGAAAACCATTTCGGGCTTTCTTCATTCAGCCAGCCGCCCTTATCGTAAAGCTTCGTGGGATAATCCCAGTGAAACAGGGTGCAGAAGGGTCGGATTCCGGCCTGCAAAAGCCCGTCGGTCAGCCGATCGTAAAACTCCAATCCTTTGGCGTTCACCTTCCCCCGACCATTAGGAAGAATCCGTGTCCAGGAGATGGAAAAGCGATACGCCTGAAGGCCTAGATCCCGCATGATGGCGATGTCTTCTGGAAACCGGTGATAATGATCGCAAGCCACCTTCCCAGTATGTCCCTCCCACACCTTCCCCTTCGTTTCACAAAACCGATCCCAGACGGAAGCCCCACGGCCGTCTTCCTTATAAGCGCCCTCGATCTGATAGGCCGAGGTCGCTGTGCCCCACAAAAAGTCTTTTGGAAAAATGCTCATAAAAATATAACTCTGTTTTAAATGCAGTTTCTCAAGAGGTAAATAGCGATCCCTAATCCGCAAGAAATAGCCTAATGGCACAACCAAATTGAGCGGGCGACGACATTCGCCCCATCCGTCGGGGAATCCTTAAAGAGAGACAGTCACCGAAGAGATTTTTCCCTCGCGCCCGAATAGCTCCGCGCTCAGCGTCTGGTCTAGAGCATGACCCTGGATATTTTTCTTGGTGCCATCCGCACGAGTGATCTCAATCCCTTGTTGGCCAGTCCCTCGGAGGTAACAGAATGGGACCTGGCAGAAGGTAAAGGCCAGAGCGCCCGCGGGCACGGGCATGTGCTTTACAGTTCCACGGGTGTCGATGTACCGAAAGGATGCGGGGGCGGTAATGAATTCCGAATCCTGCAATAGGCGGGGACGGATATGCAGACAACCATCACGGACCTCGATTCCAAGCTCCCCGAAACGCGAGATAATATCCTCCTTCACCTGGCCGGTCATGCCGGGTTGACGCGCACCGGAATGAGCTGGGGTGTGTGAATAAGGATCGGCGGGAAAGGCACCGTATTCTTGCGGCGACTTATTAAAACCTATGCCTTTGCGGATATCGGCGTAGCACCCCGCAATTTGATCCACCACTTCTGGCACAGCACCACTTTCCGTCGCCGTCAGGAAAGCCTCCTGCGCCGCGAGGAGGAGCTTTGAAACCATGTGCCAGTAAATTGAGCCTAATCCCTCGTAGCCGAAAAAAGTCCCAGAACGTCCTGTGAAGGATTGGTGGTCGAACATCTCTTCAAAGATTTTCAGCACGCGCGCCTCATCGCGGGCGACTAACTCCGCGTATCCAGCCTGCGCGATGACGCCAAGAATACGGCGGACGTCCGCTGCATTACGGATGGAGCCGTGAAAATGGCAACCATCCTCAACGTCCATTCCTATGAGTTGTCTGTTATTATCCGCCAGTAGTTGCTGGAAAAGCTGGCATGAGGCGACCGCCTTTGCAGGAATATTGTTCTTCTCGAGAAAACGCGGCAAGACCTTGTCTGGATAAAGTATGTAGCCACGTTGGTCGGCACGGTAGAGCTTGCTCTGGCGCAAAGCTTGGAGGAGGCGCAAACATGCAGGGGGCGGGAGGCAGCCACTGTTTAACATCGCCACCTGTCCCTCAAGCATAAGACCGAGCCGTCGGACGGCGATCCCCTCTCCACCAGCGGTTACCGACATGAGATTGTAGGAGTGGTATAGACCATCCTCCCGCTCGTTCGAGGCGATGCTCCGGTCGACATGCCTCAGGACATTTTCGAAAAAGTCGAGAAGGCTCCCGCGCGTGACCGATTTCTTTTTACCCGAAAAACCTCGGGGATAGACGAGAGTGCGATAGCGACTGCCCGCCTCGCCTAGGGCATCCAGGACTCGCTTCCGATCGCGATCGGAAAAGTGAGGGCCCAAGAGTGGTAGCGATTCTTCTAGAGCTCCACCTGTGGCGGACAACCACTCGGCCACCTCCTCCGAGACCGCGAAGTCAGCACAGCCCGGACGCTGCAAAAGCGTTCGCAAAAAGACGACAAAACGGCGCAAATGACACAGCGTTACGACAGAAACCCCATGGCCGACTAACGCGTTATTGGCATCATTCCACTCTGGGCGTTGGGTGTTGAGCCATAGTCCAGCTTCGGGAATATAGTTGGCCAGTTTCGCCAATAGGGAGACGAGAAGTTTCTCGATCAGATTCACCGAGACAACATGATCATCGCGACCCCAGACGAGCTTGCCGTCCGCTCCAGTCCGCGCGACGCGCTCGGCGATGACCGCCTCCCGCTCCGTGTCGTAAACCACCGTATCCTTGGGATTGGCCAGCAGTTCGCGATACGGGCGAATTCGGTAAGGCACGTTCGCGTAGGTGAAGATATCGCGACTAAGCATGGTCTGCAGTCTGCTTGGATAAAAGTCCTCGAGTACCTCAAGGAGCTTCAGCAGGTAGATAATCTGGTGGTCTCCCCAGTAACCGATATAGGACCACGGGTCATGCGGTTCAATCACCTCCCAGTCGATGCCGTCGCGGGTGATACGATAAGGGTTATATCCATCGACCGTCGAGGCGTTGACGAACTTCGCGATCATACCAGGCAAGAAGGCCGGGAAACTGCGGGCCAGCGCCTCCCAGTTCTGGAAGATATCGCGCCAGTTGCCTGCGTAGTACAGGGCATCAGTTCCGTCGTCGTTGCGCAGGATGATGGCGAACTTGTTCCATGGGCGACTCGGGTCACCGTGGCGGCGACTGAACCCGAGTGGCAGATACTCAAGGCAGATCCTCTGCAGGTCAGCCGAGCCGTCGGCCTGGGCCGCCTCGAGCAGTTCCGCGTAATCCACGGTGTCGGGTAGCGCAGCAAAAAACCTTTCGTGCTCTGTGGCCACGTTGCGGTTCAAATTGCGCGCATGCTTACGCAAATCCTCCTTCGAAAAGTCGTGGTTTTGCATGAAGACCCCACCCCGCATAATATTGAATAGGACGTTGGAAAGATGGCGATTATCCTGCAGAGGATTTCCGGTCAATTGCCATCCGTCGGCCGAGGCAACGAGGCGCTCCAGCTTGTCCCTCCCCGCCGCTAGGTCGGCGTCAAGATCGGTGGCGAGTAACCCTCGGTTGGCTAGCGCGACGATGCTGTTCCTCACCGCGGACGCATCCTGCTCGACCGCTGCGGCAAAGCGCCAGCGAGTGGCTTCGTTCGGGTCTAGAGCTAGCGTCTGCACAAGAAAATAGGCACCGCGCTCCGCTCTCACATCGGTCTCTTCCACCGGAGCCTTCCCACGTCGGAAAGCATCCACCTGTCGTGAAGAGATTAAGCGCACCGCACCCTCAAGCCCGAGCGACCAGACGGTGTTGCACTGCAGCGCCTCGCTCGGTTCGGCCCGGTCGACAATGACCGCGCTCAGGCTGTAGAGCCCAAGGCCGCAGGCGGCTTCCAGCTCATTCTTTCGGTAAGCATCGACCAGCGTACTGAAGTTAGCCTGCATAGACTGCGCCACACTGCAGGGCATGATGTTCTGCAACCCGTCCAGCACAGTCACGGCAACTTTCTCGGGTGAAATATTTTCCAGGGATACTTCGCGAACCAACCCATACTTATGACTGAAGGACCAACCGTGACGGAAGCGGAGCCCCAGAGTGCTGTTCGTTTCTTCGAAGATGAGGCGGTCGCCGTAAAGGCTTTTATACAAATGGCGCGTGACAGGATAGACCCCCTCGTAGCGCAGCGAGAAAGGTTCCCAGAGAAACTCTTCATTGCCGCGGTGGACACGCAAAATCGTTTTACTTCCGGTGATATCTTGCGAGTCGTGAATTTTGTCATCCGTGTAGTAGGGGAAAATCGCCCGCTCGGGATCGCGCCGCCCTGCGGTTAAGGCACCGTTACTCGAGATAAATATCCAGTGGTCGGAACCGCTCACCAGACTCATGAAGAACGGTGGCATCTGGTCGTAATGGCTGATCCGATAAAATGTCCCGCCATCCTCCATTCGGACAAATTGGCCCGAGATCTCGCCCCCGCCGTCTGGCCAAGCTCTTTCGCCGATTCGAGTCCGTTTTTTGCTCATGGGATGAATCGGCGGAGAAAACTACTCTACGCCGAAGGGGAAATTCGCCGTGGTGGCCGCCCCTTTACCGTCCCGCACAACCAGAAAAAGGCGATAGGCCCCCTTCTCTTTTGGGAGAGTTACCGAACAATCTTTCTCTTTCGCCCCCTGGACCGCCTGGGGAAAAGAGGCTGGAACGGATTCGGCATCACCCCCGCCCCGCAAATCCTTGCTCTCGGCCATGACAGTCCATTCGTACTGTAAGGAATCTCCATCCGGATCCTTCACCTTTGCGGATGCTTTCACTTTTTCTCCAGGCTTTCCCTTTTTCAGGGTGATAGGGAATTCAACCGACTCCAGCTTGGGACAGCGATTTGCGGGCCATTTCCCGGACCAACCCCGCACGAGCGCATCCACAGGTGGAAGCTTCTCTCCTGTGGAAAGAAGCATCCCGTACCAGGTGGAGGTGGTCTCCTGCTTATTTCCCCACAAGAACGCATAACTTCCTAGGCAAAGTCCTTCCTTGTTTTCCATCAAGGTCGTAAGGGTGGCGTAGTAGTTGGCAGCTTTTTCGTTCCCCGTCGGCTCAATCGCTGCACCCCATTCCGTCTTTGGGGTCTGCCAGTGTCCTACAGGACCATACTCGGCCATAATAAAAGGCTTCGTCCACCCCAGCCCTTTCAGGGTTCCTCCAGCTCCCCCTGCCCCCAAATAGGCATTGATCCCCAAAATATCGATCGAGGGATAGTACTTCATGATCTCTTTGATTTTTCCTGTGTCAGCCCCCGCAATCACGGTCATCACAGGATGGTTTGGATCCTCCTGCTTAATCAGCTTGGCCAGCTCCTCAAGCTCCCTCCAAACACGAATCGCATCCTCTGTCCCCACATAACTTTCCATCTCATTTCCCAAACCCCAGACCAGCACGGCAGGATGATTTTTATGTTTTCGGACAGCGCTGACAATTTCTTCCCGCTGCTTCGCGATAAACTTCGGATCACTGTATTTAAATCCGTGCCGCTCATGCTTGACCCATAGACCCACACATACAGTCAGGCCCAACTGATCCGCCTGATCGATAAAGGATCGCCCCTCGGCATCCTTAAATTCTAGCTGTTCGATTCCCCAGGTACGAACCGAGTTCACACCCACCTCTTTTGCAAGTTTGATCGACCCGCTCCCTCCTACACCTTGAACTAAAAAAGGTTTACCACCACGCTGTAAGCTCCAAACCCCTTTTGGATCCTTAATCAAAGAAACTTGGGTTGGTTCCGCATAGATTGCTGTAGTTAACATGCTGATAACAAGAATGATAGAAATCGTCTGCTTGACATGAAATAGTAAGAACATACATCATCTTGGAATGAAATCCCTCATTCAGTCGATACTCTTTTTATGCATTCTCGCTTCCGTTGTCTCAGCTCAGAACGAGGCACAGAAATCCTCGATCCCGGTAGCCGAGGAGTCGCCCACATCCAGCTCTCTGACGACGGCGGCGTGGGATGCGCTCGCAGCGAAAGATTTTGCCACCGCGAAGGCAAAGATCGAACGTTGTAAAAGTCTATTCGGTGAAAAAGCATCCGAGATGCAGACCTCCTTGTCTGTCGTTCCCGGGCCCGACACAGCAAAAGATTTTTGGGCTCTCAACGACGTAGGAACCTGCGTATTTATTCTTGGGAAAGTCTACGAGGCGGAAGGAAAGAGCGTCGAAGCCATCACCACCTATCAGGAGGTCATTAAAAGTTATCCGATGTCCCAGTGCTGGGATAAGCAGGGTTGGTACTGGCAACCTGCGGTGGCCGCAAAGGAGCGATTGACTGCTCTAACTTTTGACTCAGCTAAGTAGAAATTACGATTTGAAATTCCTGCTTACGCCGTTTGCTGCATTGCGTTTTCTGGGTTTACTGGGACTCCTTTTTGTAGCTTCTTGCACCCCAAAAGAGGATGCCCGTATCTCGGGTCGCTTGGTTCTCGAATATTGGGAAAAGTGGACAGGCTTTGAGCGTGAAGCAATGGCTCGTGTGGTGGATGATTTTAACAATTCGCAGGACAAGATTTTCGTTCGTTTTTTAAGTGTAAGTCGAGTTGATCAGAAGATGATGCTCGCGACAGCGGGAGGCGTCCCCCCCGATGTGGTAGGACTCTGGGCCATTAATCTCCCTTCCTACGCGGAAAATAATGCTCTCATGCCGCTGGATTATTTGGCAAAGGACGCAGGGATTCGTCAAGAAGACTATCTGCCCGTCTTCTGGAAGCTGTGCTCTTATCGTAATTTTCTCTGGGCCCTGCCCTCCACCCCCTCCGTCACAGCACTACACTGGAACAAAAAGATGTTTAGGGATGCCGGTTTAGACCCCGAGAAACCGCCTCGGACGATCGCGGAACTGGAAACCTTCAACACAAAGCTTACCCGAAAGAACTCCGATGGATCTCTCGCACAGATTGGACATATGCCCCAAGAGCCGGGTTGGTGGATGCACGACTTTCCTTCCTGGTTTGGAGGTGCCAGCTGGGACGGGGCCACCAAACTTCTTCTAGATGCCCAACCCAATCGTCACTTTTTCACATGGCTGGAGAGCTATCCAAAGCGGTTTGGCGGTCCCGCCATGTTTGAACTGCGGGGTGGATTCGGAAACTTCGCTTCGCCCGACAATCCATTCTTTAATGGGAAGGTCGCCATGATCATGCAGGGCGTTTGGATGAACAACTTTATCAAAAAGTATGCTCCCGCTGGTTTTGAGTACGGTGCCGCCGCCTTTCCAGAAGAGACAGAGCATCCAGGAGCTCCATTAACCATCGCGGAAACCGATATTCTTGTGATTCCTGCAGGCGCTCGGCACCCCAAAGAAGCCATGCAATTTATCGCTTTTGTGGCGCAACAGAAAAACACCGAGAAGCTGTGCCTAGGTCAGCATAAGATTTCACCCCTACGCAAAGTCAGCGATGAGTTCATGAATCATCACTCCCACCCCTACTTGAAAGTATTCCAAAGCCTGGCCAACAGTTCGCGAGCTCAACCAACCCTTTCCCTTCCCACGTTTAAAGAGTATGCCAACGATATGATCACTTATGTG
>Ga0209401_1000661_pt1 | contig 23209 bp, 21 predicted proteins | sample M_140807_MF_Meta_FD_187318 | JGI IMG/M metagenome (GOLD analysis project Ga0209401, IMG submission 187318) | Freshwater microbial communities from Lake Montjoie, Canada to study carbon cycling - M_140807_MF_MetaG (SPAdes) (version 2) | ecosystem: Environmental > Aquatic > Freshwater > Lake... | reverse complement strand
ATTTTGTTTTTTGTTTTTTGTTTTTTGTTTTTTGTTTTTTGTTTTTTGTTTTTTGTTTTTTGTTTTTTGTTTTTTGTTTTTTACCACCTAAAACTAATTTTAAATTATCATTATTATAAACTATAATATCATTTAAATGCATTGTTAATATTTCTATAGTTTTACATTGTTGTTCATTTAACAATTCAGTATATACTCTTTTTAAATATCTATGTTTCAATTCTAAAAGAACATCTTTTAATGTTTTATCTATAGTAATTATATCAGGAAATTGTTCTTCAAAAATTTTTTTTATGTTTTCTGGAATAATTCGATCAAATAAAGTATTACTAATTATTGTATTTTTTTCTTTTTCAATTTCGTAGTATTCACTTTTAAAACCTTGTTTATTATACCAAGAACTACCAGATGTTAAAATCTCAAATGCTGCTAATGATACACTTGATTTTTTGCATGTATTTGAATCTACCATTGAATAATCTGATAATTCAATATATTCAACATGTAGATGTCTTCCTAAATCTATTATTTTTTGCAATATTTCTGTTCCAGTATAATCTAAACATTTTTCAATATTATTTATATAAATATATTTTGTTGGACATATTGATAAATATATTTTACATACATTTGACATTAAAAAATAATTATTATCATTATTATGAATCCTATCAACCTGTTTACGAATTGTAAAACTTAAATTCATATCTTTAAAAAAACTATTTATATTATCTAATAATTCATTTTCATCCATTATATAATGTAGTATTATATAAATTTACACACTGGTATAAAATGGGCATTTTAAATGAGAAAATGTGTAATTATTCGGCGGTTTAAACTGTCGGAAAGAATACCCAATCGAGATCATCGCATACTTTTTTCCAAATCATATCCTGTTCATATTGTTTATCGCGGTCTTTCATCATCGGGATATACGGCAAATATTGTGTCTGGTTGAGAAGCACACATAATTGATAAAGGGTATACGTGTAATTGAAGAAATTATTGCGGTCAGGCGGGCAGTGAATTGCCCAAGGACGCTGTATTTCCACGAATAGGACGCATAATGTTTCGTGTAATTCTTCGCTCATTAGGGGAGGGTTAATTCCCAGTATTGAATTGATATATTGAATATGCTCAAAATACCGGTTTAAGTCGATAGTTTTCAGTATTTCGCGCATTTTCTCGTATGTGATGGTCTTGATATTTGTGATACGCTCTTTGCGAATACGTGCCTTGATTTGTTCGATGACTTCGTCCGGTATTTGCGTCGTTTCTTTTGCCTGGAATTGCGAGAGGATTTCCTTGAAATGATTGAGTTTTACATAGGCAGTATAAGAGACTTCGTTCGGCGGTTCTTTATTCGACGGTTTCGAATTATCCACCACATGCATCACGAAATTACCGCATTTCATATTATTGCAAATTAATATTCCTTCTTCGTCCTGTGGTATTAGTTCGCCGGTTTCACATATTTCACATCGGTCGGATGTTTGTATCCAGTCTTTCATATTGACCGCGTCGTCACCCACATTTTTCCAGTACTTCTGGTAATATATTTTTGCTTGATTGTATTTGCTGTTTGCCGGGTCTGCTGCTTCTTCCGTGGTTGCCTTTATGCGGAAAAAAGAGTTAACCGCGTTGGCGTTCTGATTATTATCGCCCGACGAAATCTTCTTCTTGTCTTCGAAATAATGAAATATGTATTTCGAATTATCGAGAAGATATTCTTTGCGTTGTGCGCCGAAAGTTTTTATTTGGGTTTTTATGTGTTTGAGTTTATCCTGTATTTCCATTCTAGCGTCGACTTTGGACTCCGGAAGTGTAGCAAACTTATGCTTCCATTTACGGTATTCTTCTTTGAGTTTGGGGATAGTTTCGGTTTCGATTTCGTGGAACTGATTTAACATATCTGTGTGTTTTTCGTCGATGGTTTTCGCATTTAATTGGGGTTTGGTACTCTTTTTGGATGACATTGAATTCGGCGGTGCGCGTTTAAGTTAAAAATCTTATAATATTACTGCAATATCAATATTTATGCTGTTTTTATGTCTATTGGAATTACGGATTTACGTATATTACTTCACTTCGCATTCGAAGTGCGTTCGACTTACGAGATTCCCTCTGCTGCGCTTATAGGATTTACATTTTCATTCGATGCTCCTGCGTCGCATCTCCTGAAAATTTCGGATTTACTACCTTCTTCGAAGTCCGTAAATCCTATAGACTTCGAATACCTTGGTTACATCGGTCTTACCTGGATTAGGTCCGCGTCATCTTCTGTGACGCGGACAGTGAATAATCCGGTCTGATGGCGTTTAGACTGGTTGCGAACGAAGATTGCGATGCGCGTCAATTTGTATTGTTTGCTAATAAATTCGAGGCATTCATTTGCGTAGTCGATGAGCGCGTCGATTTCCGAAAACATCGCAAGAATCGGTTCGTGGTCGCAATATATTGCACTGACATTTCCATATCGGTCTTCTTTTTCACTTTTGTCTCTCAAGTATCTAACGAGGCGATATAATATATCACTCATTCCGAATATGACGGTTTGTACTACCTGACCGATTTCGATTTTGCGGTTGTGTTGCTTTGCCTCTCGCGATAATGCGGATTTGAACTCTTCTTTTGTGATTTGCTCTGTTAAATATTGGACGCGGAGTTCCTGATTATTCTGGATTGCGTCTGGGCGATATCTCGGCAATATACGGTCGGCGAAATCATGAATACCGTATGCATAATCCGTTGCTCTGGTTTGCAATAAAATCCGCAAATCCTTTGGTAAGAGAGGTAATCCCCGTTTTTCACGCTCGGTCGGATTAAAACTGGCATGGTTAGTGGCGGTTTGTATTAGATGGTGAAGAACGCCGTGGTACTGGTCAGGCGCCAATGCATTGCAAGGCATATCCAATATATTGCGCGCGTCTGCCCCGATTCTGCGTTGGTATTCGAAGTAATGGGGATTATGCACGTTTCCGGTTTCCAAACTTCCGGTGCGCCAGTTGAATGCGGTTTTGCACTCGGTACACCACATCTGGTCGCATCCGTCGATTTTGAAAATACCCGTACCACATCGGGGGCACGGTTTGGTGTCTTTCGCGAGTAGTTCGGCGGTTGCTATATCATCTGGGTTGCAAACATGTTCGTCGGGTTCTTCTTGGACAATTCCTGTGCTTATTCTTCGCTCCGAAATTTTCAGGAGATGCGACGCAGGAGCATCGAATGAAAATGGATGATTTTCAGGAGAATGACCGGTATTTGACTTTTTTTCCTGTTTCGGTTTTGGTACGTTACACTTTGGACAAGTAAATACATTGCAAAGTCCACATTTCCACTGTTGACTCAAGAAACCTCTGCACGTTTCGATTGGACAAGCACGGATGAATTGTGTGCGAGCGCGTTTTAACAGTTGACCGCCGTGTCTCAGGGTTTCCAGTATTTCTGCCGGGTCTGCGCCATCAATATGATTTGCCATAACAATCTTGCGGTCTTCTGGATTCATTGTGAGGAGGCGTCGAATAACCCGGTCGCGATTATTGTCGCGCTCTGTTTCCGCATTTTCGGCGTCACATTGAATCTTAAGAGTGCGATTGTTTTCAACAAGGTCGGCAGTATTGAAATCGGAATACATTTTAGGGCACTGTTTGCAAAGCGAAATTAGTCTGGAGTTTTCGTTGATGACTGCGATTTTGTAACGTATATTTGCCATTGTAACGCAAATTCGTTCCTGAATCATGCGGGATTCGTGCGTTAATCTGTGGACGACGCGGCGCTCTTCAATGACTTCGATAGTGGTAGGAAAGAGTGCCATTTCGCGTTCATACATTACCTGTTCTTGGTGAGCACGTAGTTCGCCATTTACGAATGCGGGCAGCAAAATTACATTCTGATGGGCACGTGTCCATTCTTTTTTGCAATTCATGCACTTGATTTCCGTTTCGTTGAGTACGTATTTACGCACACAAATGCGGCAAGATTTGAATTGACAATATGGGCAGGAGGTTAATCTATTAACGGTTGTCTTTTCGTCGCAAATAATACAAACAGTTGACATTGTTAGAGGTTTGGAGGTGTTAAAATTGGATAGATAATATAATCTGATGTTTTGATGTTTATTTAATTAATTAAATAAAAATCAGATTCAATTTTGTTTGTCGGGGTCGGGGTTGCTTCGTTATCTGGACATTTTCAGGAGCATATTCCTCCCGCGTCGCGTCCGGAATACTTCTCATTTTCATTCGATGCTCCTGCGTCGCATCTCCTGAAAATTTCGGATTTACTACCTTCTGCCACTTCGTATGCGAAGTCCGTAAATCCTATATCTTTAGCGCAGCGGAGGGAATCTCGTAAGTCGAATTTAAGATACAGAATCCTCTCCATCTTCGTCGTCATATTCATTATCCAAATCCATATCCGAATCATCCTGCTCGTAAGGCGGGTTATTTATTACTTCTTCGTCTTCTTGCTCTTGTTCTTGAGGTGGCGAAACGTTCGAAATATAATTATTTAATATTTGATTTATTATGACCGGACTCGGACTATGGGTGTTTATATTTCTTGCTGAGATTGCGTTTGGTGCTCTTCCCAACCGAGATAATATTGCCAGCGCATGTTCCTGTATTCGTTCATTTTGATATGATTGCTCTTGGTATGCTACTGGTGATGGTGATGGAATTGGAACCCCTTCGTCTTCGTCCGGTCCGTCGTATGTTTTCAATGAGTCGCCCATTTCAACGTAATTTTCGAACGTGGTATCGTCATAAACGTGGGTGGTTAGATACCTAGATTCGCAGTAAGTTTTATACTGCTTGGTGGTGGTTACAAATGCGGTTTGTCTGGTTATCGACTGGTTATTTTGCGAAAATGGATTGAAATTCGTAGGAGAATGCATCGGGATTCGCATTCCATAATCGGGGTTTTTTTCTGAAAACTGTCTTAATTCCAAATTCACTTGTCTACCCGCATATTTGCGCGTCATAGAAGAAAACGAATACCGCTCCAGCAAATATAATTTCAAAAAGGGGCGCATCGTTTTTACCAGTTCGGACTGCGGATATCCATGAGCAACACGAATTTGATTGGTCATTTTATGCAGCATTAACATATCACTCACATCTTGCGCTAATTCGGATGTGCTAGCAGTTTTGGAGTATTGCTCGATGGCAAAATCCCTCAGTTCGGTTTCATGTTTTCGTCGGAATTCGTATATGTTGAATTCGCACTTAAAGAACTTTTCGAATAATTCGTGAATCCTTATATGATTGTGGTGCATAGCAAAATAAATATTGAATAGGTCGGATTTCGACAATACATTGTTCGTATATGGGTTTTTAATGTGGAGAGGTTCTAAAAACATTCCGGATTGGTTTGTGATGGCGTCGACAATAATACGCGCCAAGTTCTGCAAAGAAAATAGATATATTCCATTTGTGTGAACGAGTTGAAATGTCGACGGATGAGTTGGGTCCAATTCGTTCATATAAAGGTCGGTCTGGATTCGGACAGGGGTTTTCCTGATTTTCCATATTTTTGCCAATTTCGTAAATGCCCAATATGTCTGTTTAAATTTGCAGAAATGTGCGATTAATTCGTTTCGGATTTTAGGCGACATAAATCCGCTGTCGAGTTCAGCAATAAATTGTTTGATGCGATATATGCGGTTGGATGAAAAAAGCGGAGTTCGGTTTTTCGCGATTTTGTTTAGAATCAATCTTGCTGTTAAGGTTTCTTGGGAAACGTGTCCGAAAATATTGCCCCACATATTGGAGTCTTCCATTTTTTTTAATAATTCGGGAGAATAATCAGACGGCATGAATTTGAATGGGTTTTGGTATCTTGGGTTTTGGTATCTTGGCAGAGCATATTGGCACCCATTTGGGTCGGGGGTTTGAATGATTTTGGTTACTATCGTTTCATATATGGTTGCGTATTCTTGCGTTTGCATTTTTGTTGATTGTTTTGTGTATCAAAAAATAGATTAATAATAATACCGCAAAATGTTTATGTTGTTTGGGTCGCTTCGCTTATTGGTGGTGAATTTTCTCGATTGTTTTGTCTTTTATTGTTGCCAGCATTACTTGTAAATGGTTATTGCCGCCTTTGTCCGGATGATATTTGAGAGACATAAATCGGAATGCGCTTTCAACGCTTGCGCGTTTTTCGATTTCTGCGTCAAATTCGATTTCCATTTGCAATCGCTGTTTCTCTTCTTTTCTGATTCGTTCGCGCCTTTCCCGTTGTTTTCGTTCCTGCTCCGTTTCCTCTCGAATAAATGATTTCCAATACTGCTCTTGACTTACCTTTTCTATTTCCTCCGCGGTCAGTGGCGTGGTTTTTAATTTTAGAGCAGCGATTTCACGCAACTTCTTTCGCGCTTTTTTATCGCTGATAATATGCTCTTCTGTGTCTTCCAACACATCAAATCGGTTATGTTTTTTCATATATGGTTTTGCTGGCATTTTTGTTAATAGAGTTCGGTGAGGGGTAATTGATTATGCTTGGAAAATAATATACAGCAAAATCAATTCAATTTTTTGTTTTCTGGATGCGAAGAATAAGCACAGGAGAATGGGATGAGATATGGTTCATTATAGTCGGATAATATGCACATAATAAACCCAAAGTCCCAATCCAATCAAACATTTTGCGAATAAATCCAGAACATTCATTATTACGTTCTTCGTTTCTTCATCAAACAAGTATACGATTCCGTAAAGAGACCATACCACAAAATAGAAATAAAACATTGCGCGGTTTGCCAGATTGTATTTCGGCATTACATATTTCCAATAAATGATTCCAAACATTGCGATAAATGGCAAAAATCCCGCGATATTTGCGGTTGTGCGGTCTAATGCGGAGGTTTCGCCTAAATATCCCGCATATAACATGGAATAATTCAGCAAAATGATTACTACCATAATGGGTAAATGTACACTAAGTTGGATTTCGCTCGATAGGACTACGCACAATGCGAGTAACATTATTGGTGTGGTGATACTCCAATCGATATACCGCGTTTCGGTCAATTCTTGCCAATTGATTGGTGCGTTTTTGATTTCGTATTCGCCGATTTTAGTCGTAAAAATCGAGTAAAAATAACCCGCCACAACCGAAATACAGGTTTCCAAATTGAGAACATGTCGGACTGTTGGGTTTTTCGTTCGCATGGCTTCGATAAATGTGATTGTGGCAGTCGTGAGAAGCAAAATATAAGTGATGGTGAAGGATATTTTGATAGAGGGCGATATTTTGATGGGATGGGGTTGTTGTTGAGGGAACGACATATTCTTGCTCTATATACAATATCAACCCATTGTCCAAAATGGATATTTACAATTCCCTTTTGCAGATATTAACAGTTTTTTGTTATTCTGAATTTATAGCGATTGTTTTGCTATTTTGTGTGAAAAATCGCGGGTTGATTTTAGCGTTTGCAAATATGACAGCAAATATATTGAACAAGGTCGACCATTATGACATATTTGTTCCAAATAATCCGTTTTTGATGTTGACATCCGAACCAGTGAATAGTATTTTTCGAGAAGAATCGGTCGTCGTCGAATTAGTATATGCGCGAGAGGATTATAGAGTCGCATATCAATGGCATATTTTAGTCGACACAGAAGACAGCAAAAAATATATTGGGTTGATTTTCGAAGTGGTGGATTCCGAATTGAATGTGGTGTATTGCGTCGACGTTATTATGAACGCGTGCTCTTTTTTCCGGTTTCCGGTTTCATTAGTTAAAACACATTTGCTAGATATAGTTTGCGATTCGGAGTCGGATTTACCCTTAATGGTGGCGTCGGATTTGTGCCGATTAGTCGGCGATTATGGGTTGATGGATATACCGTCTAGTCCGATTGTGTTTAAAACGCTCTGGATATCTGTTATTCAGCGTGCATGGCGTCGAAATTATGCGGAGAGGCAGCGGCGACTATTATTACGCGGAAGTCTGGCGGCACAACGGCGGTTTGAATTATGCGGGGATTATGGGATTAGCATAGGCAGAGTGTTATGTGAGAGTCAGCAAATATAATAGTTGATTGATATCACCCAGTATTTCATCGCGTATATTGAGAAGGTCGGTGTCTCTCTTGGCGTCTAAACATTTGTTCATTCCGATTAAATATTCTCGGTATTGATAGATTTGCACTTTGAATGATGCTGGGGTCTGAGATTTTACTATAGGTATTCTGCGTTGAATGCTGGTTATTCTGCTTTCTTTTTTGCCGAGAAGCACTTCCACGAATTTGTCCACGTGACTGCTTAGACGCTCGTGCAATTCGTCCGTTGCCTTGTGCTGTGAAAAAGAGTGGGTATTCCAGTGATATAATTTAATGGTGTTTAACATTTCGATGAAATTTTCTACGATAATGGATTTATTTTCAGTGGATTTATTATTGCATGTTCGTAGTCTGTGCGTTTTGTTTCGGCGGTTGAATTTTGGTAGTTTTACTCGGGTTCGTCTCATTGATTATATATTTTGCATATAAATTGATAGGGTTGATGGGTTAGGGTATATTTACAAATTTTACAATTATATTTTTTTTCATTCGATGCTCCTGCGTCGCATCTCCTGAAAATTTCGGATTTACTACCTTCTGCCACTTCGTATGCGAAGTCCGTAAATCCTATAAATTCGATTCTCTTGTGTAGTGCCTTAATCGCTTTGGTCGCTTTGGTCGCTTTGGTCGCTTTGGTCGCTTTGGTCGCTTTAAAAGTGCATATTAATTATGTGCTCAATAAGTTCACGGTCTTCTTGCTGCAAACTATAATAAGCAATATGTGCATCATAATACTTACTCAAAGCAGAATTGTAGATTTTCTTAGTTCTTTCTTTAGTTCTTATTGCAAAATTGTGTATTTCGTGTACCAAGTGTTTAGTCTGCGATTTTTTAGTGGCAATGTAAAACCGCAAATATTGGTTCCGCGTTTTTTGAAAATTATAATCCATATTGGAACCTACTGTGAATGCGATTGCGGTTAATAGTAGAGTGGCGATTAGAGAATTCATTTTACTGCAAAATATTTGATTGTTTATATTGTCTTTAAAATTCTATATTATAAAATCTATTCAATTTTCATTTGTATTGGTTGCTTAATTCCTGATGCCAGGGTCTAAAAGGCGGACCCATTTTGTTAATTCCTTCTCCAATTTATAGGATTTACGGACTTCGCATACGAAGTGGCAGAAGGTAGTAAATCCGAAATTTTCAGGAGATGTGACATAGGAGCATCGAATGAAAATGACCTAGTTCCGGAAAAATACAACCTGTCGGTCGATTCGAAATTGGTAGGTAACTTGCGCGCAAATACTTATGCGACGAGAGGAAATACTTACACGAATTCATAATATCTAAACTCCTTCGAACTAAGTTCTCCGGAGTTAGATTGTATTCCTCCCGCGTCGCGTCCGGAATACTTCTCAAACGTGAAATAGTTTCCTCTCGTAAATAACCAGCGTTAGGAGCGATAGATTTACCGAAAATGCAACCATACTCGCGATGAATAGTGCCTGGTCAGCAATAAAATATCCATGAAGTGCCCAACAGAATGATGTTGCTAAAATGAGAAGAAGAGAATGTAAAGAAATGTCTTTTGAACTTTTGGTCACATATGTTTTGTATAATTGCGGCACGAGTTGGATGCTGTTTAGAATGGGCGCTAAGGTGGCGGCAATAAGCGCACTGTTTATGCGCGACATTGAAAGCGCACTATGTAGGTTCGACAAGTCAGACATATCTTTATATTATTAGAAACATAAAAACAGCAGGTTATTGCTGTGTAAATGACCGATAATGTTTGCCCCATTTGTTATGAAAATATTGGAATTGAAAATTGTACCACTACGCAATGCAATCACCGATTCCACTGCAATTGTTTGATAGAGCATGCTTATAACCATATAAATGGCGTTCTTCAGTGTCCGGTGTGTAGACAAGCAGGGTTGCGAATTCACAATACGGTAACTGGTTTAACTGGGGTCGATGCCTCTGGTGCTTATCATGGAGCGACTGGTATGGTCGATGCCTCTGGTGCATATGGTCGTTATTATGGTCCCGCTGGAAGTTACGGTAATACTTATGTTTCTCCCTATACATCTTCTGCTTCGTTAGTTCTTTCCAGTATTTCCAGTTTGATTCTCTCCCAAACCGCATTGAGTGCGGATTCATCCGAACTGGTTAATATACGGGTTTCCGTCGAACCATCCGGCAATACCATAGCAAATATTACTCGATTGAGACAAACTGGAGACTATGGGGTCTCTAGAATGACCGATGCGTTTGCTACTTCAGTTAGGAATCCGCATTGAGTGAAAAAGGTCTGTTCTATAGGATTTACGGACTTCGCATACGAAGTGGCAGAAGGTAGTAAATCCGAAATTTTCAGGAGATGCGACGCAGGAGCATCGAATGAAAATAAGCATCAAAAAAATTGAATGACTTTTCTAATATTATTTTGCAAAGATAATATTAGATTCGAATTATTTGAAAACCACCCTTATTGTTTCCTTAATTTTCTTCGCAAATGTCGCGTCTACATCGCTACTGTGAAAACTATAATTTATATCATAAACATTTATTCTTAACCTATGTATCCATAAAAACGCCTAGTGGTAATGTTGTCAACGTTCGCCGCCGCAAAACAGATAAATTGGTGGCGCTTGAAAAATGCGTTAAGAGTGGCGGCATAGAGATTCTTCCTGCTGTCTGTAAGAACTGCGAAAGGGTTGGTCGAGAGGTTGCCCTGAAATCGCCGACGAATCCCCACTACGGTTGCTACGAGGATTGTTGCCCCATGTTACACCAGTGGGATTTATGTGCATGTTGTATTGAGACTAAGTATTTCCCCTGTGACGTAGACGACCCCAAGCGGATTACAGATTCTGAGAAGTTCCAGAACGTGTTTTCGCGATTACCGGAAGATATTCAGCGCGTGGTCGAGGAGTATGTACCGCAAGTATTTGCGTTCGTGAAATCGTCTGGTCGCTTGTTGAAAAATAGTTCATTTGAAAAAATACAGAGAGGTGTCAGATTGCCGCGCTTCGTCTGGAATCAGGTAAGTAAAGAAATGGAAACGCGCAGTATCATGAACCCAGACGGCGGATTTAAGTTGAAACGATTAAGCAGAGAGAAATTGGTTCAGATTCTGAGAGGCGAATACAAAGCACTGTATAAGGTTTGTCGGTCGCATGTTATTGACGACGAGGACTTTTGGTCGCATCGTAAGTGGAGTCCTATGTTTGTGCAAGATAAGATAGCAAATATGTTTGGTAAGGTGAGTGCGATTATAGGGTCGTCCATGTAAGTATGGTACTCTCGGGTTAGTATGAGAGGTTTGTTGATAAAAAATTGAATGACTTTTTAATTTATGGTTGGGGTCGACATTATACCACCCAAACACTTATTGCCGAAAACTTATATCAATTTACTCTCTATATAATACTTTATCGCAAGAACACAATTTAACTATTAATAAGCATAATGTGTGAGGATAATTTCAACCTAGGATGTCGTGTTAGTAAGGTTACCGGTGCTCGATATACCCGCGATGAGACAGAAAAAAAGGCAGCACTGAAACTTTTGAAAAAGGCGAGAGCGGAAGAGCAATTCGTCGGTATGTGTGCCCGTTGTCTTTCAACCGGTCTTCTCGCAAAAAAAAATAAACATAACGACCACTATGGATGTACAGAGTATTGCTGTCCTTTGATGCATCAATGGAATGTGTGCGATCATTGCCTCGTAGTGACTCGCACGAATTTCCACCCAGTTAAGTACCCTGAGCGTCAAGTCGAGCATCTGAAGTTCCAGAGCGTGTTTTCGCGCTTGCCCGACGATATTCAACGATATATTGGCGAGTTCGTTCCCCGGGTGTTTTCCTATGTGAAAATGAGTGGACGACTGTTCAAGGCAGCAAATTTGTTCTATAATATGGAGAGGTACAACAAGTTACTCAAGAGTCTGTGGCGCGATTCCTTATTTCCAGACTACTACCGTATGATGGAGGGGTACTACGGACTTGATAAGTTCTCAAGTGGTAAAGTAATCTGCCGGCGTCTCAAGCAACATTACCGCTCATATTACCGCTCATATTATATGATGTCTGAGGTAAATATAGTCGGTGTGTTTAAAGACCGCATTGTTAAGCGAGAGTTTAGTTTCGTGCCAAACTCACATAGGGTAGAGTTTCTTACACAAATTGTTAACCTATTATCGTCTGCCTAAGACGACAGACGATAATAACCTGTATATTGTATTTCTGTAATTAATAAGTACTGTTTTTTTGCTGGATGAGAGGAAGAGGTGGTGGGACTTGGGGGGAAGAGGTTGTTTGATTCTTGGGGGGGGAGAGGTTGTTTGATTCTTGGGGGATAATCGGTGATGTCCTGTTGACCCCAGTCATCCCCAGTCTTTATATTGCCCAGGTTAATAGTTAACCGGGTTGCGATAATACAGCAAAATATTCTGGTTGCGGGTATTCCCTATATAGCGTTGTCGGGAAATGAGTTGGATATCGGTTTATCGGTCTGTTTTTGATTTCGCTTGCTACTGTGCCCAACTCGGTAAATCGTCTCGAACATATTACGGAAGAACAAATGGCGAGAGGTTATACACCCAGATTGTATATAGGTTTTCTGTCGTATTTTTGCGTGCTCTGGCATTGAATTAATAATATACCGCAATATAAGTTTAATCTGTTTCAATCGCCATTTTACAACCAAAAGTGGGACCAAAAGTAGGAGAGGATAATCTTTCGAATAGTTCACTGGTGTTCTGCGATAATGATGCTCTCGACTCGCGTTTCTCGTCTGTTCGCATCGGTGCGCCAAATAATACAGCAAAATATTGATTGTTGATTTATCGGGAAATGAGTGGGATATTGATTTATCGGGAAATGAGTGGGATATTGATTTATCGGTAAATTGTTAACCTCTCAACACTTCTGCAAAATAATTAGATTGTAATGTTTGAATCAATGTTCTAGACGTTTTATTTTAGAATAGTCGAGAGGTTAGAGTTTCATTAATTTGGTATACCCGGTCTTTATATCGTTCCTGATATATTCATTTCTGTGATATCGGTAAATGAGTGGGATATTGATTTATCGGTAAATTGTCAACCTCTCAACACTTCTGCAAAATAATTAGATTGTAATGTTTGATTCAATGGTCTCGACGTTTTATTTTAGAATAGTCGAGAGGTTAGAGTTCATGAATTTAGTGTACAGTTTACGGAAAGGATGCTCTCGACTCGCTACGCTCGTCCTTCGCATCGAACCGTATTATTCAACACCGGGAATTGGACTTAAATGTCTTATATCGTTCCTGATATATTCATTTCTTCGATATCGGGAAATGAGTGGGATATTAATTTTCCAGGAAATTGTTAACCTCTCAACACTTCTGCAAAATAATTAGATTGTAATGTTTGATTCAATGGTCTCGACGTTTTATTTTAGGATAGTCGAGAGGTTAGAGTTCATGAATTTTGTATACCGGGTCTTTATATCAATCCGGCAAAATAATTAGATTGGTCAGGGGTACACGGCAAATATATTGCTGTTTGACCGACAACTTAAAGGTCTTTATATCGTTCCTGATATATTCATTTCTTCGATATCGGGAAATGAGTGGGATATTGGGATTACCTCGGAAAATTGAACGTCTTTTCATTCCGTCTTTCCTCTCGACACATTCAACCCCATACTGACTATTCGACTAATTCGCTACTACACACTTTAAACTACTACTACTTTCGAAAATGAACAACTCTATTGCATTTGCTAAATGGTTTATTAATAAACACAGTAACACCGGGATTCTTGTCGACGGCAACGACTTGCAATTCATTTTATCTCAATTAGACCAGTCTTCTTGGGATGAATTCTCCGCTATCAACTCTGTTAAGGATACTGTCGATAATCTCATTCCTATCCTTGTTCCTCCCATGCCCAAGACCAAACGCGCACCTAAAGCAACTACTACCGGTGAAAATATTAAATCCGAAGATAAACAAGTCAAGAAACGCGCACCTAAAGCAGCAAAAATTTCTGACACTCCTCTCGTTGAAGGTGACAATTCCGACATCGTTAAACCTGAAGATAAACAAGTCAAGAAACGCGCACCTAAAGCAGCAAAAATTTCTGACACTCCTCTCGTTGAAGGTGACAATTCCGACATCGTTAAATCTGATGGTAAACAAGTCAAGAAACGCGCACCTAAAGCAGCAAAAATTTCTGACACTCCTCTCGTTGAAGGTGACAATTCCGACATCGTTAAATCTGATGGTAAACAACTTAAAGATGTCAAGAAACGCGCACCCAAAGCAGCAGATATTACTGACGCAACTACCGTTGAAGAAGGGGGCGACGTTAAAAAAGAGGTCAAGAAACGCGCACCTAAAGCAGCAAAAATTTCTGATATTATAGGATTTACGGACTTCGAAGAAGGTAGTAAATCCGAAATTTTCAGGAGATGCGACATAGGAGCATCGAATGAAAATCAGGTACCTGTTGCTGTTCTACCTGATGCGGTTAACCACACCGAGAATATTGTTCAATCTGTTGCGGTTAACCACACCGAGAATATTGTTCAATCTGTTGCGGTTAACCCTTCCGAGAATATTGTTCAATCTGTTGCGGTTAACCACACCGAGAATATTGTTCAATCTGTTGCGGTTAACCCTTCCGAGAATATTGTTCAATCTGTTGCGGTTAACCCTGCCGAGAATATTGTTCAATCTGTTGCGGTTAACCCTTCCGAGAATATTGTTCAATCTGTTGCGGTAGAGAAGGTGGTTAAGAAACGAGAACCAAAGGTCAAAAATGAATTGCCCATCGACAAGAAGGAACCCAAGAAGCGTGGACCCAAAGCAGCAAAAATTTCGATTCCTGTCACTGAACCACTTTCTGAAAATACACCAGGTACCGTCGATGTTATTATTCCCAACGAAGAGCATGCCAAGTTAACCCTCATTATGCCAGAAGAACAAGATCTTCAAGAAGATTTGGTTCTTACCGAAGTCTTTATTGACGATGTTTTATTCTATACTGATGTAGAGGGCAATTTCTATAATAACGCATTTGAAAAAATTCAGAATCCATATTAACCAATTTATTCATTTATTCATTTATTCATTTGTAATTTTATTCATTTATTCATTTATTCATTTGTAATTTTATTAACTTTTTTTATGTCATCTTTTTCGGTACTTCATTTGCGTATTTTTTATGTCATCTTTTTCCGGTCCTTTATTTGCGTATTTTTTATGTCATCTTTTTTCCGGTCCTTTATTTGCGTATTTTGACATTAGGGACCCTTTCACTTTACTTGATTCGTATTCAGGGGCAACCCAGTCTTTCACTGATTCGCACATTCCTATATATCTTTTTCCGACTGAGTACATTGGACCGACCTTTGACTTTAGATTTGACTTTTCCTTTGGTTTGTTGGAAAAAATCAAAATTAATCTACTCTATACGTGGGTATGAAAAAATCGTAAAACATCTTGTAAGATATTTACGCGAGGGTTGGGGCGGAATATATATTCCTCAACAACATAAAGACCACGCAGCAAGTATTATACTCAAATTATATCATTCATATCTAATCCAATATTCAACTGCAAACATGGTAAAGAATACTAAAGGCGGCAACAAATCAAAAGGTATAGCAAGAAAACATATTACTGGTGCGAGAGAGGGTGCGTTGCGTTTGTCTACATGCGACCTTGAGAAATACGGCGTGGTCATTCGCGTATTAGGCAACGGTATGTTCTACGTAGTCACCGACTTAGCGTGCGATAAACAACCGCAACTTCTGGGGCATATCCGCAATAAATTCCGGGGGCGGTCGAAGCGAGATAATAACATAGTTATGGGGTCGGTCGTATTGGTCGGATTGCGTGAGTGGGAAGACCCTAATTATAAAGAATGTGACTTATTAGAGGTGTATTCACCAAACGAAGTCCGGCAACTGATGAAGAACCCAAGTATCGATTTATCTGAACTGCAAAAACATATTGATGCGCACGGGAGCGCGGGGGATGCGTCTTTAGATGCAGCGGCGGTCGAAATATCCTTTTCGGAAGAGCGGGATTATATGGACGGGTTGATTCCTGAAGATGGGGAGGAGGAATCGGCGGAATTCGGCGATGGGGCGAAGATGGAAGAAATAGTTGACGCGGAAGACTTGTAACTCCGAAAGTGCGTAAAAAATTGAACGCTTTTTATTTTGTATATTATTGAAGACATAATAACATACAAACACTATTCCGAAAACTTTAAAACAACCATTACAATATTCCCTTTATATTATCAGCAAATTAATACAAAATGTCAAACTCTCATTCTAAATTAACTACTATGCCCGAACCAATTGTCACAGAGGATACGGTATTAGAAAACCAAGAAGTCGTATTCGACTTACGAGATTCCATCCGCTGCGCTTCAGAAATCTCTCCAGCGAATCCTCGAACGCCTACCACTTCGTGTACGGCGTTCTTCGTAGAAACGACAGGTAAGGAATGTGTTATTTGCTACGAATCGTTGAATATAACAAAGAACTTTTGCGTCACTGAATGCGGTCACGAGTTCTGCCTCTCGTGCATGATGAAACACATGCAGAGAAACAACGGATGCCCGATATGCCGAGAAGAATTGATAGAGGATGCTGAATGTGCAGATTCGGATGATGAAGACGAAGATTTGACGATTGAAGGGTCTGATAACTCGACGATAGAATCGGATTCGGTTGACGACATCGAAGATGGAGAGGATTTAGAGAACGAATATGCCATCGAGGAATTAGAGGCAGCATTTATGGCGAAAGGATACGGTCTGAAGGACGCGTTGTCTCTCTTGATGTACAAATTCAGCAAGACAGACGCAAAATATAGTAAGACATACATCCGACAATTGGAGGCGGATATAGACGATATGCATGAAGAATTACAGCGGGAATGCGAGGAGAGGGTTGATATGGGGGCGGAGGATACCCAGGCAGAAAGGGATTTTCAGACAATGCTTGCTACACTGGATTAGAGGTAATGTAGACAATTACGGAGCGAAGAATGAGAATAGAAATTGGTTGATTCTCCAGAGAAACTGACGAATAAAGTTTCGCCGGAGATATAGTATAATTATTTTTTATATTAAATTATATTCTCCAACGAACTTCTTCCATCAGTTTCTGGACAATTCCTACGCTCCATAGTTCTTCAAACCACAGGATAACTTGCTTCCAGTAAAATACCGCATTGTCCCTGTCCTTCATTAAATCCAGCACCTCTTCCCAATCGAATATATCCTTTCTCTCCCCAAGTCGTCGACCAACTATTCTTCACCTTATAGTAATCCCCGCCACTACTATCAGTCCCATAACCAACCGCCAATACACCATGGTCCAAATTCGTCCCGCATTTCCCGCTAAATACCCCAGACTTATACAACTGAAATTCTCGTTCATCTGCCTCAATCGCAATACTCACTGGTTGTTGTGCAAGTGCCACCATCATCGCCACGTCTGAAGCGCTTTCAACATCTATTGGGGATGACAACACATCAGACCCTCCAACATTCTTGCAACTCTTCTGGCAAGTTCCCGCGGTCTTGGTAACACCAGACACATAAGGATAATCAGTCTCTGTACAGAGTCCATTATTCTTCGCAATCCAAGCAAACGCATTATCCATCAATCCACCATTGCATCCATGGTCTCTGCCTCCATTCCCTAAAGTATCGCAATCGACAAGTTGCTGTTCAGAGAAACTCACTAAAGTTCCATATTTAATGGCGAACGCTCCCTCTAAAGCGCCTGTTGTTGAGAAACTCCAGCAAGACCCGCATTGTCCCTGGTCTTTCACTGGTGTAACCGCACCCTTAGTAGTCCAGTCGACCGCGTAAGGTAATGCCGTTAAATTTTCCGGGTTGGATGCTACCGATTTCACCGAAAAGAAATTGATGGTTGGGTTGGGACCTTGAACCCACGCTAAATATTCCGTCCGGTTCATTCCCGAGAATTGGTTGTGTCCGAGTTCGTATGACCGTCCTAAATTGTTCGACCTCTCGATAAACATGTGGTTCTCTACCCAGTTACCGAATACGTGAATTCGATGCTCGGCACTGCTAAACTTTACGCGAAAATCTTCCGTCCATTTCTGGAACGCGGATTCATAGGATTGAGACGCGACAAATCGGATTACGCAAAAACACAAGAGAGACCGCAAAAACATTCTGGTGTGTGGAGTAGTATACAATATAATAATGCCTCGTTTTTATGTTGTATTTTTCATTTTTATGGATTACTGTTGATTCGACTTACGAGATTCCCTCCGCTGCGCTAAAGAAATCTCTCCAGCGAATCCTTGAACGCCTCCCACTTCGTGTCCGGCGTTCTACGTAATCGCCAATCTAATTTTGCGCCGAATCTTGTCCGCATCCTGGAAGACAAATAGTCGAAACTCGAGAGAACTATAATTGACGTATTTCTCTGCCGAGACAATTCTTCCTAAAACGTTCAATTCGGAGAGGTGAACCATGTAGGAATAGGTGCCATCGTGTCTTTCAACCCTCTCGAAAATGACTCCGCGGTGAGGGTGCTGCATCCATTCTGGATGCGCAGTGCACCGGTGTAACAGTTCGCAATCCATTTGAACTTTTCGGGCACTTTTCATACGCCGATTGATTTCCCCTAAATTAGATTGCCACTTATTTAAGAAATCCGTTGCCTCTCGACTGACCTCTTCAACTAAACCGAATTCCCGTTGGAAAGCAATAAGATTCAAGAGGTCAACCAATCTGCGGATAGGACTCGTTATATGAACATACGGATTTGCGTTTTGTGTGGAAGAAATATATTTACCTGACTGGTTCTTCCAGTTTTTTAGGAGAGTCCGACTATTTAGCGAAATCTCGGCGAATGGAATTTCGGGGTCTTCCTCTCGATTGGTCATATTTTCCCTAAATATTCCTGCGTTGGTTTTGTTCAGACGTTGACCGCAAATCGTATTCATCATCACCATCAAGTGTGCGACGACATCGTGACTATCCTCGATGTTCGGTTCCATCATTTTAGCGCATTTGAAGAGGAGTTTATAATCCGAGTCTTGCAGCAAAGATTTGCTCTCGTAAACATAGTTCCTCTCAACTTTTACGGAAAGATTTAGGAATTTCGTCGAATCCGGAATGACGAAATTGTTGTTCAGGTCGAACCGGAATTCCATACAGAAGACCAATTTAGGAGAACCGTCGGCGACCAAACTACAGACGGATTCGGATAGTACAGTCGGTAACATGGGACACCTAGAATCCGGCAAATATATTGTGCTGACCCGGTCTCCGAACGCGGACCAGAGATTTAGCGTTTCCATCCACGCATACACATTTGCAATATAGATTCGGATAGTGGCGACGAATGGCGAGTCCATTGTAATCGAGACGGCGTCGTCGATGTCTTTAGCACCTTCGGGGTCAATCGAGAAGATTCGGTGTTGGCGGTATGTCGGTGACACCGGTTGGAAAAATCGGGATTTTATTGCCTGCTGCTCGGGTGTCGGATTTGTGAGATTTTTCGTTATTTTTTTTACAGCGGCGGTGAAATCGGTGATACGATGGTGGATTTGGCGGCAATATAATTGGTATTCGTAGAACGCTGGGAGTTCGTCGACTGTTCCGAGGTTTTCCACGAGAATTCCGTGTGGGTATTTCGAGTCCCAATTATCGAATCGGAAAACGACGTAGCGGTTCTTCTGTGTTTTGGTGAATTTTATGTCGGGTTGGTAGGGAACCAGGAAGGACGGGAGATGAAGGTTATCGGGGATGCATTTATAGAGAAGGCGTTTTTGGTTGACGGTGCGCCCGTAGGTCTGATTGCCGTCGAGGATTAAGACGCCGGGGATGAGGGCGGATTTAGTGTGGGAATGGATGATGGTTGGGATGGGAGTTGAGAGGTCAACCAGGTCATTGTCGAACAGTTTTAGAGTGGCGGGGTTGATTAAGGATTCGGATTCGGTGAGAGGTTTGGGGGCGGATGTGGCGGGGTCCAAAAAAGACCAAGCAGTATATTCGCGGTCTTGGATTTGAAGACGGTATTGGTCGATTCCGGAGCGAAGAATAAGCACTGGAATTGCGAAGAACTCTGGATGCGAAGCAGTAAGAGTTCGAACTAACTCAGGAGAGCGTTGTTCGCAGGAGTTTGAATGATTCTCTGACGAAGGAATGTCCGAACGAGAATGGTCGATTCCTGAATGATTTTTAGGAGAAATTGACGAATGAGAGGTCATTTCATGGATTTGGTTTGTATATAATTTGCTGTTAATATGCAGCAAATTGTATTTATGTTTTTGTTCGGAATCATTTATTTTTTCGGGAAATAAATTATTTTTAACGGCGATTCTTGCGAGACTTTCGCTGTTTTCTGCGGGATTTTCTTGTTCGACGTTTTTTGGTTTTGCCCCCCATAACCGAAGGATCGTTAAGATACGATGTGTTATTATCTATCAACTTTTTTAAAACTTCAGATTTGACTTCAAAATCAATACCAATTAGATTGAAATCAGTACCATTATAAGTTCACCATCAATTGTTAGTTCTTTGTTTTTGTGCTGGCCCCTCACATTTCCATAATTTTTTTGTTCAACCTTAGTTATTACTCCTTCGGTTATTTTTTCATTGTTATTATACAGAGTTACTTTTTTGCCATTAAGGTCAATTCCATTATCGTATAACACCTGATATACATTATTTCGATGAAATATATTTTGTTTTTTAAATAATCTTTCACCTAGAGAATTCATATGCTATATTATATTGCAACATAATATAATATCCGTTAAATATCAAAATTTTTTCAGTATATATCCGCAAAAATTAAATATCATCATAATTTGGGGGTAACCTTATAATAAATAATTTGTACGCGGCAAATCATTTATTTTTTCTGGAAATAAATGATTTTTAACGGCGACCTCTGGTCTTTCTCTTGTTTTTGCGGGATTTTCTTGTTCGGCGCTTCTTTGTTTTGCCCCCCCCTCTAATATTCACGTCATCTCCAAAAACTATACCGTTATATTCTTCATTTGCATGTTCTCCGGATATTACACTAAACATTTTATTATTTTTATTTATTTTAATATCTAAAATGCTTGTATCCAATGTATGTCTAGTTATTGAATTTGTTAAAGTAACCTTTATCGATTTATCATTATCTTTACAATGTTGTATTCGTAAAACAACATCATCAAATCCTAAGGGTTTTCCATTAAAATTCGTATATAGCATGTTATAATTTATTATATATTAAATGCTACAAATTAAATACAACTGCAAAGTAATATTATCCAACCTCTCAACATAATGCCTCCCAAATCTAAAAAAACACAAATCCCAGATAACTTCCTCCTCATTGTCGAGTCTCCATCTAAATGTGCCAAGATAGAATCGTATCTCGGCGCGAAATACCAATGTATTTCCTCTAAAGGGCATATTCGTGAAATCGACGGTCTATCCAGTATCAATACCAAAGACCGGTTCCAAATCGAGTACACCCCCATCAAAGAAAAACGCGACCACATAGAAACCCTCAAGAAAACCGTAGCAAAATATTCACCTCTCAACATTTTGCTGGCGACAGACGACGATCGAGAGGGCGAAGCGATTGCCTGGCACATTTGCCAAGTATGCGGACTCGACCCTGCCACAACCAAACGCATCGTATTCCACGAAATAACCCAACCCGCCCTTTTGGCGGCGGTCAATTCACCCACTCTTATAAATCTATCTCTGGTTGCCGCGCAACAGGCGCGGCAGGTTCTAGATATGGTCGTCGGGTATAAAATCTCGCCTCTCCTCTGGCGACATCTCGGAAGCAACCGGAAAAACGCACTCTCAGCAGGTCGATGCCAGACACCCGCTCTCCGCCTCGTCTACGACCACCAGCAAAAATATTTGGAATCGCGCGCCACCGCTGTTACACAAGTGCACAAAGTATCTGCCATATTTACCAACCGCGGAATCAAGTTCGATTTGGACCGTGATATAACCTCTCAAACAATGCTACTGGAATTCCTCGAGAGGTCGAAAACGTTCGAGCACCGACTCACTATTGGTAAAACGCGACCATCGACGAGAGCGCCCCCTAAACCATTCAATACTTCCCGTCTATTACAGATAGCAAGTAATACTTTCCGCCTCTCACCGAAACGCACAATGGATATGTGTCAGACTCTTTACCAATCCGGTCTAATCACTTATATGCGAACCGACTGTCAGAAATACTCCGAGGTGTTTTTAAATACAAGTGCCGAATATATTGCAGAAAAATACGGGACGGAATACGTAGGCGATTTAAGCGATATCACAATCGTCGATACATCGATGCCTCACGAGGGAATTCGCGTGACCAACCTCTCGCTGTCTACGATGACAAGCAACGACCCGATGCTGTCCAGACTATACGGGTTGATTTGGCGTAATACGGTCGAGAGTTGTATGGCGACGGCGAGATACAATATGACGGAATATTCTGTTTTGGCGCCAATGGATGCCGTAAAATATAAATACACGATGGAGACACCAGTGTTCTTAGGTTGGCGTCGTATTGAAATCAAGGACTCGACACTGGGGTCTTTAACCGACACCCAGGCACTCGAATCATCCTTGGCGTTTTATTTAGAGCAGATAGCGAAAACTGGTTCACCTCTCACATGGTCTTTGATAGAAACCAACGTAGGAATCGATTCGAAAATGACATCACATTATACGGAGGCGTCGCTCATCAATAAACTCGAGGATTTAGGAATTGGCAGACCGTCGACGTTCGCGTCTATAGTCGAGACGATACAAGAGAGAGGATACGCCAAAATAACCGACGTGGCAGGAATACAGCAAAAATTCACGGAATACAAATTACGTCCATCCTCTCAAGATTTCGAGAAAATCTCATCAGAGAAATCATTCGGCGATGAACGAGATAAACTGGTCATTCAACCAGTAGGAATCTTAGTAGTCGAATATTTATTGCAACATTTTGCTGATTGTTTTTCCTATGATTACACGAAATCGATGGAGGATGAATTGGACGTGATATCCTCTCGTGCATCGGCGGAAGCACAACGAACGTGGCACGAGATATGCCGCAAGTGTTTCGACGATATAACAGAGAGGTCGAAACCTCTCAACAAACAAACAAAACAAACTTTCG
>Ga0209401_1000660_pt1 | contig 23244 bp, 15 predicted proteins | sample M_140807_MF_Meta_FD_187318 | JGI IMG/M metagenome (GOLD analysis project Ga0209401, IMG submission 187318) | Freshwater microbial communities from Lake Montjoie, Canada to study carbon cycling - M_140807_MF_MetaG (SPAdes) (version 2) | ecosystem: Environmental > Aquatic > Freshwater > Lake... | reverse complement strand
GCAGCCCGAAGTCTTGGTCGAGGGACCCAAAATGATTGTGGAAGCCCTCCATAGCGGTTGGGTCCCCACCGCATTGGTTCTTGATTCAAAGCATTTGGAAAGCAACCATGGTGATATTCGGGCGTTGATTGATTCATTGCAGACCTATTTGGAATGCATGGGATGGGCCTCCACGACAGAAATGGGAAGAATTTCTAGGCTCAACAGCCCCCCGGCTGTTTTGGGTTTCTTCCGACAACCAATGGCGGAGGAAAGAAAAACGGACCTTTCTCCGTGGTGGTTGGTTTTGGATCGTATTCAGGATCCGGGTAACCTGGGGACCCTGTTGCGCAACGCCGATTGGTTCGGGTTTTGTGGATTGATCTGCAGTCCCGACACGGTGGATTGCTACAACAGCAAGGTCATGCAGGCCTCCATGGGTTCTGTTTTTCGGATACCGGTGCATTACACCCCCTTGACTCAAGAGAATTTATCCCGCATAACCGGCTTTTCTGAACAGATTTTTGGACCCCCAACAACAGGAAATCATGCATTGGGAGTTTCGTCGGGGCCGTGGGTTGTCGGGGCCGATACCCGCGGTGTTTCGATGGATGACGTGACTTTTCCCAAGGAGGGCGGCTTGCTATTGGTTGGCAACGAATCCAAAGGTCTTAGCGAACAGGCCAAAGCACTGTGTCGGTATTTCTGGGCGATTCCATCCTATGGGAACGCAGAGTCTCTGAATGCGGCGGTGGCTGCTGGTGTTTGTTGTTACGGAATCCGAATTCGAACCGAACAGGTCTAAAAGGCGCGGGATGCGTTGACATCCCCCGTACACAGGGCCTTGATATTTAGGGGTTGGCCCCCTCCAATGGTTGCTGTGGCCGTCAGGGCCGAGTAAACCCAATCCCCTCGACCGAAGGAAGAAACCAGGTTGGCAAAACGGCGGGTGACTTGCAACGCATCGGTGGAATTGATAGAGCCCGATCGGTTGGGATCACCGGCATCAACTTTGAGGCCCGTAAGAGGCTGCAAGGCGGCGAAATGTCGGTTAATCAACAAGGCATCGGTCCCGTTAATGCCCTGCCAGGTCGGCGGATTCAGAATTTCCAAGGTATAGTTTCCCGGTACTAAGCCTTGGATGGACCAATCGCCTTGGCTACCGCACGGGCTTTGGCCAACGATTTGGCCCAGGCTGTCCACGGCCCGGACGGTAACACCAACCAAAGGGGATGATGTGCTGTTGTCGTATCGGAGGGTCCCCGCCATTTGCCCGCCAACAACAGGGGGATTGGAGGTGGTGGAGCTCAGGGCAATTTGGTGAACGGTGCTGTTTTGTCCGCTATAAAGAGTGGCTAAACTGAGAATGCCTGTGGCCGTCGTACCGGCGGCCTGTGCCGAGGAATTGAGAAGGTTGAGTTCAACACATTCCCCTGCATTCACGGCGAAAGGTGACTGGGTGGTTCCCCCTCCGCTAAACCCAAACCCCCCTCCGCTAATTTGGATGGACTGGACCTGCAAAACCACGTTTCCACTGTTGCAAACCCAGCAAGATCGGGGCAAGGCCGTGCCCACAGGGACCAAGCCCCAGTTGAGTGTGCTATCGCTGAGGGTCACCGAACGCCAAGTTGGACTTTGGGATGGAGGTAGCACGGTGGTCATGCGATCCAAGAATTGAGGATAGTCCACCAAGGGGTTGCGATTGGATTGGGCCAATTGGACATCGTTGTTACGACGTATGGAGATGGAGTCCGAAGGGTACAAGTTGACCCACTCCCGTAACATTCGTTGTTGCGCTGTATCCAAGAAGGACAGGTTCACTTGGCTGTTGGCGGCGTGTCGTAGTGCAAAGTACAAGACAGCCCGGGCCACCGGCCCTTTGTGGGCGTCCCGGGGTTCGAACCAAATTGAATTGGCTTTGGAACCTCCGGTATAGGTAAGGGTGGGGTTGGGCACCCAACCAAAAGGCTTGTTACCCCTGGCCGAATTGATCCCTCCGTCGGTGGTAAATAAATGGTGAAGGTCGCTTTGCATAGGCTCGGTAGATCCCATAAAGCTCTGAGGCCAAGTATGTTCAGTGTTCATGCTGTAAGGAGCATTGTTGAGTGTTCCGGTATTAAAATCGGTCGCAGTGTAGGAAATGGTACGACCCGAATACACGCATTCGTTCTTGTAAGGATTTGGATGGGATGGTTCCCGGCCGTTCACTTTCCAATTATCGATAACACCAAACATTCGTAACCGCCCATTGTTGGTTCCCGAATAACCCAAGGTCGTATACGGAGAACTAATCCGCTGAGCCAAGGCAGCTCGCAGACTTTCGCCTTCGAGGTTTTGGGTCGAGGCATAATAAGCCTGACTGAAGACGCCTTGACCTGTTAAATCAATTCGCAGGGTTCCTCCTTTGCCGTTGTGCGAAAGCAATAATTCGGCATTATTCCATGTATTGTGGCGGGGTTTGAACGACACGACGACCCGCTTGGATTGTCCGGGGGCCAAGCCAAAAAGGCTATCGTTGGTACGAAAGGGAAGGTGGCCGTAGTAGGGAAGGCATCGTGCCCTGCAAAGGATGCTGGCTGTATCGGTATTGGTGACCGTAAAACCCAAGGTATCATTGCTTGTTTCGGTTCGATTCCCAAAGGCCAGGACGCTTTGGGAAAGACTCAAGGCGTTTTGGGCGTTGAGGGGCGCTGCCAACCAAAGATGAGGAAAGGACAACCCTAGGAGGAACAAAACGAGAGACAATGACTTTTTTTGGGATGGGATCGGCATGGTAAATATTCAATGGTTTGGTTAACAAGGACTAAACAAATGATTATCCTTGTTGTTATTTTTTTAACTTCATCAAAGATGCGAATATCCTACAAAACTCTGCTTTTGCCGTCCCTCTTGATCTTGGGAGGGGTGTACACGGCCTTAACCTCTAGCTCCAACCCCCCTTTGGGTCATACAGGTTCTCCGGGCGAGTCCAATTGCAGTTCCTGCCACGGAGGCATCGTGGTCAATTCAGGGCCCGCTACCCGCAGTCTTCTCATGAACGGTAGCGTCCCCACGTCCTACGTTCCCGGTCAGACCTATAATGTTAGTTTGACCGTGAACCGCGCCACCCGTGTCAAGTTTGGATTTCAACTCAAGGTCGAAGATGGCAACGGCAGCGATGCCGGCACCTTGATTTCAACCACCAACCGCACCGATTTGGCTTCGGGTTACCTGTCTCAAACCTGGAATGGAAACACCGCCACCACGTCAGGCACCATCACTTGGAATTTTCAATGGACCGCTCCGGCTGCAGGAACCGGTGATGTGACTTTTTACTATTGCTCCAACGCCGCGAACAACAACGGCGGAACCAGCGGGGACGAGATTTATACCAACAACCTCACTTTGACCGAACAAAGCCCTGCCTTCTCGGTTAGCGGGGTCCTTCATTACGACAATTCGGCGATGACACCAATCGTTAACAGCCAGGTTCGTTTGTTGGGTCCCGGTGGAGTGCAGGTGGCTACGGCGACGACCAACGCTTCGGGTCAATATGTTATGAACAATGTAGCGCCGGGTTCTTATACCTTAACCGCTCAGAGCAGTCGTCCCTGGGGCGGGGTAAGCGCCTCGGATGCCCTCCAAATCAGCCGGCACTTTAGTAGTTTAATCAACCTGACCGGGCTTCGCCTGGGTGCGGCCGATGTGAATGCCACGAATTCCATCAATACCGGGGATGCTCTGTTGGCCACCCGCCGATATTCCGGCAATATCACCTCCTTTGGTGCAGGCGATTGGAGATTTGAGTCCATTCCCTTGACGATCAGCGCCTCTTCTGCAACGCAGAATATTCGCGGGATATGTTACGGAGATGTGAATGGGAGTTTCTTGCCTTCCGTGCAGCGGATTATTCCCTATGTTTTAGACGGTGATGTCCAGGGTTCTTGGGGCAACGAGGATGTCTTGGTTCCCATCGTTCTAGCAGAGTCTGCACGTTTGGGTTCATTGAGCCTCGATCTACAAATACCGGACGGTTGGCAGGGTGCAGGGGTCGAATCTTATTTGTCAGGAATGCTCCCGGACTATCGATGGAATGGGAATCGTCTTCGACTGGCCTGGTTTGATACCTATGGATGGGAAGGGCGCAAAGGCTCCGTCCTTTTGACGCTACGTTTGAGACCTCAGGGAGGCAGCGATGGTCCCCTCGTTCTTATGCCAGAATCGGAGTGGACCGATCCCCAAGGCCATCCTTTGGAAGGGCTTCGTTTGGTAGCCAAAACTCAAAAAGCGGGCCCGAGTACCTTCCTTTTAAGTAGGGTCGACGGCGTTTTAAACACCGTGCGGATTCAAACATGGACTCCAGCGGTCCTTCGATGTTGGGATGCATCAGGCCGGTTGCTGAGTATCGAGAACATAGAAGGTACTAATGGGACGGAGTCTACGGAACGACAAGTCCCGTTGGGGACGTTCTTGGTTAGCCTGTACCCGGCTTTGGAGGGTCCCAAGCCAATTACAATAAAGTTAGGGGCTTTTTAATGCCTTAAATCGCGGGGTTGGCTCCAGGGGTTTTAGTTTTGCTTCATAAATTTTTGTTTTTGATGAGACCAATTCCCTACGTTTTTTCCTCTTTGATCGCCGTTTTCCTCCTTTTGATGAACGGCACGGCCCAATCGCAGGTGCGCTGTTGGACCCACGAGCATCACCTGACGCGCCAAGCCCAAGGGCTCCACACCGAGACGGAGGGCCAATTTGAATCGTGGATGGACCGACAAATTCGTGAAGGCGCTGGGGCGGGTTCCATCGAAAACGAATACAATATTCCTGTCGTTTTTCATATCGTTTACCAAAACCCCTCCGATGCTTGGAATATTTCGGCGGCCCAGGTACAGTCCCAGCTACAAATTCTGAACGAAGATTTCAAGCGTCTGAACGCCGATACCCTCAACGCACCGGCGGCATTTCGAGCGGTGGCATCCGGTTCCAATATCAATTTTTGCCTGGCGCAGCGGGATCCTCAAGGCAACGCTAGTACCGGTATTGTACGTTGGGCCTTCAGTCAAAATGCGGCCTGGTCCACGACACAAATCGATGCGACCATCAAGCCGGCCACGGTTTGGGACCCGACTCGGTATTTCAATATATGGGTGGTAAACATTTCAGGGGGCATCCTGGGCTATGCGCAGTTTCCTGTTTCTTCGGGTTTGGCGGGTTTGACCAACAGCGGTGCCGCCAATACCGACGGGGTCGTGCTGCTTTACAATTCGGTAGGTCGTCCCCCAGCCAATCCGTTCACCGGTGTTTACAACCGAGGCAGGACCGCAACCCACGAAGTGGGCCACTGGCTGGGTCTGCGGCATATTTGGGGCGACGGATCTTCGTGCACGGCCACGGATTATTGTGGTGATACACCGCCCTCGGATGCACCGAATTACGGTTGCGCAACCACCCATTCCTCTTGTTCTGGACCGGATATGGTCCAAAACTACATGGACTATTCAGACGATTTATGCATGAATTTGTTCACCCAAAATCAGGTTCAACGCATGTGGACGGTCCTTGCCAACAGCCCAAGGCGAGCGAGCTTGTTAACGGCCAATTCTTGTCAGCCAGTGAATGTAACGCCGGGCCCTTTAACAGCCGCTTTTGGGGTCAGCGATTCAGTGGCCGATTTTGGAGGCACGGTGGATACGGTGCAGTTAATTGATCAATCGGCCGGCGTACCGTCTACGCGTTTATGGACCATCACGCCATCCACCGGATGGGCCTTTGCACCCGGTTCAACTGCTTTCGATGCGCAACCTCGTCTTAGCTTTTCGGTAGCTGGTTTGTACAATGTAAAACTGAGGGTCACCAATGCCTTTGGCTCGGATTCCCTCACGCGGACCTCTTGCATTCGGGCTAGGGCCGCTGCCTGTGCATCAGGGGCCACCGATTCTGCTGATACCCGTATAGCGTCTTGGACCTTTGCAGGCACGACGTATGCATCGCCTACCGGCGCAGGGAATTGCGCCACCTACACCGATCGGACCAATCTACCTCCTTTTCAGGTGACAATGGGGCAGTCGTATGCGGCCAGTCTGGTCAAAGGAACCTGTGGCTCGAATTACGCAGCCTATGCCAAGGTCTATCTTGATTTTAACCGTAATTTTGTTTTTGAGGCGAATGAAATGATCATGAGCGGCTCGTTGGCCAATACAGCGTCGGCCACCCTCAATGCATCTTCTCTTCCAATCGCAGGGCCGCAAGCCACGGCTGGCCTCTGTTTGCTACGGGTAGTCCTAAACGAAGGGGGGGATGCAACCAATACCCAGGCATGTGGCTCCTACCAGTGGGGTGAAACCCAGGATTACTTGGTCCAGGTCAACAACCCGGCAGCCCTACCGCTTACAGGGACCGTTACGTACAACAATGTCTCTTGGACCCCTCTATCGGCGGTTACTGTTCAGTTGCTCAGCTACCCGGGCTTGGTTCAAGAGGGCACGGCGGTTACCAATGCCCAAGGTTTGTATAGTCTGAGCGGTTATACCAACGGGAACAAAACATTGCGCCTCCAGACGACCAGGACCTGGGGCGGGGTCAATGCCACCGATGCGCTTTTGGCCAATCTTCATTTTTCGAACGCCCAACCTTTGAGCGGTTTGCGACTCAAAGCGGGGGATGTGAATGCCTCTGGCACGGTCAACGCTTCGGATGCTTTGGTCATAAGCCGACGGTACGCCAATGTGATTGGGTCCTTTCCGTCCGGAAATTGGGTATTTGATACGGCTGTTTTGAATCTCAACGGCGCGGCCGTTTCACGGAATCTACAAGGACTGTGTTACGGAGATGTCAATGGGTCTTTTTTTCCAGGGGCTGCTCGCTGGGGTTCGCCTTCCTTTGAATTGCTAGAAGACGCTGAATGGACGTGGGAACGCCCGTTGAATCACCAAACTTCACCTATTGTTACGACGGCTCGTTCCAATTATTCAGGAAAGGTAGGGGCCTTGTCTTTGGATCTTTCCTGGCCGGCCTCTTTGGGAGAACCGCGGGTTCGATTCCTTCTGGGTTCCCAAGAGCCGGTGGTTTCATGGTTGGATGGCCGACTCCGTTTGGCTTGGAACGATGTCCAAGGATGGGACCTTGAGGACCACGACCCCGTCTTTGAAATAGAGCATACCCCGATTGGCAATCTAGCCCCATGGTCTTGGGAGCTTGGTCCTGGCACGGAGTGGGCGGACCCCCTCGGTCAGCCTTTGGTCCGCGCTGGGTTGCGTTTGCCAGCCTCGCTTCGCGGGGTATCGCAGGGTCCTTCCAATTCCTGCGAACTTTGGCCGAATCCTGCTCAAGGCCCCTTCCGGATTGTCACATCGGCTGAGATCCTAGACTCTTGGCAGGCCGCTGCGGCTGAACAAAGTTTGCATTGGGTCCTTCGAGACCTAACCGGCAGGGTCGTGCTTCGTTTACCTTGGGATTCCAGCCAACGTCGACCCAACGGATACGAATTGGATCCGGGCTCGCTTCAAGGTGGGCTTTACACGGTGGAGCTTCAGGGCTATGCAGGCGCGGATGCCCCCAAGGGGCTTCGAATTCGCTTGGATTGATTCACTGGACCTTCAACCTGTCGAGTCAATTTTGGAACAATTAGTCCAAATCGGATTTCTATTCAAAATAGGAACATAGTTGGAACCGAATTTTGCGTGGTGGGAAGCGTTTCCTACGGTTCTTTGGAGAATAGGTGGGCGCTATACGTTGTTTGCGGGGTTTGCTTTCCTGCTTTTTTATGTTTGGAAACGTTCGGCATGGTTTTCCCGTAAGATTCAGCCCCGATTTCCTGGTTCAAAGGATCTCAAGCGCGAGGTTTTTTATTCTTTCCTTACGATTTTGATTTTTGCCGCGGTGGTAACGGCGGTCATGTTTCATCCGTCGATCCGGCCATGGACCCGTCTGATGGACTCACCCGACCAACGAGGCTGGATTTATTATTTCGCGGTTTTTCCGATTCTGTTGTTTTTGCACGATGCTTATTTTTATTGGGCACACCGAATGATGCACCTCCCTTGGTTTTACAAAAAGGTGCATCGTGTTCATCACCAATCCACCAATCCCTCTCCATGGGCTGCCTACGCCTTCCATCCTTGGGAGGCGCTGGTGGAAGTTGGAATCCTCCCCTTGTTTGTGATGGGGCTACCGCTCCACAAATCCCACGTGGTCCTGTTTTTTTTGTTTATGATTGTCTATAATGTCTACGGACACCTTGGCTACGAATTGTATCCTTCCTCTTTTGTCAAATCCCGATGGGGGTCGTGGGTCAATACTTCCAGGCACCACAATCTGCACCATGAGCGTTTTATTGGGAATTATGGATTGTATTTTTTGATTTGGGATCGGTGGATGGGTACCCTCAAGCCAGCCTCAGAGGCACCAGTCTCCAAGCCCTAAAAGCAAAAACCCCGCCTCAGAGAGGCGGGGCTTGAGCGGTCCGGACGGGACTCGAACCCGCGACCCCATGCGTGACAGGCATGTATTCTAACCAACTGAACTACCGAACCAGGTTAAGTGAAGCTTAACGCGGGGCAAATATAAGGAAAGAGAATTAGAATGCTACATTTGCGGCGCCTTTAAGGCTTGAACTTTTATGACAACCTCCCAAGACACCCCTTTACGCAACATCGCCATCATCGCTCACGTTGATCATGGCAAAACCACCATGGTCGATAAGATCATGCAATTCACTCGCTTGTTCAAACCTCATCAGGAGGTGGGGGAGCTGGTATTGGACAACAACGACCTGGAACGGGAACGGGGCATTACCATTTTTTCCAAAAACGTATCGGTTGAATACAAGGGCATCAAAATCAATATTATCGATACGCCCGGTCACTCCGACTTTGGGGGTGAAGTAGAGCGCGTTCTCAAGATGGCCGACGGGGTTTTGTTGTTGGTGGATGCTTTTGAAGGCCCCATGCCGCAAACCCGTTTCGTTTTGAGCAAGGCCCTGGAATTGGGTTTGCATCCCATCGTCGTCATTAACAAGGTGGACAAGGAAAATTGCCGCCCTGACGAGGTCCACGACGCGGTTTTCGAATTGTTTTTTAACCTGGGGGCTAACGAACAGCAATTGGATTTTACGACGGTTTACGGTTCTTCCAAACAGGGTTGGATGGGGAATGAGTGGAAAGTGATTGGTCAGGACTTTGCTCCTTTGATGGATGCCATCCTCGCCCATGTCCCTGCTCCATTGCCACGTCCAGGGACCTTGCAAATGCAGATTACTTCTTTGGATTACTCTTCTTTTGTGGGTCGTATTGCCATTGGCCGGGTGCATCGCGGGGCCATTCGGGAAGGTCAACCCTTGGTTCTGTTGACGGCCGATGGCCAAAGCAAACGGGGCAAAGTCAAGGAACTCTATGTTTTTGAGGGGCTGGGCCGTCGAAAAGTGGAGCGGGTGGAAGCCGGTGATTTGTGTGCCGTGGTTGGTTTGGAAGACTTTCAAATTGGGGATACTCTCTGTGATTTGGATGCGCCAGAGGCCCTGCCGGCCATCAAAGTGGACGAACCTACCTTAAGCATGATGTTCACCATTAACAATTCCCCGTTTTTTGGACAGGAAGGCAAAATGGTAACATCTAGGCACTTACGTGATCGCCTCTACAAGGAAACCGAAAAAAACCTGGCTCTGAGGGTCGAGGATACCGGCTCGCCAGATTCTTACCTGGTTTACGGTCGGGGTATTTTGCACTTATCGATTTTGATCGAAACCATGCGCCGTGAGGGATACGAACTGCAGGTTGGACAGCCTACCGTGGTGATTCGGCTGGTGGATGGTGCCAAGCACGAGCCTTTTGAGCAATTGGTGGTGGATGTTCCCGAAGAATTTTCGGGTAAAATCATCGAAGCGGTCACCATGCGTCGGGGTGAGATGCTGGTGATGGAGCCCAAAGGGGATTGGATTCACCTGGAATTTGAAATGCCAGCCCGTGCCCTGATGGGTTTGCGTTCCCAGATGTTGACTTTATCCCAAGGGGAGGCCATTTCGGCCCATCGATTCTTGGAATTTAGGCCTTGGAAAGGGGTTATTCCTGGCCGGATCAATGGTTCGTTGGTGTCCATGGAGACTGGACCAGCGACAGCTTACAGCATGGATAAATTGCAAGATCGCGGGGTCTTTTTTGTGGAACCAGGTGAAAATCTTTACGAAGGCATGGTCGTTGGGGAGCATATTCGCCCCGGGGATTTGGTAGTTAATCTGGTCAAAGGCAAGCAGCTAACCAACATGCGGGCCGCCGGCAAGGACGACAATTCCCGGATTGCCCCGCCCAAGCGCTTTTCGTTGGAGGAGGCCATGGAATACATTCAGGAAGACGAGTGGATTGAAATCACACCCAAATCAATGCGGATGCGCAAAATCCATCTCAAAGAACACGACCGGAAGCGAAAGGGCTAAATCCCTCCGCGCTCTTCCACCCATTTCAGGGCCCAGGCCAGCTGTTCTTCACGGCTTAGATCGCTGTTATCTAGGTCGATGGCATCTTCCGCACGCTTAAGGGGTGCAAAATCCCGGTTGGAATCGATGAGGTCTCTTTGGGCCTGGTTCTCAAGAATTTCGTCCAGCGTCCAGGAGGTGTCGCCGGAGGCAATCAATTCAGCCTGTCGACGTTTTGCGCGGACTTCGGGACGGGCGCTTACAAAAAATTTGAGGTCCGCCTGCGGGAAAACATGCGTTCCGATGTCTCGTCCGTCCATGGTGAGACCGGTCCCGTCGGCATAGGAACGTTGAAGGGCCACCATGGCCAATCGAACGCTGGGCAAGGTGGAAACCGGGCTAACGGCGGCATTGACGGCCTTGGAGCGTAATTCCGAAACCAAAACCAAACCATTGACCATCAATTGATTAACGCCATTTGATGTAACAAACTTCAAATCCAAAGCCCCCAACATCTGATTCAGGTCAACGGACTCGATAGGCGGCAGCCCAAGTTTCAACATTTGGTAGGTAACGGCACGGTACATGGCCCCCGAATCGATGTAGCGATAACGCAAGGCCTGGGCCAAATCCCGCGCCAACGTGCTCTTGCCACAGGAGGCAAACCCATCTACTGCAATGACAAGGGCTTTCACCCCGCAAAATTAGCGTACCTTTGCCCCCTCATGAACGAAAATTTACCGGGCTTTGCCGACCTGGGTCTTGATCCGGGTTTGTTACTCGGAGTACAGGATCTCGGCTTTGAAAAGCCTACGCCTATTCAGGCCCAGACCATTCCTATTCTTTTATCGGGTGACCACGACTTGTTCGGTCTCGCCCAAACAGGTTCCGGCAAAACAGCTGCCTTTGGTTTACCCCTTTTGCAACACTTAGACCTCCAGGCCCGCGGTGTTCAGGCCTTGGTCTTGAGTCCAACCCGGGAGCTCTGTGTCCAAATCTCCAACGATCTCGAAAAATTCGCCGCCCGAACCGAAGGAGTCCGCATTTTAGCGGTCTACGGGGGCGCAGGGATCCAGGCTCAAATCAGCCGTCTCCGTTCGGGTGTGCAAGTGGTGGTCGCAACTCCGGGTCGTCTCATGGACCTCATGGAGCGCAAGGCCTTGGACCTAAGCGTGGTTCAAACCTTGGTTTTGGACGAGGCCGACGAGATGCTGGACATGGGATTCCGCGATGATTTGGATTATATCCTGACCCATGCGGCGGGCCGTCGCCGGACTTGGCTTTTTTCGGCCACCATGCCGCCCGAAATCAAAAAGATGGCGGATCGTTTCCTCAAAGATCCCCAAACCCTCCGTTCCGATTCACAATCAGCGGCCCCTTCTCAATTGGAGCATTGGTCGTTTCAGGTACCCTTTGCCCGCAAATACGAAGCCCTCAAGCGGCTCATTGACGCTCATCCAGAGATGTACGGCATTGTTTTTACCCGTACCAAGGCCGAAGCCCAGGAATTGACCGAAAAACTCATTCGGGAAGGGTACGATTTGGAAGCTCTCCACGGGGACTTGTCCCAAGCGCAGCGGGACAAAGTCATGGCCCGCTTTCGGGAGCGCTCCCTTCAATTAATGGTAGCGACGGACGTCGCGGCACGGGGCATCGATGTCAAGGATATTACCCACGTTGTTCATTACTCGATACCCGAAGACTCGGAGGTTTATACGCATCGCAGCGGCCGGACCGCCCGGGCCGGCAAGGCAGGGGTTTCGATGGTCATTCTGGGACCCAAGGATACCTTCAGGCTCAAACAAATTGAAAAGCAGGCCAAAGTCCGCTTTCAAGTAGGGACCATTCCCTCCGGTTCCGCCATCGCAGAGGTGAAGCTCCGGCATTTTTTTGGCAAAATCGCCTCCTCGGAGCCTCGTATGGACCGCATTGGCGAACTCCTTCAAGGTCTTCAGCCCATGTTAGACGGGATGGATCGCGATACCCTCATCCAGAAATTGGTTTGGATGGAGTTTGAGCGCTTGTTCCGCTATTATGCCCTCCAGAACGATGCCGATATGCAGGGTCGTCAGGCGATGGGGGAGATGCCTGCAGGACGTGGTCATTCGGAGCGCGAAGACCAACCGGGTTTGCAAGTCAATTTGGGAACGCGGGATGGTTTTTACAAGGCCAGCATGTTGCAGTTTTTGTTGGACCATTCAGGTCTACAAAAGGCTGATTTGGGCAAAATCATTTTGGGCGACTCCTGGACCACGGTGCAAGCTGAACAAGAATCCTTGGATCAAATTCGATCCACCTTTGACGGTGCTCGTTTTCGGGGTAGGGCCATTCGAGTGACGGCCCATCAAGGGGGCCGAAGCAACGATAGGCCGGCTTATGCGGGTCCTCGCAATGGTGGTAAAAGCCGCGCGCCCTTTAAACGAGATTATAATCGTTAATGTTAATTTAATAGTCTGATTTTCAAATCCATATAGTGGTATTGTAAAAAACAAGCTTTTTGGCTTGTTTTTTTTTACACGCTAATCCCCAAATTTTTCGCTTCGTAGTCAAGTATTTAGGTTATTCGACCTTTTTTTTGGTCGGAAGGGTTTTGAAATAGCAGCAGGATTTAAGAAATTCGTACAACCTTTGCGCGACCTTATTAGTAGCGAATCATGGCGGAGAAAGAAAACAAAACAGCAGAAAACGTTTGGGCCGAGTGCCTTGAAATCATCCGGGACAATATCAGTCTCCAGAGTTTCAAGACTTGGTTTGAGCCGGTGATGCCCAGCAAATTGGCTGGGGAGGTTTTGACCATACAGGTTCCTTCTCAGTTTTTTTACGAATGGCTGGAAGAGCATTATGTAAATCTGCTTCACAAGACCATCAAGCGGGCCCTAGGTCCCAACGGTCGTTTGGAATACGCCGTGGTCATGGAAAACAGTGCCGGGGAAACCAGGCCCTATACCATCCAAATGCCGGGTGGTTCGGTGAAACAGGCCGGCGCCGAAGTGTCCATGCCGGTCAATATCGGACAGACCATCAAGAATCCATTTGTGATTCCTGGTCTCAAAAAAATTCAAGTAGAGTCCCAGCTCAACCCCCGTTATCGTTTTGATTCCTTTGTGGAAGGGGATTGCAATCGATTGGCCCGTTCAGCAGGCTTGGCGGTCGCAGCCAAACCCGGTGCCACCTCGTTCAATCCTCTCATGCTTTACGGTTCAACCGGGCTTGGAAAAACGCATTTGGCCCAAGCCATCGGCAACCAAGTACGTCAGTTGTTTCCGGCCAAGACGGTCTTGTATGTAAGTTCCGAGAAATTCACGCAGCAGTTTGTGGATGCCATCAAGAACCAATCCGCCAACGATTTTGTGCATTTCTATCAGATGATGGATGTGTTGATTTTGGACGATGTTCACAACTTGGCCAACAAAGAGAAAACCCAGGATGTGTTTTTTCATATTTTCAATCACCTTCACCAAAACGGAAAACAGCTCATCCTAACCAGCGATCGAGCCCCCAAGGATCTACGCGGGATGGAGGATCGACTCTTGTCCCGCTTCAAATGGGGACTCTCCACCGATTTGCAGGCTCCTGATTTTGAAACACGTTTGGCCATCCTCCAAAGCAAAATGTACGCTGATGGGATCGAATTGCCATTGGAGGTCGTCGAATTTATTGCACACAACATCCATAGCAACATCCGTGAATTGGAAGGGGCTTTGACCTCGCTGATGGCCTATACCACGTTGAGCCATCGTCAGGCTGATCTGGAATTGGCCAGAAATGTCATCAAGAATTTCACGCGTCATACCCAGACCGAAATTTCGATCGATTCTATTCAGTCCATGGTCTGCGAATATTTTGACCTACCGGTCGATTTGTTAAGGGCGAGCACGCGCAAGCGCGAGGTCGTTCAGGCCCGTCAGATTTCCATGTATTTCGCCAAAAAAATGACCAAATACAGCCTCAAGGCCATTGGGGAATATTTTGGGGGCCGGGACCATTCCACCGTGATCCATTCCTGCCAAACCGTGGAGGACTTGATGGAAACCGATCGCCGATTCCGCGGCTTTGTGGATGATATTCAGAAGAGGATCAAATCCTCGACCGTCTGATTCTATTTTAGGGTCCATGGAACCCAAATCAGCAGCCCCGGTTCGGGGAACCCGAGATTTCGGGGCATCCCAAATGCGGAGACGCAAAGCCTTGTTTTCGGTCATCGAAGCCGCTTTTTTGCGTTGCGGTTATGGTCCGCTCGAAACCCCGGCCATGGAATCTGGGTCAACCCTCAGCGGCAAATACGGGGAGGAGGGTGATCGTTTGATTTTTCATGTTTTGAATTCTGGTTCGTTTTCCGAAGGAATCGACCCGGATCAGTGGAACCAACTGCGGGAACAACCCCGACGCCTTGTGCCTCTACTATGCGAAAAGGCCTTGCGTTACGACTTGACCGTTCCCCTTGCTCGCTACGTCGCCGCCAACCATGCCAAACTGAGTTTTCCATTCAAACGATACCAAATTCAGCCCGTATGGAGGGCCGATCGTCCTCAAAAGGGCCGATTCAGGGAATTTATTCAATGCGATGCCGATGTGGTGGCCCCGGAGATTTCGACCTTTCATCAGGCCGAACTTTTGGGACTTTACAGGGATGTTTTGGATGGCTTGGGTTTTAGGAATTACCGAATTCGGTTGAACGATCGTCGTTTCCTGAACCTTCTGGCCTCTTGGGGCGGGGTCCCTGGTCAGGTCGCCCGTTTGGGTTTGCTTTTGGACAAATTGGATAAGCAGGGTTGGGCAGTCGTTCGCGATGAATTGCTCGCCTTGGGATTTGAGCCTACCAAACTGGATCGATTGGTGCAGTCCGTCCCCTTGGATCGCCCCATGGGTCAGGTGATGACATGGATTGAATTTCACGATTGGATGCAAGCGGTCCTGGGAGATGGGGGAATGACGGATCTTGTGAGGGAAGATGCCCTTAACGCCTTGAAAGAGACCGAGCAAGTTGTGACTTTCTTTGGTCAAAATCAAGCGGATGGTTCAAGTGCAAGCGGGGGCGATTCGCTCACGTTTGATCCTTGCCTGGCACGGGGTATTGATTACTATACCGGTTTGGTGGTTGAAGTGGTTGCCCCCGAACTAGGTTTGGGTTCCTTGGGCGGTGGTGGCATGTACAGCGGACTTACCGCGCTGTTTGGATACCCGGAATGGAAGGGCATGGGCATCAGTTTTGGTGCTGAGCGCTTGTTGGAGGGGATGGATCGTTTGGGATTGTGGGATGAATCATCGCTTCGGGGAATGGATATCTTGTGTTATGCTTCGGATCCTTCGCTGGATGCTGCGGCTCAGTCCTGGGTTTTGACGTGGCGTTCCCAGGGTTTCTCGGCCGATTGGTTTCCGATTAGTGGCAAATACAAAAAGGCGACGGAGCATGCCCAGCGTTCCGAAGTGGCTTGGATGGTGGTCTTTGGAGAGCGTGAATGGGCAGCCGGTGAGGTAACCCTACAATCGACGGACCAAAAGCATCGGCATCGCTTGCCTCCCTCCGAGGTTGCAGCCTTCCTTCAGGCCTCAACGAATCCCCTTGCCTAAGATGAATTCTCCCAACCTGTCTACGAACCAACGCCCTAGGCTCCACCTTAGCCCTGGTCTCGGCTTGGGGGTATGGAGCCGTGTCGGTGCCGGCTTGGTGGAATTGTCCTTGGAGGAGGATCGATGGGGCCTTATCGCCGAGAACAGGGCCTACCTGGACAAGGCCCTGGACGGCAACGACCAGGCTTGGTACGGAATCAATACGGGCTTCGGTGCCTTGTGCAATACCCGGATTCCCAACGAAGATTTGGAAGCCCTGCAGCGTAACCTGGTTTTATCCCATGCCTGTGGTTGTGGGCCTGCAGCCGAGCCCGAAGTGGTCCGCCTCATGCTAGGGCTCAAAGTGCATTCCTTGGCCTTTGGTTATTCCGGTGTCTGCACAGAGACCGTCGAAGCCTTGTTGGATTTTTACAATCATGATATCTTACCCGTGGTCCCCACCCGTGGTTCCCTGGGAGCGTCGGGTGACTTGGCCCCGTTGGCGCATTTGGTGTTACCGATCTTGGGCCTAGGGGAATGCACGCATCAGGGTCAAACAATAAGCGGGGCCGAAGCCCTGTCCGCTTTGGGTCGCCAACCATTGATTTTGAAATCCAAAGAGGGACTGGCCCTGCTGAACGGAACTCAATATATGTTAGCAACGGCCATGGCGGCCCATCGTCGAGCCAAGGAGGCCGGTCTTTGGGCAGACCGCTGCGCGGCCTTGTCATCCGAGGTTTTTTTGGCATCTCAGCAGCCTTTGGATCCCTTGCTACACCAAGTGCGACCCCATGCCGGGGCCATTCGAACGGCTCAGCATCTCCTTGAGCTCATGCAGGGAAGTACCTTGGCGTTATTGCCACGACCTTCGGTTCAAGACCCCTATGCATTCCGATGCATCCCCCAGGTTCACGGCACTTCGGCGGAAGTCATTGCTTCCTTGGGCCGTGTTTTGGAGATCGAGGCGGATTCGGTGACGGATAATCCTTTGGTGGATCATCGCAGCGGACGTGTCTTGAGTGGAGGCAATTTTCACGGCCAAGTTTTGTCCATGGCGATGGACCATGCGGCTCTGGCCTTGGCCGAATGGGGGTCCATTTCGGAACGCCGGACCTATCAGTTAATTTCAGGAACTCGGGGTCTACCTCCCTTCTTGTCCGGGCAATCCGGGTTGGAATCGGGTTTTATGATTCCTCAATACACGGCGGCCGCTTTGGTTTCTCATAACAAACAATTGGCAACCCCTTGTGTGGTGGATTCCATTCCGTCCTCCAACGGCCAAGAGGACCATGTCAGCATGGGGGCCAATGCAGCGAATCGTTTGGCCACGATGCTGGATAATTTATTCCAAATTTTGGCCGTGGAATGGTTGACTGCGAACCGGGCACTTTCTTTTCGTCAGGGAGAACCCGGATTCAAACTCCTTCAAATCCTGGAGCCTTACCGATCCAAGGTTCGTATGCCCGATGGGGATGCCTATTGGTCCCCTTTGTTGGCCCAAACCAGGGTGTTTATGGAACAAGCCCAGGGTCTTGACTCTTAGAGCTTGAAAAGAAGTGGTTTAGGCTGCTTTTGATTTCCAAGGTAAACGTCCGCTCCATAACAATAGACCTAGCACGATCGCTGGAATGGATAACCATTGGCCCATATTGAGCATCATTTGGGATTCAAAGTTCACTTGATCGGCTTTGAGGAATTCAATGAAAAAGCGGAACCCAAAAACCAAGACGAGGAAAGCGCCAAGCAACGCACCCGGTTGTTGAGCGGAGGGATGCTTTCTTTCCATCCAGCGCAAGACCAAGAAACACAAGAAATAGAAGAGAGATTCGTAAAGCTGGCTGGGATGACGGGGAAAATTTTCGCCCAATCGCTCAAAGACAAATCCCCAAGGCAAATCGGTCGGTTCCCCAACGATTTCGGAATTGAATAAATTTCCCAATCGAATGAGGGCCCCTGCCAGCGCAACCACGACCACCAAACGGTCCAAGAGCCACAAAAAGCCTATTTGAGGGTTTTTGCGGGAAAAAAGCCAAACGGTGATTGGAATACAAATGGCTGCTCCGTGACTTGCCAAACCGCCTTGCCAAATTTTGATAATTTCCAGGGGATGGCTCAGATAATAAGCCGGTTCGTAAAAGAGGCAGTGACCCAAACGGGCCCCAAGAATGGTCCCAACACCTACATAGAGGGCGAGGTCGTCCAGGAGTCGAGGGTCTTTGCCATGTCTTACAAAAATCTTCTGAAGGATGTAATATCCAAACACAAAGCCGGACATAAACAGCAGCCCATACCAACGGACGGGCAGAAGGCCGGGAAATAATTCGGGTTCAGGACTCCAAGGGATCGCAAGGTTTATCATAGGACGAAGTTCAAAAATAGCCAAGGAGGTGTTGTAATTTTGCTTCAACAAATCCTTCTTCCCCTCAACCATCTTCTATGAATTCACAATCAGCCTCTTACAAATGCTTGGAACATGCCTCCCAAGCGTATCGCTTCCTTTTAATGGTCCTGTTCCTTGGGTTATCTCAAAACGCCCTTGCTCAAACAACTCATACGATTGCTCAAAAACCAGGGTCCAAATGGACCCCCAAAGTGGCCCAAGAGCGGCGCATGCACAGCCCCGGCCAACCCTTGTTTATGTCCAAAAATCGGGGATTGAGCGAGCATCTCTATCGCAATTTAGGGCGCACCTCGGCTTCGGCCAATCCGGACTCGGTTCTCATGGAAGAATACCTGGGGGGCGGTTTGTTTGAGTCGGCCTTTCATTACCGATTGGTCCGTAACAGCGCCGGCAAATTAACCCAGGCCCGTCTATGGACCCCTCCAAGTCCACCATTGCCCGCTTTGCCGGTTGGTCAGGCGGTGATGAATTACACGGCCCAGGGTCAATTGTTGCAGGTTTCTTTTTTTGAAAATTTACCAACCACCGTGGAGACTTTTCGTTTGATGCAACCGGTGGATAGCCGTGGTAATTGCACGTCTGTTCGGTACATGGAAGAAGATGGAAACGGAAATTTGGCTTTGAGCTTGGGCGATTCGTTGGCCTTTACCTACATGGGTAATACGGTGACCGGATTTATTTATCGCACCTACAATGTGGATCTATCCCAATGGGAACCTTCGTTGAGAGTATCGGCCGTGACCTCCGCTGCTAATGGTACCCCGACCTCCTTTGATCTTGAATTTTGGGATGAACTTTCAGGAACTTGGTCTCAACTAAAATTCCGCTACAGTAATTTGTCGTGGGACTTGGGATTTGGTTCTTGGATGCAGAGCATCGGTGAATCGTATGTGGTTTCAGCCGAAGATCTCATTGCGCCCGAAGGCATCATGGATTTGCACCGCCTCAGTCCGTCCGGCCCATCGGAACCGACTCGCTTTTTGGTGCAGATGGTAACCGGTCCTTTGTTGACCCCGATGCTTCGTCGGAATTCCGTTGTAAGCGGGGGGCTCCTTCAACAATTTACGGATCAAGAAGCGGATAGCGCCAACCAGTGGTTTTCGACAAGCCGTTCTCAATTTGCATGGAATGCCGGAGTCCTGGGCAGTATCACTGTTCAGGATAGTTCGAGTGGATCTTGGGTCAACGATATTCGTGATAGTCGTACCTATACCTCCAACGGTGATTTGCAAGTTCAAAAGAACGAGGAATTCGTCTCTGGTCAAGGTTGGATAACGGATTCAGGATCAGAGGCTGTTATTTCCTATAATCCCAGTAACCCCAGCCGGATTGCCTCCTGGATTCGCAAAGAATACGACTCCTTTGGCTCTTCGTGGGATACCGTTTCCCGCTATACTTTGTTTTACAGCCCGATCACGTCGGTCTGCCCGTCTTGTATAACAAGCGATCGATGGAGTGTTTATCCCAATCCCATCGCTCATCAATTTGAGGTTCAGGGATTGACAGCAGGTGCTCAACTGAGGGTTACCGATGCCACCGGTCGAGAGATCCACCAAGTAGGCGTCAAAGAAGGCGACGCTTCGTTGCGGGTTGACTGTTCAACTTGGGCTCCCGGTTGGTACCTTCTTCAGCAAATGGAAGCCGAAGGACGCGTTTCGGTTTACCGCTTGCTCAAGCCATAAGGCTTGAAGAGCCGGATGCCGTAAGGCTCGAGTTCTAAATCTTCTTTGAGGTAGGCGGTGCTTCCGTCCCGGATATTCTCAAAGGACTTGAGGCGAAAAGCGGTCGGGACCTTGGTCACGAGGGTTTTGTTTCGGGTATTGACAACGCAAAGGACGGCTTCATCGCCTTGACCACGCAGAGACCACCAACAGTCTTTGTCCTCGGGACGTAGTCGAACAAAATCCCCGCTTTGGTAGGCTTTCTCCAAGCGAAAGATGGCGCCGTAATCTTGGTAAAATCGTAGGATTTCTGGATTCTGTTGGTAGCGGATAGGACTGCGTTCAAAGATGTTTTGCTTGAGGGGGTGCCCGACTTCTTGGCCGTTGTATACCAAGGGAATGCTGACAGGCTGTTGACTAATCACGTAGGCCGCCATCGCTGCCTGGTCCGAACCAAAAACCTTGGCAGGAACCTGATCCCAGGACGTTTCATCGTGGTTGGTAACAAAACGCATGACCCTTCCAAAGCCTCCGGTGGCTTGAGTGGCTTGGCTGTTTTCGGCAGTCCATGCCGAGTCCAAGCCCCGAATCGAAGCTCCTTGAAAAACCCCTTTGAGGCGGTGATAAAAATCCCATCCGTACGTTGAATTGAAGCCATATCGATAAAACTCAGGGCCATTGGCCTCGGCTAACATGAACAAGGGTCGGTGACGACGGAGCCTTTGGATGCAGGTGCTCCACCAATCACCCGGTACCATCATGGCGACATCGCAACGAAAACCATCGACATGAAATTCTTGGACCCAGTATTCCATTTCGGCGATCATGGCCTCGCGAAGCTCGGGGTTCTCAAAGTTGAGATCTGCAACATCCGTCCAGTCATCGTTCGGAGGTAGAATTTTGCCGCTTGCATCCCGGGTGTACCATTCGGGATGGGATTGGGTCCAAGGGTGGTCAAAGGCGGTGTGATTGGCCACCCAATCCAAAATGACGCGGAGGCCACGCCGGTGGCATTCCCGGACCAGGACCCGAAAATCTTGTTCGTTGCCAAATTCCGCATTGATTTTCCGATAATCTTGGACGGAATAGGGGGATCCAAAGGTGCCTTTGCGGTTCACTTGCCCTACCGGGTGGACGGGCATCAACCAAAGCGTGTTAAATCCCAGGCTTTGAATATGGTCCAGCCCACTGTAAAGACCTTTGATGCTTCCTTCGTTGCTGAAGTTTCGTAGATAAACTTGATAAATGCGTATTTCGGAAGGGTCCAAGGCAGGGTAAACCGTGCTATCGGTGCGGGGATTTTTTTGGGCGGACAGCGAGCCTTGAAACAAGAGCAAGAGCAGGAGGAGGGTGTTGCGAAGGATTTTCATAGGGATTGTAACGTTAAGAGTTCGTCAAGAGATTAATGAGGCACGAAAGTTAGCGAAAAGGCCGAGGTACGACCCGCCAGTGTTTGTGGAAATGTGGTGAATTCCATGCGGATACGCTTGGTTTCAAGTGCAAGTCCCCAACGAAAACCGCTGCCACCGGTACGTTCTGGAAAGGACCATTCAGCTCTTGAAAGGGCTTGATAGCCAGTTCTGAAGCGTAAATATTTGCCCAGATTGATCTCCGCTCCCAGGACGAGGTGCAAAAACAATTCTTGACTCACGGCGGATAAGGCCGATTCTCGAAGGGTATCGGAATCGTTCAAGGAAAACACTCGGTTTTGGAAGGGGTCGTTGGGATCCTGGTAACGCAAGGACCAATTTTCGAGGTGTTGCAAACCGAGCGTCCATCGAAGAGGAAGGTGGGCCAACGCTTGGGTTGTTATCAAAGAGACCCTTCGGGGAACCAATCGTTGACCAAGGCTGCCAGGCAAATAATCGCGAAAAACCAAGGTCAAATCATCCATCAACAAGGCGTAGGCTCTCCTTTGTTCAGGGTCCTCGTAACGCAAAGCAAGGCCTAGACCACCACCCCAGGCCGCATAGCCTCCCAGTTGCGAAGAATACAAGCGGCCCTGCACCCCCCAATTCCAACGCGGGCTGAAGCGATGGGCGAGGCTATAAATCAAAGCGCCTTCGCTCGCCCGGTGTTCTCCTTCCATTTGACCAAAGGGATTGGTTCGAGCCATGGAGCCGGTTCCACTAAAACGAGCTCCCCAGGCCATGGTCCAACGGCTTTCTTGGGGGGTTGGAACTACCCAGGCCACTTCTCCTTGACCCAAACCTGCAGAACGCTGCACCCAGGCCGCTGCGTAGGATCTCCCCAAACCTGATTCGAGCAAGGCGGGGTTGGAGAGGGACCGAAGGGGGCTCTGCGTGCCCCAAACCGGGGCAAACCCTCCTTGGGATAGGGTCATGGGATCGCTGCTGTGGAGGACCATCCCAAAAACTTGGCGACCTCCGGTCTGAGCCCCTAAGGGCTGGCCCGTTGTGACAACCAAAAGAGCAAACAGAGCAATCATCCCGATCCATGGAGACCAAGCACCCTGAAGGCGGTTCATGGATTGAATTTTTAGTTGGTTGCCTTCCATAGGTACACGGTAGGCAACGTTAAAACCGGGCTAAAGTTGCCGGAACGATCCCTTAGGACGGCATACAATTGGAGGGAATCAACATCCAGATCCGCCCGAGTTTCAAAAGGGTCCAAAAGAAGTTCGAGTTGTGCATCTACCACCTTGTTGGCCCCGCGGGGTGTCAAGTTGGGGACCGAAAATTCCCGGTAGGTTGAGTCAAAGGGGGGAAACCCATAGCGGACTTCCAACAGCCAAAGATCCCGTGTCTGGTCCCCGGAATCCCGGCCCAGGTCTCCGTCTTCGTCCCGAATCCTAAATTCCAATCGCAGACTGTCCAATCCTGATCGAAGCCGAACGGAATCAAGGGGCTGGACCAGGTTCATTTCAGGGGGGAAAATCTGAGGAATGAACAAGAGATCGCAACCGTTAAGAGCCTGGCTAAGGAGGATGAGCAGCGCAAAACGTAGCTGGAGTCGTGTAAACATGGTAGACTCAACAAAAATACCCTTTTTGGAGAAGGTTAGGCGTTACTTTGCGTTGCTTCCTGTGGATCGTTTTGCCCTGAAAATGCTGGATTTTTGGAGCCTTTGGGAGAACCAAGGGTCCCATGCTGTCTTGGGTTCCCGTTCGGTGGGTTTGGCTTCCCGTTCGGTGGGTTCGGGTTCCCGTTCGGTGGGTTCGGGATGGACGGATCAACAATGCGCGGCCATCTTGGACCTTTTTCACCGTCAAAGGCAGGAAATTCCTGTTTTTGGGAGGTTTGTGGAGGCAG
>Ga0209401_1000659_pt1 | contig 23249 bp, 29 predicted proteins | sample M_140807_MF_Meta_FD_187318 | JGI IMG/M metagenome (GOLD analysis project Ga0209401, IMG submission 187318) | Freshwater microbial communities from Lake Montjoie, Canada to study carbon cycling - M_140807_MF_MetaG (SPAdes) (version 2) | ecosystem: Environmental > Aquatic > Freshwater > Lake... | reverse complement strand
CGATGGGTTTCCCAGCCAACTCAGAGCGTAGAAGTCGGAAACTGTGCAAGGTGCTTTTGCACTCACCCAAAAAACAAAAAATAGAAATAATAAAATAAGCCATTTCACATGACCTACTTTTTAATCAATGTCTGCCAAACAGCACCCGCAGCCATCACTAACCCGCCAATCCACAAAATAGGTTTAGCAGCAGAGGCAACCCAACCAAGCACTTTAAAAGCCCCTTGGAGGGCATCTAAAGCCTCTACAAGACCTTTTGTATTATTGTCTATGGCATCCACTTTAGTTTCGACTGCAACGAGCCTATCGTAGATTTGCTTGTGGGTTATTTCTTGCATGATTACTCCTGAGTTTCCTCTTTGGGAAGTTGTGCTTCTGCTTGCTCTTTAATTTTAACAATCAAAGGCCACACACCACTAGACGATGGTAGATTTCCTAACGTCTGTAAAACAAAGTTTATTTCGTTAACGTCTAATTCGAGTTTCATGCTGAAGCCGCCCGCAGGGGTGTCAGATTTTCTGTTGTCCAGAAGTCTTTAGCCAACATAATGACCAAATGCTCTTTGTTACGAGCAACACAGTCAGACCAGTCTTCTTCAGACATAGCTTCTGGTTTTCCTGCGTTAATTAAGTTTACTGAGTCCATTGCGGCACTGTAGTGGCGAGCAATTTCTTCGGGGGTTTGTGTTTCAATAGTCATGATTTTCCTTTAAAGATTAGCGGCATCCAAACGTGCCTTGAGAGAATCGTTTTCAGCTTTGAGTTCTTTGATTGCGTTGATTGCATACCAAATTAAGTTGTCAGAGTTAACAGACATCACACCTGTAGATTCTGATCTTACACAATCAGGCAAAACTTGTTGAAGTTCTTGAGCAATTGCGCCCAATTGAACGCCAGACTTTTTAATTGCGTCTGTTGGTTTAAGTTCTGCATCAACTTCTTCGGGCAAGCGATACTCAAAATTTCGCACCTGAATAGCTGTTATTTTTTCCAAGCCAATGTTGTTATCAACAATGTTTTTCTTTAAACGTTGGTCTGAAGTAATTGACCATGTTGCAGAGTTATTTCCTTGATATGCAGGGCCACCATTAGGGTTAATAAAAGCGGAATTTGTACCCTTACCAGTTGCATTTACACCTATAACAAAAGAGTATGAATCGCTTGAAGAAGATACATTTGAACCAACTCCAATGCAAATGTTAGCTTCGCCAGAAGTTACATTCTGACCTGTATTAGGGCCAATTCCGATGTTATTGTTTCCAGTCGTCAAGTTCTTTAAAGAACCAAAAGACATAGCAATGTTTTGACCTCCGCTTGTAAAAGAAGCAAGTGGGCCTTCTTGCGAACCGTCATACCAAGAGCCAATAGCGATGTTTCTTGCGCCAGTACATCCAGAAGATGCGCCAACACCAGCACTAGAACCAATCATGGTGTTACCAGCGCCTGTAACATAATAACCCGCTGCATAACCTAAACAGGTGGTTCTTGCGGCATTTGAAGAACGACCAGCCTCACGCCCAACGTAGGTAGAAAGATCAGCAGTCGTATTGCTATATCCCGCCTGAAAACCTATAGCAGTGTTGCTTGGGCCTGTGGTGTTGTAGTACATCGCCTGATAACCCACAGCAGTATTGTTTGATGCTGTGGTGTTGGAGTAGAGAGCTGAATTACTAAATGCCGTGTTATACGAACCCGTGGTGTTATTAACAAGGGCATTCACACCGCCAGCCGAGTTATATCCACCTGTGGTATTTAATTGAAGTGCAGACTGACCAAGTGCTACGTTTTGCGACCCAGTTGTATTGGTATATAAAGAATATCGACCAAATGCAGAATTGTTTTGCCCTGTTGTATTGCTGTAAAGCGCAAGGTGACCAAACGCATCAGTAGGACCACCAGTAGTGTTGGAATAAGCCGCCTGATAACCTACAGCAGTGTTGCTAGATGCTGTGGTGTTGGATTGCAGGGCTTGCAAACCCATAGCAGTATTGTTCTGACCTGTTGTATTTGTAGTCAGTGCATTAAAACCAATAGCACTATTTCCTGCGCCAGTGGTTGTTGCTTTACCTGCGCCAGCACCAACAAATACTAAACCATCGCCTGTTGTTACTGCATAACCTGATTGATAACCAACAGCAGTGTTATTAGATGCTGTTGTGTTTGACAGCAAAGCAGAATTACCTAAAGCAACATTATTAGAACCAGTGGTGTTGAGGTACAAAGCAAAACTACCAATGCCTGTATTTAAAGCGCCCGTGGTGTTTGCGTATAGCGAGGAATGTCCAAATGCGGTGACACCGCCTGTAGTATTTGTATAACCAGCCTGATAACCTACTGCCGTGTTTTGTGATCCTGTGGTATTTAAAACAAGTGCTTGATAACCAATGGCAGTGTTTTGTGATGCGGTTGTATTGGTGGCAAGTGCAGTATATCCAATGGCTGTATTGCTTGAGCCAGTAGTGTTTGCATACAGTGACTGAGTTCCAACTGCGACATTTGTTGTTCCAGTAGTATTTGTGTAAGCCGCCTGATAACCTATAGCAGTGTTGTTAGATGCTGTGGTGTTGGCTTGGAGGGCAAAGTAGCCTAAAGCCGTGTTGTTACCGCCAGTAGTGTTTGCTACAAGAGCCGCATCACCAAAAGCAGAATTTGCGGAGCCAGTAGTATTTGCAAAACCAGATTGATGTCCAAATCCAGTATTAGATGTTCCTGTTGTATTGCTAAATAAAGAACCCCAACCACCAGCCGCATTACGATTACCTGTCGTATTAGCGTTTAAAGCACTAGCACCCACCGCAGTATTGGTAGATATAGCACCTGCACCACGGCCTACTGTAAGACCTTGAACAACAGCACCACCAGTTAAGGTAGATACTCCAGTTACTCCAAGAGTGCTAGAAGCCGCTAGAGTAGTGAAAGCACCAGCCGCAGCAGCAGTCCCACCGATAGCAGGAGGGCTTGCTAAGTATGTTGAGAAGCCTGTGCCTGATACTGTAGAGGATGCTGACAAAGTAGTAAAAGCACCAGTAGATGCTGTCGTAGAACCTACAGGGCCATTAAACGAGTCACCAACAGCACCTGTCTGAAAGTCCTTCAGTTGGCTCATCAACTCACGAATAGCATCGTTGATACCAGAAGGAGCGCATCCTTCAGCAATGTTAATAGAATCAATGTCTGTGTTACTAGCAGCAGTTGCGCTAAATTCCGAGATTTTTGTACGAGGCATATTATTCCTTTAGGGGTTAGCCATTCCAGTTAAATCAATTTTGTATCTTAGATCAGGTGCAAGACCCAATAAACCTTGCGGAGAAGCAGCATACATTTGAGTAGCTTCTGCTGGAGATGCCATATAGTTTAACAAAGGCTCTGTAATGTTCATACGCTCATAAAAGTTTTGAACAGCAGGACTTAGATATGCTTTAGTAGCCAATGCAGGAACTGCCAAACTAGCAGCAGTAGCCGCCATAGGAACTCCAACAGCAGCACCACCACCTAAAATTGTAGCTACCTTTGCAGGGCCAGATGTAAGCATATCCTTCATGGTTGTACGCTCAGAAGTCTGGCTACTTCCAATCTTAGGCTTCAAAGCAGATTGAGCAACATCAGCCAAAGCCACCATAGCACTAGCTGGCTCTTGTCCAAAAATGCTTGGCAATGTAGATGGCGATCTCTCATCAGTCTTAATTAGATTCTTACCAAACTTAGTAATATCCAAATCACCAGCATTGTTTAATGAGCCTAACTTTAAGTCAGCTAATACACCACGAGCTAACATCAATTTACCATCTTCATCTAGCAATGGAATTATTTTCTCAGCAGCACCACTCTCATTGTTTGCAATGGTCTTAACAATTGTTGAGTCTTTAGCATTTGAGAAACGCTGATTTAAGTTAACCGCATCGCCATAAGAAGAACGTAAGTCCTTGAGCTTTGTAACTTCTGAGTCAAGACCTTGATTTTTGAATGTAATGTCTCGTGCATCATCTAACGTATCACGCAATTGTCTAAAAGCATCACCAATCTTAGAGCCACGCTTTTCATAGGCTAAGTCACCAAATAGCTTACGCTGATCTTGGTAATCAGAACCAGAGATATAACCCTTTTGCTCGTAACCCTGATATGAATACTCAGGAACTCCAGAGTCAATCAATTGCTGACGAATATTGTCACCAAACTGTTTGTAGTTAGCGTTTGTTGGTTGTAATCCAGCTTGGTCTAATGCAGCTTGAACTTGTCTATCCAATGCCTCATTCTTAGCACCAAAGTAGAACTCCTCAAAGCTCTTAAACAATGGCTCTTTTCTCATTGATGGGGGCAAAGAATTTAACAATTCTCTTGCCTTCATAATTCCTGATCTAAAGTTAGGAACTTCAGCCAAAACAATATCAGACTGAGATGAAACATTTTTAATTGTTTCGCCAATGCTATTTACGTTTCTATCAGCAGCCTGTCTAACAGCCTTTGCACCACCAGAGAACGCTACATCAGGTGCGCTTGGCATACCGCCAAACATATTAGCAATCTGATTAAGAACCTTCTCAGCATGATCTGCCTGAAGATTAAACTTCTTAGTAAACTGAGAAGATGAGAACGGCAATGTAGAAGCAACAGCCTCAAACAATTGAGCAGTTTTACCTCCACCAGCCTGAGCAGGTGTTAAGCCTAACTCATCAGTAAAACCAAGAACTTTAGCCTTTCCAGCCATAGCAGCATTGCGTTGTTCAGCAAATGTCAAAGGCTCTGGTGTTCTTGCTTTAGTCTGCATACCCATAGCACCTACTGGAATACCAGCCGCCATACCTAAAACAGATGCAGGAATATCACCAATGTAAGGTTGTGCTGTTTCTGCTACCAGTTGACTTGTTGCTCCAGCAGGTAATGCTGTTGCTAATTGTTGTGCAGGATTAACAGCCATACGAGTAGCCATCTCTCTCACCATAGGCGTAGTAGCTTGTCTTGCAATATTAGGTAATGATGCTACTGCCGAACCTGTGCTTCCCAATGCACTAAAACCAGCCTCTACCATGCGCTGACCAGTTGTCTCAGGCTTTGCTACCCCTGCTTTTGTCATAGCATCTTGGACTGTTTTAGAAAGCATCTGTAAACGAGGCAAATCTTTACCAGTAAGCTGCTCTCCACCAATAAGAATCATGTTGATAAGCGCATTAAGCGCATCACCAACAGGGACAGCCATAGAGCCTACAAGTTGACCAGCAGGGCCAAATGGAGTACCAGCAACAGCACCAACTAAAGGCGCAGCCATACCACGAGTCGCAGCACCCGCATATTTAACAGATGAATCCTCTGATTGACCTGCTCGTTTATTACCCATTTGAGGGTAAACACCAAACGCAGCAGATGCAGGGTTTTTAGGAATAATCTTTGCAGATAAACCTTCACCAAAAATCTCATCAAACTGTGATGCGCTTTCTGGATGTGCTTTTAGATAAGCAATATCTTTAGCTGTTGGCTTTTCCATATTTACCTTCTGTAAGGATTTTCAGATGGGTCTGGAGGTGCAATAAACTTAAATCCACGCAAACTCTTATTGTTTTCAAAGAAGAAGTTTTCAGCTTGTTCAGCATATGCCTTAGCTTTTTGTGACAAGTATTGAATATCTTTAATTGCAGCTTCTTTTGATGATAATGAAACAGATGGATTAGCCAAATCACCAACAGCCTTATCATATCGTTTAGCATCAGCATCAGATGTAGGGCCACTAAACTTAGGCGTATTCAAAGCTAATGATTGTGACAAAGTAGCCAATCTATCATTTGCATCTTTGGCTTCAGTACCGATACCAAGTGCGCCAGCAACATTCTTAACACCAGCCTCTAAACGACCACCATAAGCCTGTTGCAATAGTGGTGCTGCTCTCATGGCAACAGAAGACATATTGTCAGCTTTGTTGGCTTCTTCTTTAGCTTTTGTAAGAACATCAAACTCTTTCCTCTGAGAATAAGAGAATTGTTCTGGCTTATTAGCATCTTGCGCCTTCTTTAAATCAAGCATTTGTTGCTGTATGTTTAAAGCTAGTGCTTTACCTTCTGCTGACTGTGCTAGTCCTTGTGCTTGAAGAACTCTCATTGCTTGCTGATTAGCTTCAGTAGATGCTCTCATTGCATCAAGACTTGTTTGAGACTGCTGGAACTGTTGATATCTACCAACAGCATCAGATATTTCTTTTACTCGTTGGTCAGCCTTCTCAGGGTCAATCAATCCATTTTTAAAGCTAGTCGCATATTGAGTAGCAAGATTTTTAAGGTGAGGAGGAATAGTAGTGTCAGTAGTAAACTGCAAGAAAGGATTATCTTCTTGACCACCACCACCAACAAAACCTGCCTTACGCAAGTCAGGGACAAGTTTAGCCATACTTGCCAATGCGCCAATAGGGTCTGGTGACATCATTGCTAATGCTTGTAGCTTATTGGTATCAATGCTTCTTGTAGTTTGAGCAGGTTTAACTGCCATGTTTGGCATTAAATTACCTTCATCATCACGAGCAGGAAAATTAGTTGGCTTACCATCAAATGTTACTTGCTCTGGTGTTGTTGTCGTAGTAAAGATTTGAGGAGCAAGTTGCCTCATGCTTTCTTCTTGTTTACGCTTTTTAATCAACTCTTGCAATTGATAGTTTTGTAGCTGTCCTTGTAAGGCTTCATTCATTCCACCTTTGTAGGCTTGCTGACCAAGTTGTAAACCTTGAGCAATAGACTGCCCAGTATTACCACCTTGGAATAATCTACCCGCCAAAGCATATAAAGCCTGAGCCTGAGCATCGTCACGATTACGCTGAATTGCTTCTGGTGACATACCCAAAAGACCCATTGTCTCAGAGCCTCCAGTACCAAAAATGTCTAATAGTCCAGCCATGATTTATTCCTTATGGAGGCGTACCAAATAAACGATTCCAACCGCCACTAAGCCAACCAGTATTCTTTTCAATGCCACCAGCTACAGCCGCAAGACCTAAAATGTTTTGCAAGTTAGAAGTATCGTTATAACCGCTAGTGCTAGAAGAACCAACTCTGCCCATTGGGTTGCCATAAACCAATGAGAGATAGTTCTGCAAGTTCTGCTGTGGCTGGTTTTGCAAGAAGTTAAATTTAGCAATGTCAGCTTGTTGTGCTGCGCCTGTATAACCCTCACGAGCCTGACCTGCCGCCAACAAATTCTGAATGTCTTGGTAATCAGCAGAAGCCATTTGAGGAGCAGCCATCGTAGCCGCCTGTTGCATGGCTCGCTCTTGTGCGTAGTTCTGATAAGCCAGTTGTCCAGCAGTATCAGACAGGCTCTTAGCAAACTGACCACTTGCACGATCTTGCAATGTGTTTGCCGCACCACCGCCATAGCGACCTGCCTTAGATGCCGCAGAACCTACGTTACCCAATGTTTGCTCAAACTGTGACTGAGCCGCTTGTGCCGCAGGTTGAAATGCACCTTGAAAGAATGGATTACCTTGTAAGAACCCACCAGAAATAGTATTCTGAAGTTGATTCTGTGCAGACTGCAACAAAGGATTACCCAACTTAGCTCGTTCTTCAAGAGCCTGTAAACCAGTTTGAGTAGTCTCTGATGGACTTACATAAGTCTGACCGCCATAATACTGTGGGCCACCGCCCTGATACATCTTTTGGGCTTCAGTCAAGCCATATTGCAGATACGGCTGTATCGTTGGGTCAATTGAGGTTGTGGTAGTCGTAGCCATCTTTTACTCCTAGAGTTTCGGATTCCAAGATGGGTCATCCACGGAATCCATTATAGATTGAAAGTTAACCAATAACAACATATTTATATGTTTTACTGGCAGTTGAATTTGCTACATGATTTACTGTAGCCGTTCCTTGTCCTTGTCCACTAGCATATATTCTTGCAGAATCAGCATTAGCCGCAGCAGACGCAGGTACAAACATAATCACACTATCAGCACCAATTCTTCTGTCGCTCAATGTTGTAGTCGTAGCCCCACCAACAGCCAAAGTAATTGAACCTGTGTTATTTGTTTTACCATCCATAACACCACGAACAATCTCAGCTACTTGCCTTTGATCTCCACCGAAAGCAGGAAGACTTCTAAACATTATCGGACTCCCTGACCTTGCAATTCAACATCCAAGCCAACGGCAGTTTTCCAGTTACCAGTAGGGATAACCCTAAACTGATGGTAATTCCCATTAGACCTAAGTGAAATCCTGTTATCAGAGTCAGCAGTACCTGCCGTACCAAAGTTAGTTTGCTCACTTAAAAGAGTTCTAGATGCCACCGCAACAGTAGCAGAACCCGCATCTACCAATGGTCTAGCCAAAGTGACTACCGATCTACCACCTGCGTTTAAATCGCCTGTAATGATGTTACCAGTAGCAGATGCCCCGTTATACGTCATTACACGAGTTCCATAAGTTCCACCAAGGAAATACTTACCACCCATGTAAAGAATTGAATCTAGGCTCACAGTCAAGGCATCTATGCTATTGGACAGAGAATCTAATCCCTCCAAAGTCGTAGCAGATGTAGATGCGTCTGAAATGTAATCAGTTCCTGCATCGCCATAAGTCCACTTTTGAGTTCTAAAGTTATAAATTGCTAAAACTCTTTGTGCAAAAGTATTCTTAAAGTTCCAGATAATTAGTTTTCGTACAGGGTCAACGGCACAAGACATAGTGTCAAATGCGCTCTCATCTGCGTTACTAAAGAACCAACGATCTACCTTCTCAGAGCCAATAGCCGTGACGTTTTGTCCATCACAAGTATAGAAACCATCGTCACTCAAAAAGAAAGTTATTCCCTGTAATTGAGCAATAGAGCCAGCAGCAATACATCCCTTACCACGAGAGATATTGTCAAACTGAAATACAAAAGGTGTACCGACATAACTCATGCGAGTAATGCCTTTTTCCATCAGGATAAGGCCAAACTCACCACCACGAATTCCAACGATCTGGCTTCCATCAGGAATATCTTGGTAGTCAGCTTGAGTTACTTGGCTTGTTCCCCAGCTAGTCTCATCATTGATTCCAGACCAACGAACACGAGCAGGATAAACAACAGATGACTCAGTAGTAAATGCAGTCACTACAAAATCACGCACTACAGTCAGATACTTGCAAACAGGAGCAGTAGCTGCCAAGTCAGCAAATACACTAGAAGTACCCAAAGTAAACGCTTGCATTGGATTGCTATTGTTAGTTCCAATAATCACGTTACCAAACTGAGTAAACCTAAATCTATCCGCAGATGCGTTAGGAGTGTATCCACCACTCTTGGAAACATCGGTTAAAGCACCCACACCAGATACGTCATATATCTTAGTTGAACCTGCCGCAAATAACTTGGTTGCATTTGTAGGTGTTTTCCCTGCTACCAATGTAGTAAGGTTTTCAGCCGCAGCCGCAGAGAATGTAGCCGCAGAGGGAAATGGCCCATAACCAATGGCCTGAGATACCACGTTCTTAGCATCCACCAAAGCACCAGAAATGCTTGGTTGGTCAGGCATCCACTCACCAAATGTTAGTTTTGTCGTAGCCATGTATTACTTCCTTGAGACTGTAGTGTCCATGTATTGTCATTGGCAGACACAGGTGTCCATGTATTTGAATCGCTCGATACTGTTGTCCAAGTATTGCCACCAACAGATACTGGTGTCCAAGTGTTAGCGTCTTGTGGTACTAGTGTCCAATTTTCACCAAGGATTACACCATTAGCCGCCACCAAACATAAACCATTGACATATCCAACACCTGCATAAATAGCAGATGCGTTACCTGTAAAAACTGCATTTGCACTTATGTCTGCTACCGCACCGACAACCAATCCACCATTAGTAGTAACTGTTGTTGTAGTAGCTATGTCACCAGCACCATACTGGACTCTAATTGCATTAGCAGAAGCATTTGCATTAGCAGTTACAGAAGCTACGGCATTAGTAACAATGCCGCCCAAAGCAGCTACATCAGCGTTACCAGTAATAGCACCAGCACCAAACTGAACACGAGTTCCTGATGCACTTACATCAGCGTTAGCAGTAACACTACCACTAGCAAACTGAACTTTTGTCGCATTTGCCGTAACACTAGCATTAGCATCAACAGAACCAAATGCAATTTGTACTCTTATACCTGCACAAGATGTTGTAGCTGTGCAATCTATACTTGCACTAGCAAACTGGACTCTTGTAGCATTAGTCGTTACTGTCGCTGTTCCATCTACCGCACCACTACCAAACTGAACCCTAGTAGCATCAGCCGTAACGCTAGCAGAAGCGTTAACAGACCCATAGGCATCCCATAGGGTTACTGAGGTTGTATAAAGTGGACTATCGAGTGTGAGTGTTAAGTCATCAATGCTAGACTTTAAATTGTCTAGCGAGTCAATTGTCCACGGAGGCAGTAGATCAGCCATCTCACGCCAAAGTAACGCTCAATGAACCAACAGCAACACGGAATACATCTCCAGTTGCAATCGTTTTAGAAGCATCCAGAGGAGTGTGATACAGCAAGTTACCAACAGTCAAAGCATCACGAATTCCAATGTGTGTAATTGTTCCCCATGCACCACCAGCTTGAGGAAACTCGATAGCCGCAGAGTTGGTAGATACACCATTGCTAGGCGCACCAAAAGTAATAGACTGTCTAGCGTAGCTTGTACCAGTACATTCAGTACCAGTATCTGCATCAGTTGGGTCAGTTGTGTATAAAGCAAGATACACAGTTGTTGGTGCTGTGTATGCTGTTGCTCGGAGAGTTACGTTAATTAAAGCGTTCTCAAGATAGTTGCTCATTTCAGCCATAGTTTCACCTTGGAGTTAATTTCATTGCTAATGGGACACCAGAATACTGACCTTGTTCGTCAGACTTGGCGAGAGAAGATATAGCCCTGTCATACATAGTTCCCCATGTATTGATTCGAGCATCGTTCATCAAGTAAGGCTCGGCCTCAATCAAAGAAGCGTAAAGCAAAGCATCTGGTGCAACATTGAGGAACACGTTAGATGCGTTAGTGCTAGACAAGTAAGCAGGTGCAGCAAAGTACAACATTCTCAATGTGTAAATGCCATCAGGAGGAGGCGAAAGCAAGAATTCGCTTGCTAGAATTGTGTAAGACTTAGGCACACCAACTTCAGATGCTCTTGGGTCATTAGACAAAGCAGATGGGCTAGAGTAACTCAATGGCTGAATTGGATTTGTTAAAACAACAAAGTCACGAATCTCAATAAAGTCGCTAGGTAATTCAACAGTTGAATCACCAGATACAGTTGAAGTCGTTACAGACTTGAGCATCTGACGAATACGCAATTCTCTGCGAAGTCTGTTCTCAGCAAATGTAATAAAGTCAGGAATCTGAGTAGTAAGATCAGAACGAGCCAAGTAGCCCGCAATCGATGTCTTTAAATCAGAGTAAGTTGCAAAACTCATACGACTCCTGTCCGAGTTCTAAAAACTCTGTTATCTCTTTCGTTTAACCATGCTTTAAAACGCTTCTCATCTAGCACAGCAAAACCACGCATAATTCCTTTAGCATTTAGGTCATCAATCACAGTCATCGGGATAGATGCAACCTTATTGCCAAACAATTCATCAGACCATCTTGCTCTCTCGTCATAAGAGTTGTACTCTTTTTTATTCTGCTCAATGATTGCAGATATATCCTGACGAGTTTCAATAACGATGCCACCATCACCATCGGCATGAACAGCAGTTTTTCTAAAGTTTTCCATACACTAATTCTAACAGTTTGTGTAGAAAAGAAAATGCCCCAGAGGATTAGTCTGAGGCATTTTTCGGTATTACCCTAGATTAGGGTGTCAAGTCAGCAATGATGCCGTGAGCAGCTTCGTTCTTAACTTCCAAGGTGTACTCAGCCAACAATTGTGTTGACTCATTGTCACCAGTTACAGCCAACTCGTTGGTCTGGAATGGGCGCAAGTAAGCGATAGCAGCCATGTCGGGGTCAAGCACAAATGCAGTCTCATCGCATGAGTTGGTAGAGGTCATAAAGCGGTTAGGAACAACAGAAATTGTACCGAAATCGCTCAAATAAACGTCAGCCGCACCAATGATGGTTGTAGGAGCATTTGCAGGAGCCATGAAGCGTTGAGCAGCAATACCAGCAAAAGCAGAAACTACTTGCTTGTGTGCAGGGTTGACCATCAACACTTTAGGGTTGCCACCAGAGGCATAAACTTGCTTAACAACAGCTTGCAACAAGGCTTCTGTGAAAGTGCGGTTTGTGCCGTTTGTACGAGCAGTAGTACCAGAAGCACCAGCAGAACCAGAAGTTCCGAAAGAGCCATTGGTAGCCAACCATGCTTGCAAACCACCCAATTTACGAGCAGTAGAGGAGTTGCCGTTAGCAGCGACTTGGTTGCTCAATACAGAGGTTTCCATGTCACGCTTGATTTCAGCAGAAGCCTTAGCCAATTGATAAGCCTTTTCAGACTTACGACCAGCTTTGTCAACAGCTTGCAAAGTGCCAGAAATCTTAATAGTCTTCTGTGCAATCTGAGTGCGGTTACCAACACGAGTAGTAGGAGACATAGTCGCATCAGATGCGGTGTCGCCTTCAACAGCGTAGTTAGACAATGAGGCCGCAGCCAAAGAGTCAGTCTGCCACTCGTGATAAACAGCAGTAGCTTTAGTTTTGCCTACAGACGAAAAGAAAGGTGTGTCTGTTGGTGAAATGTTATAAATAACATCGGAAAGGTCTTCACGCTGACCAATAGCGGTGTACGTTTGATAGGTAGCCATTTTAAATCTCCAAAATTAAAAGAATCGTTCAAATGCTTTTGCTGCGTCGGTGACTTTTCCAGTTTCACGCAACCTTTGCATAACCTGTTTGTCTTGTGATGACTTTGTAGGAGGCGCAGAAGTCCCAGATCGCATCATCTTAGGAGCAGACTGGAGTTTCTTGGTTAACTCAGGCTTGCTCTTTTGAAGTTGCTCATACTTCATTGCTTTATACAAACTCACCACAGCACGACTGTCATATACGGAACTGAGTTCTTGGTCAGTCCATCCTACAGATTTCGCATAGTCACGGATTTGTTTCCGAACCGCATCACCCTGTGGAGTGGATAACTCAGGAATCAGACTCACTAGCTTTTCAGATTCTTGACGGAGATGGTTTTGCAAAGTGGCTTGATGCTCGGCTTGTTGCTGTTGTGCAAGGCGTTGCTGTTCATTCCTAACTACTGCTAACTGCTTCTCACGCTGACTCTGTTCAGCTACCGCCACCGCATAACCGATGGGGTCTGTTTCCCTTAAAACGTCTAAGTTCACACCCTGATCTTGCTGAGTAAGGAAGCTATCCAATGCTCGCAATTTCTGGGCATATGCCTGTCGCTCTTGTTTTACATACTCTAAGTGACTACGTTCAGCTTCTAAAGCCTTACGTTGTTCAGCTAGAGCCTGAGACTTCTTTGTGTAATCCGCACCTTGCTGATAACCTTTGATGAGTTCATCTTCATCGACTTCGATTTCCTCGCCAGCCGCCTTGACTTTATATCTTGGCTTCTGGACTATTTCCTCATCAGAGTATTCAACTTCATCAGACTCTTGAATTTCTTCTGTTTGTTCTTCAGATTGGCCTTGTGAGGCTTCCTCAGAATCACCCATCATATTTTCAAAAGCTGAAGCAGCTTGGTTTACATTTAGGTTTTCACTCCCTTGTGGGTTGGTGTTTTCCATGTGTCATCTCAAAAATCGCCAGAAACCTTCTGGACAGAGGTGTAGCTTAAATGCTACAGAATTTTCCACTTCTTTTCTTTAATCACAGTTTCCGAGGCCAAGCCTTCTAGGTGTCCTGTAATCAATTCAATAGACTTAATGTGTTTATAGGCATCCTCACGTTTACCTATATCACTAGAATTTGAGTTAATTATCACACTTATTTGTTCTTTTTTCAAGTTTTCTACTACTTCTTTGAAAAAGTCATCATTAAGTAGGTTTTTGGCCCATTGAGCGAGTAGGTATTTGTCCATATTGATTCTGTATCCCAGAAATTACATCGTTGATTGTTAAGGCTTGAGATGGCATTGTGTCTGCACTATTTCCCAAGATACCCATTAGTTGAGCGTAACTCATGCCTGATGGCTGATTAAACCTAATTGGCTCTGGAACTTTGCCATAGTTAGGGTCAAGGAATTTCTCCCATTGAGTACCAATAAGCAAGTTACGATTTCTGTAATCAGTAGGCGCAAATGGAGTCGTGTTAGTTCCTAAGATATCTTTTTGATATACAGGAGACTTCCAATCCTCTGGTACAGGGACAATACCATATTGCTTAGGGCCATTGTCTTGACTAGCCGCACCAAAGATAGTTGTAGCCAGTAAACCAAGTCTAGCCAACTCAGCCAATTCAGATGCAGTCCAACTCTTTTTCTTTTCTTCTTCTTTTGGCTTTACTTCTTCTGTAGGTGCAGTAGTAGCAGGAGTCGCAGGAGTAGTAGTAGCAGGAGGCAAAGTTGGAACAATTGGTGTAACTGGCTCTGGCTCTTTTGTTACTTGACGCTCACCAGTTATAACTGTTTCAGGAGTAGGAGTAGTTACAGTAGCAGCAGTAATAGCGTTAATAACCTCTTGTACTGTTTGTGGCTTTTCAGCTTGACCAGTAACTTTTAAAGTTTCAACAGGAGAAGTAACATTAGCTTGAATTGCCGCATTTACAGCATTTACAACTTCTGGTGCTACCTGCGCTGGGGCTTGTTGACCAACAACCTCAATATTTGGCTGAATATATGGATTTGCAGTTACAGCAGGAGGATTGATAGCCGCAATAATCTCATTTATTGTTGGTGTAGGAGTTACAGATGGCGCAGTTACTTGCACAGTCTCTGTTGGATAATTTGTAATGACTGCATTAGACGGAGTAGGCTCAGGAACAGGTGTAACAATAGGCTCTTGATTAACAATAGCTGAAATAATTTCATTTATTGTTGGCGTAGGAGTAACAGCAGGTGCATTTACTTGCACATTTTCAACTGGCTGTTGTGTTGGTTGTTGAGCAACAATAGCGTTAATTACTTCATTGACACTTGGCGTAACTGTAGGAGCAGCAACAGTTTCAATCGTAGCAACTGGTTGTGTGATGCTAGGCTGAACAGCAGTTTCAATAGGAGGAATAGTTACTGGAGGCGCACTAATGATATTAGCCGCATCTTCTAAAGCAGAAGCAATAGCTGCTGGCTTGTAACCTGCAATCTCAAGTTGATTATTAATTTCAGGGATGCTTAAACCTGCATCAGCCATCTTTGATGCCGCATCAGATGCCGCATTAATTTCAGCAGGGCTTACATTAGCCAAGTCGCCACCAGCTAAGTAGCCAGTAAGCGCACCACCTGCACCACCAAGCAAAGCACCCTTTAGAATATCGCCTTCAGTCAATGCCGCAGTACCACCACCTACCAATGCACCAGTTAATGCAGATGTAGCCAATGTAGAAGCCGCAGGGCCAAGCAAAGCACTAGCCGCAGGGCCAAGGATAGGGGTCAATGCCGCAGCAATGATAGGAGCATAAAATGCTACATCAGAACTAGACGCTCCAGTAGTGTAGAAAAGTGGTTTGCCATCAGGAGTGAACTGGACTCTGTAGCCAGTATTGCCACTACCCTCAAACGTGCCGCCCCAAGCATTACCTGTCTGACGCTCGCTATAAGTCATTGGTACTTCTTGACCAGTTTCCTTATTGCCATATGCTTTAGTCGTTGTTTTTGTAGTGTAAATAGTGTCTGTACCAGCTTCACCACTTATTTGTTCAGCAGTTACTGTGCTTGGGTCAACAGGATTGCCTTGCATATCAACAAAACCACCACGACCATTAGGGTTTACTTGTGCGTCATAAGGCTTATCAATCAAGCCAAACTGATTAATGTCTGTGATTCCGATGCTCGCCAGAATCTTACCCATGTCACGAGCATTAGCCTCCGCAGAACCCATACCCTGACCTGTCCATTGGCTTGTAGTTCCTTGACCAAGAATCTGATTAGCTAACTTGTCAATGACTGCATTAGATGGCTTTGCCTTTACTTCAGGCATTGGAGCATCAGCTTGCATTGATTCTTGTTGTGGTTGTTGAATCTGTTTAATTATTTCTTCAACAGTTTGTTCTGCCACTTGTGGCGGTTGCTGAGTAATTTCAGCAATTACTTGTTCAACAGTTTGTTGAGCTTGTTGCACCATTTGTTGCTGACGTTGCGCTTCAACTTGTTGTTGATAGTAAGCATTTTCAGCCTGACGTTGAGCCTCTACTTGTTGCTGATAATAAGCGTTCTCAATCTCAGCTTGACGTTGCGCTTCCGCTTGTTGTTGGTAGTAAAAGTTTTCAAGATCAGCTTGACGTTGAGCCTCTACTTGGAATACATCATTTTGAGGAGCTTCTTGCTGAACTTCTGGTTGTTGTTGAGCAATGATCTGGTTAATCACTTCATCAATAGTAAGTTTTGGCTTAGGCAAAGGCCACTCTGGATATGGTGCATCCCAAGACATATTAGCCCCTTATTTCTACGTTAGAAGTAATACCCGCACCGATTTTCATAGCCTTCAATTGGGCTTCTGCCTCAAACTCTTGTTGCTTCAATGCAAAGTAAGCCTGTTGCTTCTCACGCTCTAATTGCAACTTAGCGGCTTCTTTTTCACGCATTAACTGCATCTCAAGTCCAGCCTTCTGTTGAGCCATCTGCATATCAATCTGCTGTTGTTGTTGCTGTATCTGCATATCAGCTTGGGCTTTAGCTTGGTTGGCCTGAATCTCAGCTTGAAGTTTAGCCATCAATGCCTGAACCTCTGGAGGCATCTGTTGTTGCTGTGGAGGAGGATTAGACAAGACTTGATCTTGCTCTGGTGTAATCGCTTTGTAGAACTCAGCACTATCTTTAAACCCTGCCAACTCAACCATGCGCCCTAAAGTAGAGCGATACTGAGCAGGAGACACATAAGGATTAGCAGGGCCATACTGACTGATTAACTGCTCTTGTTTAGCAAGAACCATAGACAACATAGCCATCTGCTCTTGACGATTTCCTGCACCCAATCCTACGTTAATAGCTACATCGTATTGGTTAGCCCATGTTCTAGGGTCAAACTCTACAAACTCTCCACGCATACGCACCAAACGAGGCTTGTCTTGGTATTTGCACAGGAGATGCAAGATACCTTTAAATAAAGACTTAACGCCTGTCTCAGCAAAGATGCGAGCAATTAGTTCAATCTTACCTGCGCCAGCTTGTTGCATCGATGCTACGGCAGCAGCAGTTACGTTCTGCAAGATAGATGGGTCTAAGCCCTGTGAAGCATCAGATACACCAGTACGCTTAGACTGCACAGAGTCAAGATACTGGAGCATCGGGAAAGCCTGAGATGCTACGTTCTGAACTACTAACTGTTGAACAGCGTTAGGAGATTTAGCACGAATAACACCACCAGCAGTAGATGTAAGCAAGTCATCAAGATTTACTTGTCCTTCAACAGCAACAACACGAGCATTGTTTGTCAGATACAAGTTATCCAGCATCTGACGAGTAATAGTAGTCTTGATTAACTGAATGTCTGTCGTTCTGTCAGCCAAAGAGTTACCAAAGAACTTATGCGGAATCGGTATTGGGCAAATAGAGTGGAAAGGAACATAGTCCACTTCCTCAACCATTTCCTTACCCTTGGCATCCTGAAGAATCTCGTTTGATGCGTAAAACACTTGAACGAGTGATGCAATTCCTTTTCCATCTATATCAGTTTTTACATAGCACTCAAACACCTCAATCTCTTGCATTGATGGGTCATCAGTCTGAACTTGGTATGGCTGCTCACCTGCTGAGAAACGAGCCACACGCTCTGGTGTGTAAGCCAAAGCATCACCCATCTGCAAGCCTTCTACTTGCTTCTTGTTAAAGCCCATAGCCATCAAAGTGCTACGAGTTAACATCTGTCTGTGAGCAATGAAAGGAGAATCAGCAATAGTTCTAGCCTTCTTGCTAATCAAGAACTCCTCTGGTGGAACGTTCTCAATCGTAACCTTACCTGAGTCCTTCTTCTTTTGAACTACGATGTTATGAGTAGCACCCATAACTGGCATACCCATTGGGTCAATTACTGGCTGACCATTAGGGTCAAATATTGGAAACTCAGTCGTATCTTGCTCGACAATCTCCATGCTCTCATCGCTCATCAGCATAGCTAACTCATCGCCAGACAAGTCGTAATAACGCTCTTTGGTTATGTCTTCTTTATCTTCCCAATACGCCTTAACAATGCCGTTCTTCTGTAGCAAGGCATCCTTAAACCAATCATGCAGGATAGCTACGCCTTCGTTATCCCTTGAGAAAACCCAGTTACAGTAGTCAGTAGCTTGTTTAGCAGTAGGCTCATCCCTTGGGCCTTGTGGCTCAAATACTACGATATTCTCTGAACCTGTGAAAATACGCACCAAGCTCGGTAGCGCACCATCAATGGCCTCTGCTACCTCACCAGTTACGATCTGAGACTTACCTTCGACTTCATTACCATAGGGCTGACGCAAATAGGCTTCTAACGCTTGCTTGCGCTGCTGAACAGTCTCGCTCTCAATAAAGCCGATTGAATCGTCAATCTCAGCTTGTAGTACCGACTTCAAGTCGTTCGTTTCCATGTGCATCCTTTGGAGGGCGACCAAGTTTCGGTCTTGTCGGTAATTGTAACTCTTTTACCACATTTTCCAATAGTTCAATGCGGTTTTCAAGTTCTTTTACTTTTGGGGCTAAATTAGTCCCTTGTCTTTCTACATACATTACACAATCCATTTCGGTGCTGAGTTAATAGGCTTAGACCACGTTGATTGACATTCATCCAATCCAAGGGCTAAGTAGCGAAAACTGTCACTTCCATGACTTGACCAATCGTGAAGTGGTCTTTCATAGAATATCTTACGCTTCTCATCGTAATCTCTGCGGTAGTTTCTCAGGCAGTTTAATCCTGTCTGGACTTTAGGCACATTAAACCAGCATCTAGGTAGGATACGTCTAACAGCCTGAATACCATCGTCTAAGCCCATTCTAGGGGCTATCTTGACCTCTAATCCTGCTTCCTCAAGCATCTCAAGTCTGCTCTTACCAGTTCCTAGCTCCCTGACCCTTACGTCATGTGGAAGGATATGCTCTGCTTTAAGATAATCATTATCCTTAATCCACTTCACATAATGGTCTAAGCCCACGCCATGATTCTCGTAGTAGTCTATCAATCTAATCTCTGAACCCACTAACTGAGCCACCCAGATACTTGTAGAGTCACCCATTCCTAAGTCCCAAGCAGTAAATGTCCTACTTATGTCATCCCAAGGAATCTCCTGCATATGCTTCTTGTCTTCTAGCTCATTCAGGATTTGTCCATAATATGAACCTTCTACTGCCGCATCAAAGGAACACTCAAACTCTTGGCGATACTTATCCTCACCCATCTCGTTCTTGGCTTGCTTTAGTTCTTCGTCATCTACTACACCTGTTTCAGAGGCTTTGAACTCTAGCAATCCCCAGCCATCTTCCTTCTCTGCCCTGTCTCGCAGTTCCTTGAAGTGGTTATGGCCTTTAGGTGTTCCAATGAACAGACACCAGCCCTTACGATCTGTTAAAGCAGGTCTAACAATGTCTGTCCATATCTTAGGGTTTTGATCTCCCACCTCATCAATGATTACGCCATCAAAGTATTGACCTCGTAGTGAATCTGGATTGTCTGAGCCGTATAACTGAATACGCCTACCCCAGAAGTCAACTCGTAACTCTGAGATGTTGTTAGTACCACCTAGCGGTGTAGTGTATTTAACGAGATAGTCCCAAGCCACTCTCTTAGCTTGTCCATAAGTAGGAGCAATGTAGGCGTATCTAGGTGTCTCTCGCTGGTTTAGCACCGCATCACGGATTAGATGGTTTAGCGCAGCAACAGTCTTTCCAAACCTACGATGCGCTACTACTACCGCAAACCTATTTGCTTCTAGTAACTCGTGAACCTTGATCTGGTGTTCCCTTGGTGCGTAAGGGATTTCGATTACTTCGCCCATGTAACACTAATCTCAATGGGCTTATTGTCGCTACCTGTGTGTTCTGTTCTAGCCAACTTAGGTGTAGCGTATTCTGCTAACTTAGCCAACATATCTAATGCTTTGTAAGGGTCTGGGCGAATCTGCTTTAGCTCATCTCCTTCTGCTACTAATTCTAGCCACTTAGAGACGTTATCAGCGTTATCCTCTAGTAGGCACTTAACTGTCTCTCTAAACTCGCTAGTGACCCGATTAACCGCCCCCTTGGGTCTTCCCTTACCCCTATTGGTTAAGTTTTCGGATTTTCCTACCTCTAATTTATTCATTTTGTTTGACTCCTCTAGGGTTGGTCAAGTTAGTATCTGCTCACATTAAGCAGATTAAGTATATTACTTACTTTTGTAGCGACCCATTTTTTTGGCAGCTTCTGAAATTGCAATAGCAATGGCTTGCTTGGGATTCTTAACGACTTTACCGCCCTTACCAGAGTGAAGTTCACCCTTTCCAAACTCGTGCATGACATTAGCCACCTTAGCTTTACCAGCCTTGTTCATTTTAGGAGTTTTCATTAGACCACCTGAGTAATTGAAATATCAACAGCAGTACCACCACGAATAACAGCTACCTTATCGCCACCAGCTACCTTGAAGTAACCAACATTATTAGGAGGCATCATAGGGCTTGTTGTCAATGATGCAGTGGGGTTTGAACCAATCTGAAAGTGACAATGCGCTGCGCTACTTGTTGCCAAACGGATAATTGTGCAACCAGCATCAAAAGCATTTGACTGAACGCTAGAAGCGGAAACAGTCAGAACTTGAGTTGTGCCAAGTTCATAAATCTGGGTCAATTGACCATTATCGTCACGAACTAATTTACTCATTTAAATTCTCCAGTTATTTACCATTTAACTTTATTTGCCCAATATGCCGCACTCATCTTACCCTTGGCAATATTTTCCGCATGACGAGCCTTGAACGCTTCGTTACGCTTCGTGCCATCAGGAGAACCCTTTACGCCTTGCTGACCAAAACGAATCAACTTTACATCCTCACCAGACTTCGCTAAAACAGCGTGAGACTTGGTTGGGTGGTTAGGAGTAGCTTTGGGCTTGTTATAGCCAGAAAACTGCTCTTTGCCTCGTTTAATCACTTCTTTTTAGCAGTCTTAGCTGCTTGCTTAAACGCATCCGCAGTAGGCGCACCCTTCGAGCCAACTTTACGCATACGCTCTGGAGTTTTACCAGCCGCCTTTTGCGCTTCGATGCGTTTTTTCTTTGCATTGATATTGGCATATAGTCCCATTATTCCAGCAGCTTGTTGGTTAGTCGTTCCCATATTCGTCTCCCATATCGTTAGACATATTTTCTGACATTTTCTCGGAATCATCAGTAATCGGGCCACCAGTTACCCAAGCACTACAAGTCCGCATAGAAGCACACTTAAAGTCCCAAATCTCGCAGTAACCTAAGTCTCCAGCATCAATAACAGCCCATGCGTCAGTCTCTGTGTCGCCAGTTTTTAAGCCAGATTCAATGCAATCTAACATCTTTGTGGTCTGAATGAAAGCAGCACAGTTACCGCAACGAGACTTTTTAGCTTGCTCTGGTGAGTTTCTCCAGACTTTAGAGATTTCACGCCAGTAATCCATATTCTGTTCGTTAGGATTCATTGGGCCATAGTTGGCCTTATCAATGGCTTTTTGACGATTCTCTAGGTTTATAGATACATCGCCTGTTGCTACTGGACACGCCTCGCCATTTTTCTCTTGGCTTTGTATCTCAATTTCGATTTTTACTGATGGCTCGAGTAGTCCAGACATAGCTATCCCTGTGGAGTTTGTACCATTATCTCATAAAAAAAAAGAGAGTACAAGACTCTCTAAAAACTCAATGGCAACTGAGTTAACCTATTTTAACAACTTTCCTAGCGTTTCGTTTAGCACAGTCATCTCTGTATGCTTCATAACTGACCAAATACGCTTTTGCCCATGAATACCATTAAATGAACCCTGATGGCAGTCCTTGCATAGCGGAATACAGAGATATTGCTGATGTTGTTCAATGTGATGAGCATCTGATGGGCTTGATTGACCACAGACCCCACATGGCAATTCTTTAATCCTTGCTAGGTGCAGTCGCTCACGAGCATTTGGCTTATTGTTCATTTCTTGCTCGAATAGCAACGGCAGTATTCCAATTAAGTTGTTTTTCAGCAATCCTTGCACATTCCTCACGTTCAATCTGGACAGCCGACTTTGTAGCCTCTGCTGTCCAATGGTATGGCTGACCTTGCGCTTTAAGAATCTGCTTACCAAGATTGCTTTGCCTTTCTACTTGGTTAAAGGCTTCGTCTTCTTCTTGAGTCCAATCAGTCATGTCTTCACCTGTAAAGATATAGGCACATAGATGCAAGCCTTGTCTTTGCTGTTAATGACATGAACTGTCGTTTTATGCTTAGACAATGGCCTTTTGCAGTTTGCACACTTTGCATCTGGATGAGATGGCTTGCAATTAAGTATCATTCTACGTATTCTTCTGTATATTTGTAGTTCTGCTTATGCTCTCTAAAACGCATAGCAGCTTCGATCTCTAATTCCTTCATCTGTTCGTCAGAAAATAAACCAACTACATCTACCTTGTCAAACCAGACTTCAATGATTGACTCGTTGTAAGTTCCATCTTCGTCAGACTCGTACTCGTAAACAACTTTAACAACTTCGCTACCTTGGCCTGTTGTCGTATCAAATTCCCATGTACTCATTTTCTTAATCCTTAAAAGTGGGGGACTAAGCCCCCAAATTGATTTACTTAAAATTAAAACCCTGAGCAATTTCCATTGCTTCTTTAGCTGTTCTTCCAAAATACAAGTGACCACTTTTCCCTTCAACCGCCCAATCATTGATACCAACTTCAATTTGTTGCTCAAGCGTCATGTCATTGAAACTTGGGTTGTGAACTTCGTATGCTTTAGTCATTTTCTTAATCCTTAAAAGTACCCTTGCGAATTGCTTGGGCTGAGTGAAGTATAGCAAACTAAACAGACTTGTGCAATTTATTTACTAGGTGTTTATACCTACTCAGTAGTTTTTACGCCAACTCGCTCACTTGCTTGCTCTGATCTCCATATATCGGCCTTCATTTGGGCAGCAATTAACATATATTTCAGAGTCTCCTCACGAATGGTAGCCTCTTGTAAGCCTCTTAATAATTCCTCGTATTCTGGGTGAGCATAAGCCTCACGCTCTTGTGCTACACCA
>Ga0209401_1000655_pt1 | contig 23273 bp, 24 predicted proteins | sample M_140807_MF_Meta_FD_187318 | JGI IMG/M metagenome (GOLD analysis project Ga0209401, IMG submission 187318) | Freshwater microbial communities from Lake Montjoie, Canada to study carbon cycling - M_140807_MF_MetaG (SPAdes) (version 2) | ecosystem: Environmental > Aquatic > Freshwater > Lake... | reverse complement strand
AACATATAATCCAACGGAACAGAGGACGGCGTTTGACCCATGCGAATCCATACGGTGTTGGTGGAAGGAATCACATTGATGAACTGGCCTTCGGAGCCCAGGGCTGCGATCATGTCCATGGGGGCTAATGGAAACATGGGGCCAGGAAACACCGTGCGGATGCGGGGAACCATGTGGCTGGAGGTTCCGTTCAACCACCACAAATAGCCGTAGCCTTGGTTGAGGGACTGGGAACTGCGGGTCATTTGACCGAAATACGCGGTATCGCTGAGGACAGGTACCCCGTTCCAAACGCCTTTGTTTAACATGAGTAATCCAAAGCGGGCCATACTTCTTGCGGTGCTGAACAAAACCCGGTTGTACCCCGAAGCAACGAAGAATCCATCCATCCCGGTCGGGTTTTTGATTTTTTGGTTCAAGTATTGGTTTAGAGTACGCCCGGTGGCATTTTCCAGGACCGGATCCAGCAAGGTATAGGGGGCGTTGTGGTAGGCCCAGCGAGTTCCCGGAGGAACCAAATAGGTAAGGCAGGTATCGTCGGTGCAATAAAGATCGGGTACCCCGTCGTCAAGCCCTGTGGTCATGGTCAATTGATGACGTAGGTTGATTCGTTCTTCTTGGGCGCTTGTCAGGCTACTCCATCCGGGCCCCAAATACCTCGAAGTAGTATCGGTAATTTGGAGTAAGTTTTCTTGTTGGGCTATACCCACCAGGGTCGCCGTGACGGTTTTGCCTGCCGAAGCCCATTGCCAAAAGGAACTTGCGCTGTGGCCTGCAAAATATTTTTCTAACACAATTTTGCCATTCTTGAGCAGGATAAAGGCTTTGGTATCGTTGCTGTCCAACAAAGCATAAAGGCTGTCGATTCGGGCAGGGCACCAGCCCAGGGTGGAAGGGGGCAGGGTATCCCAAAGGCCGGGGCTTTGGGGGGGGAAAAAAAGGGGCTGAGCATGGAGCTTGCTCATCAAGAACCACAAAGCAACTAACAGCTTCCCTATCAAGACAAATCGCTTGGGTTTCATACCAGACTTAGACGTTGAGGATAAGCTAAAGTTTAATGACGAAGGCGTTGACCTAATTTTGGCTATTATCCTAAACCCAAGGAACTTTTGGTAGTCAATTGGTTAGCCCTTATGAGAAAAATCTTCTTACTTTTCGTTTTTGCCTTTTGCGTTGCTGGAGTTGTCAAAAATAATAAATCCTATTCAAATTAACACAAATTTAAATTGCAAAATTGTAACAAATTATAAATCAAATTCAGCCTTGGGGGATGTTCTTTCCAAACAAATTGATAGCGACGGATAATGCCCCTCAACCAAACAAATCAAAAATTCCGTCTATCCGAGTGGGCCCTGTTGGGTTCGAACCAACGACCACCTGATTATGAGTCAGAAAATGGTATTTTGATTGATTTTTATTGACGGGGATAAAACACCTATTTAGTGTCATTTTGAGGGGTTTTTTGGAAAATACGCCTTTATCGTTTTGCTTTATTTAGCTTCATTTTTATAAATTTAGGAAAAAATTTAGGAAAAAAAGTCAATGTTTTCCTAAGGAAAGTCTTAGTTTTGTAGCATAGAGTATCAATAATTATGATAGTTAAGTTACAAATTGACAAGACAAAGGGAATAACCGCCGATCCTGATTGTAAACCACTACGATTATATGTCAATGATCAAACAGGTTCGCCACCAGAATACCTTACAATAAAGAAGCTCCTACTTAAGCACAATCTTCCCCTTAATTTTTACTCCAATGAGTTTAAAAGGATCCAGGAAGGCAGAACCGCAAATTTTAGGCTTCAAAAGGAACCTCTGACTCGATTTGAGGGTTGGATATTGGAACAGATTACCTCACGAGACTTAAAAACAAAACAGGAGGTAAGGAATTTAATCAGGACGTTGGCTGACAAGGATGTCGTTGTTGAGAACCAACCGACTACCTTGAAAATGATTTTCCAGAAGAAAATAGATGAACATAATTCTGACGGACGTTCTTCAGCGGAATACTTAACCTGTCAGTCACATTTGGAACGGTACCTCGAATCCACTCATAGTTTATCAAGTTACGATAAAGAATCGGTTAGCGACTTCAATGTTGAAGTGGTGAAAGGTTTTCAAAACTATTTGAAAAATCTAAATGTCAAAACAGCCAGTGGTCGATTGACTGATAATACGATTAGGTCATACTTACGACAACTCCGAGCAATTTTTAATGAAGGTGAAATTTCATATACTAAAAAGTTTTTTAGGGGTATAAGTGCTTCAAAACCATCAACAAAGACAAATAGTGTAACCTCTACTTTACTGAAGGTAATGTGGAATTTAGATGTATCTGACCACCGGATGATAGAGTGGGCTCGGAATTTGGCGGTACTTACCTATTTTCTTGGAGGAATGAATTTGATTGATATTTTGTCACTTACGATGGGGGACCTGGAGATAAGGGACGATGGTAATATCTATCTACAATTTGTTCGTACCAAAACAAAGATGACTTCCGATGGTAAGAAAACCGATTGTTACATCTATACCAAGGAAATTAGAAAATTACTAGAGTATTTTAAGTATGATCCTAGTCGAAAGAAGAGTGAATTTGTATTTGATCTCACTCCTCCATGTAGCGAACTTAATGAGTTAAATGGAGTTCATCCATCCGGGTACACCAGCCTTTGGAATTCATATGCTTCTAAGTATCTGACAGCTTTGATTAAAAAGGAAAGAACTAAGTTAGATCCGAGAGATAAGTACGATAAGGTTGGCTTGAAGTTTATTCGTATTACAGTATTGAACACCTTGGCTCCGGTAAATGAAGAACTGAAGGTAGAAATGCGAAGGGCTTTAGAAGGTCTTGGCGATACTGATGAGATGGAAGCATTTTATGTTTCTGATGAAACAAGGTTGAATTATGCAAGGGAAAGAGCCGCAAAATTGTTACTTTCAATGGGGTTGTCACCCGAGCAAGCTGAAAATATCTATTAATTTGTTTATATTGGGTTAGAATATCGTCCTTAAGCATCTAATATTATGAGCCTTAGTGTAAACTTTTACTGGTTTTTGCACACAAGTCCAAATACCCCGAACTGCCAGAAACACTACATTGCGGAAGTTGAAAAAGAACCTATTTTTAACCAATAACCCAAAGGCTATGCCAGACTTTACAAGAGTAGAAATACAGCGGGCCCTGCTTTACGGAAGCAGCATTAATCTAACTGGCGCTAATCTAGAGTGCTTAGACCTTAGTGGGCTAAACCTAAGTGGGGCTAACTTAAAAGGGGCTAACCTAGAGGGAGCTAACCTAGAGGGAGCTAACCTAGAGGGAGCTAACCTATCTGGGGCTCGCCTAACTGGGGCTAACCTAAGTGGGGCTAACCTAGAGGATGCTCATCTACCTAGCGCTAACCTAAGTGGGGCTAACCTAGAGGGAGCTAACCTATCTGGGGCTCGCCTAACTGCGGCTAACCTCTCTGGGGCTGATATTAGAACATATAAAGCTACAATAAACAGTAAGACCACTATGCCCGATGGCTTTAAGTACATAGAGCCATTAACACCAAAAACATTTCAAGATTATCGGGAATCATTATGGGAAATATTTTGGAAAGTCTTTGAATTTGTTTTTAGTTTATCAATAACAATTCTAGTACTTTGGTTGTTTGCAAGTTGGCTGTTTTTTTAATAATAAGGATGTTTGGGGCCTGGATGTTGCGGATAAATGAAATAATTGACCTACAAAGGGACACTTTGAAAGAACTAAAAAGAATTAACCCTACCCCCCCAGATGAACCTAGAAGCCCGGATAAAGAAGTTGGAGAAACACCAGCGAAGCGAAGAGAGGGGTAATGTATGCTTGCCTATTTTCTTAAAGTACAGTGATATTGAGTTCAACTAGTTAATAGATGACAAACAGGTAAAAGTCCTTGAAAGAAAACCCTGCCAAGAAATCCCGGAGATTTCTAATATGGGTTCTTCTTTACGGGTATGGTGTTGAAATAGGGGTTCCCTAGGGTTAAGACAAATCGGGTCAAAACTACCTTTTTCTCTGAGATTTGTGCTAGGTTTTTGAATTGGGGGCTTCAAAACACCCCAAAAGCGCCCACTAAATATGGCATTTTTTGTATATTCGGGCTGGGGGATAATCCTCACCTCCACAAACGATGTACCTTTCATGAATTTCCTGACTTTGATCCGATCTAGATCCTAACTTCTTATAAATTTGAAAGATGTTCATCATTGACCGAGGATCCAATCGAATTGAAAAAATTGAATCCACAACATTCAAGAAGTTGGGGTTCAAGGAGAGGGATCATCTACAAGAGTGGATTTGTAACAATCCTCAATGCTTGAACGAAGATTTGCTGATCATTCAAAAGGAGTTTAGTGGTTTCTACGATACCCAGGAACGATTGGATTTATTGGCCGTTGACAAGGAAGGAAACCTGGTCATCATTGAAAACAAGTTGGACGATACCGGAAGGGATGTGGTTTGGCAAGTCCTGAAATATGCATCCTATTGTTCCACCCTGAATGGAACTCAAATTGTATCCATTTTTAACGATTATCTGTCCAAAATTGGTTCTACCGAGAATGCGGAGTCTTTGTTGGAGGATTTTTTGGAAATTTCGGACTATCGTGAAAAATTGAACATTGGAAACTCCCAAAGGATTATTATGATAGCGGGTGAGTTTCGCAAAGAAGCTACCAGTTCGGTATTGTGGCTTCTTAATTATGGATTGAGAATACAATGCTTCAAAGCCATACCGTTTAAATTAGGTGATCAACTTATTCTGAATTTGGAACAAATTATTCCGATCAAAGAAGCGGAAGAGTTTGTCATTTCACTAGCCAAAAAGTCAAGGGAGGAGGTTGGTGCCCAAGATGAACTCAAATCAAGACATCTCCTTCGAAGGAAATTTTGGAGCCAGTACATCAAGGAAATATCCAAAGTAACCTCTTTGTATGCGAACGTCAGTCCAGGCAAGGACCATTGGATTTCTGCTGGATCGGGTATTTCCGGTGTGATCTTCAGTAGCGTGGCTACGGGGGATTATATTCGAATTGAATTATGCATCTCCGGTCGAACACAGGAAGAGAACAAGCAGATTTATGATTTCTTGTACCAAAGAAAGAACCAAATTGAAAGTGATTTTGGTCAACCCATGGAATGGGAGAGAATGGATGACAAACGTATGAGTAGGGTCAAATTTGAGTTCCAAAATGTCGATGTGTTTAATGAGGGAAATTGGGACAACATGATTTCCATGATGACCAAAGTCGTTCCTGATTTTGAAAGAAGCATGAAAAAGGTAATTTCAACCTATAATAAGAAATCATAATAACCAATGTTTGGGGTAGAATACCCGTTTTTGAAAGCAATTGTAATGGAAGTTAATTAGGAACAGTAATCGACAATTCTAATCCCTCATAATTAAAGACCTCGAAAAGACCCTTACGGCTGTGATGGCCCACCTCCCGCAATATTTGGACGCAGAAACATACCTAAATACCTCCATTTTTCCTTACTTCAGCCTGTACAAATCACCTTTAAAAATAAGTTACATTAGAATAATGAAGATATAGTTCAAAGAATAATATTGTAAAAAATAAAGAGAGCAAAATGACAAACGAAACATTTGGAATTACTTTTCAATATGCGGTATGTGAGTACTATAAACTTGAAAATAGTATTTCAATTAGTCGCATAGATAAACGGTTATTAAGGTATTTTTTAACTTCAAAAGTAATTTATAAAGTATTCAAATTATGTAAACCAACCGAATATCTTACTGATTCTAAAAAATTTACCTCAAATTATATTAAAAGATGCCCACACAGCTTTTTACTTGAGAATGGAGAAACATTTTCAGTAAGGACATTGAAGGGTGATGGAAAAATGTTTGCCCCGAAAGTAGTTGGGCAGGCAGGTGATGAAACATTCAATCACTTTTTTGGTCATTTGTCGCCCGAAAAAATCACAAGAAGCAACTTTAAAAAATTCTGTTTTGAAAACATTGAAGAAATGCTACCTATAATAATTGACTATGCTCTTGTAAGTGATCATAATTGCTTGATATATTATGAAAACCAGAATTTAAAATATGAAATAATAGAAAGAGATGATCTCCCTGAGTTAACATTTGAAAAACTTAACTTTTCTTTTACAAAATCAACAATTGCAAGCTGGATAGAATCAAATACAATAAAATACAAGGGTAAAACCATTTTGGAATTACAATTGCACTCTAATAGAACAGGCTATAAAATAAGGCTACATAAAGATAATTTCCCTGAACTTCTAAAAATTGAAAAGGAAACAAATAATTCAACACTTGGTGATACTGCAGAATTAGCCATTTGTAATGTATTCCGTTTAGATCCTGGTGAAAACAGTAATCGTTTGAAAAATAATTCTGACAAGGACGCCCTACAAGCATTTGAATTACATTATAAAACTCATACGAAAGTGCTATTCCCGCTTAAACCAATACGATATTCCGGCACTGACAAACGTGAGAGAGGTAGTCATAGCAAAAGCGGTGTGGATTTTCATCTTGAAAAAAATAAAACATTATCAGTAAAAACAAACAAATCAAAATCTTTTAAGGTTTGTCCTCCTGAGATTGGTCAACCATCTCCTAAAACATTTGACTTACATTTTTCAAATAAGGGTTGGTATGATGGTAAAATAGACGATCTGAAATTCCGATCGTTGATAAAAAACAAAGAAGTTTTATCAGAGCTTCTGTTAGAATATGTCAAATACTTGAATGAATGTGATTATTTACTTTGGACTTTATATCTGAGTAAAACCAATATTGTTTCAAGTCTTGTTGAACAAAGTCATATGAAAAATATAAATTTTGAACCGGGTCTGTTTAGCTATTCAAATGATTTTACTAATCAAAATAGTGTAACTATAAGATATGGCAGTAATTACATTTCTTTGGGTGAATTTCAAGTTCACTCCGCTCGAAATTCTCTAAAATTTCGTTTTAATCTAAACAATCTTTTGATGATTACAAAGTTATAATTTATATTTGTCCAAAAATGGACAATTATGGACAAATTAGGACATTATTTGAGGATTGAAGATGTCGCTGATAGACTTAATGTATCTCAAAAATCAATTAGACGATATATTCATTCCGGTAAATTAATTTCTATGAAAATTGGTGGTGTACACCGTGTTGAAGAGGGCGCATTGCAATACTTCATTCAAACGTCACTTTTCAATCCAGAAAGCGAAAACAAAGAACTATTTAAACCAAAATCAACAAAAACAGACAAAGTTAACTGGATAGATATATCAGATGTTTGGGATGATTCAAATCAATTCGAATTTACATCAACAGACCTTTTTTGCGGAGCTGGTGGTATGGCAAAAGGTTTTGAGTTAGCAGGTTTTAAACAAGTATGCGGTTTAGACTGGTTCAAAGAAGCGGGATTAACTTACAGAGAAAATTTTCGGCATCCCTTTATTGAAGGTGATATTACTCAAAAGGAAGTTAAAGACCAGTTTATTACGACAGTAAGAAAATTATTAAAGGGGAAAAAATTGACAGTCCTTTCAGGTGGTTTTCCTTGTCAAGGTTTTAGTATGTCTGGCAATCGTGTAGTAGAAGACCCGCGCAATTCACTTTACAAGGATATGCTTGAGATTATTCGTGAACTTCAACCTGAATTTATTGTTGCGGAAAATGTAAAAGGTCTGAGGTCAATGTTAAAAGGTAGGGTTGAAGATAAAATAAAAAATGATATTAGAGAACTGGGATATGAAGTTAATGTGACTATTTTAAATTCAGCAGACTATTATGTCCCTCAAAAAAGAGAACGTGTTATTTTTATCGCTAATCGACTAGGGAAAATTAATTATCACCCTGCCCCGCTGTTGGAACCGGGTTCTTATATCACAACGAAGGAGGCTATTGCTGATTTAGTTAAAATGAAAGACAATCCGAAATTTAACCATATAAGGACTAAGCATAACCAAGAAATGAAAAATCGTTTGGCTTTGGTTCCCGAAGGTAGAAGTCTATATGATAACTACTCTGATTCTTGGAAAAAATGCCCTTGGAATGAAGCTAGCTGTACGATTAAAGAAAATCACGGCGGTGTTAATATTCATCCTATTGAACCAAGAGTAATTACAGTTAGAGAAATGGCTCGTCTGCAATCTTTTCCAGATGATTTCATTTTTAAAGGTTCTAAAGCTAAGCAAATGGTTCAAATCGGTAATGCGGTCCCTCCGCTTTTAGCAAAAGCTATTGCTTTATCCATCATTAAAAATAAGTTAAAATGATCTAGTGTACAATTGTATAGTTAAAATTACTTTGCCACAGTCGTAGATTATGTCAATGTACCAAGCACGATAAGAATTTAGAATATTTTGTTTTAAGAAATAGAATTTCTTTTAGTTAGCAATTAGGTATATTTTATTTTAAATTGTTACACTTAAGGGGTTATAGCAATCACCAAAAAACGAAAAAAATGCCAAATTATTTTACAGAAGGTAGTACCTATGAGAACAATTCAAGGATAATGAAATTTGCACTTGATTATCATATCTTAGTGATGAATTCAGATTTGTGTATTGAAAATTATAATAAAGACATTTCCGAAGTACTTGAAGATCTAAAAAATGCTCTTAATGACGACCAATCTCAGTCAACTAAATCGTCGGTAATTAAATCGTTGGTCTTAATTTGTTTATTTGACAATTTTGATAAAAATAAATTACTGGATTTTTTGGAATCCTTAGAGTCAGATTCGTATTTTATTGATCGTATTGTTGAAAATGCAAAAACTTTATGTAAAAAACTTTAAAATCATTTTTGATTTGAATTATCTAATCGAAAGTATCATAATTCAGTTAAATTAGGAAACAAATACTTCATTGGATAAAGAATAACGTACCACTTAGTTAGGTTAAGAGGGACGATACAGTAAAGCTGTTTGGTCTTTGTGGTTTACAAGTTGAATGGTAAATGCAAGTAATTCATCGAATATCGATAGGATGTTGTTAAACTCTCTTTCCTCGTTGAAGCCAAATTCAATTCCAGGGACCATTTTTATGTAGAGTGGTGGTACTTCCCCCAACGAAATAATTAAGTACTTTTCAACAGATTTAAACAGTTCTAATGTTTTTCCAAGGAACTCAGGTTGGTTTAATCCAATGATATGTCTTATTAGTATGGATTCTCTTCCATAGCTTTCCAATTGAATGTAATTACCTAGTTCATCTTGAAATATTACAATTTCCTTTGAATCTAAAATTTCAAACTTATCACATTCATCATTTTCCATCAGACTTTCAAGGTTATTTAATTCCTTTCTATCAATCTCTTTGAAAGTGAATTTTTTTGATGTAAAGGGTAAGTATTTTGGTTTGTTCGGGTGATCCAAATATTCATTGTTCCGGATGAATTTTATCAAATCACTAAACACCTGATTTTTTAGTTTTGTGGTGGAAATTCCATCACCTAATTTTCGAGTACATTTTTCCATATTTTTCTTTTATAATAAGTATAGTCAATTTCAAGGAAAAGTCAAGTCGGGTATATTTTTTTTCGGGAGTAGATTAAGAGTAGTCTATAATTTAGAAAAAACAAGTCCCCCCCGAAGAAAAACTAAATTGAAATTAGTATAAATGAAAAACCTGCCGTTTATGCCAGTCTTTTGAACTGTCATGTGGAGGGATTTAAGGTCATTCCCTCTGTGTGGACCATAGATGATAGTAATAAATATTACTAAGTCAAAAATATTTCAATGAAAAAATTTGTAAAGTCTTTTTGGGTCTTTTTTCAAATTCCGATTTGACATTTTTCATCTTTTGACTATACTTATTTAAAACCAAATACAACTCATGAAAACACGTCGTCCAAATTCAGTTTTAGGTTATGGTAACCAAAACAACCAGAGTTCAACGAACTCCAAAGGAGTCACCACTCCGTTTCAAAAAATGATTCAACATATTCAAAGTGAGGATCCAAGGGAATTCGTTCTCACCAATGGTAGTATCTACTTTTATTCAAGTAATGTGGTTCATTCCAAAATCTTGGATTCTTGTTTTATCCAATCACCATATGGTTCCATTCTTCAGTTTACCGATATAGGGGATGACACGGTTCAAATATTGAATATTCAATTCTCCAACCACTTTGAATCCTCCAATTCATTTACATTGTTTTTTAATGACTTTATTGAATTGATAGCAAAATTCTATGGTTCAACGGTACAGGTATTGGTTGAACTCAAAAGGAATTTCGTTTTGGAGATTACCTCTAAACCATCTTTTAAGAGTATGTTGGACTCATTGGTCATCCTCGGATTCGTTGTTCACGAATTGGATATGAATAATACTACTGCTAAACTTTTGTATGATTTGAGACCTAGTAGTTCACCGGTGAATTTCGAGAATGATGACTTTGAGTACGAGTATCATTTGGATAACGATTAACCATTTATCCTCGATGACATTTTACTATTTGTTCCACGTTAGGATGTCAGGATGGATACCAACAAATTTCACAAGACTCAAGATGGGGATCATGTGGATAAATTAAAATATCATAAAAGAACAAAAAAGTGATACAAAGTAGTATATTTGTAGGACCAAACCACCTACACAATGTACCAACAAAATCACTCCCCTCCGACTCCTTTTTGGAGATCCTCAACCATCTCCGATATGGTTGAACATGGACCTCAGGTTCACACACTACCTGAGACGTTCAGTTTTACAACATCCCATTCAAAGGTCTCCGAGGACCAGACATCCGGAGTCTTGAGTTCTTCCGACCAGAGAATGGGATACCCAACAGTGTGTGTCATTTATGACTTGGTCTCCACAACGGAGACGATGGTCTTTTATCTTTCTTATTTTTTTAACTCAAAACAAAATTTTTATGGCAAATCTATGTGGTAATTTTTTAACAGTAACTGGAGGTACTAAAGAAAATCTCCAAGAACTATCAAGCAAATTTTTGGATCTACCTGATGAAGAAGGATTCGATTCTATTTTTGATGTAAACAGTTTTAAATTGATTGATGACTCAGGTGGATTTTCAATTGTTTTCACTACAAATTGGTCACCTGCAACAGTTTTCGTAATCAATTTGTCGCATATCTATCAAGTTAATGTTGAACTCACATTCCTCGAACCTGGTTGTAATTTTGGTGGAATGTTGAAAGCAAGAAGTGGAGATATCAAATACGATTTAACTATGCCTTATAATGAATGGTGTTATTTCGAGGATCCAGAGAATTTTTTAAAAGTGGAGGGTGACGATCTTGTTTATTATGCGATTGAATATGATAGCGACATTGAAGATTTTGAGGAATCATTGTATTATATGACTGAAAAGGACCGGGAATACCTCCTATCTCGCTTTCGGGAAAGGAGTTCAGTAGCGATCGAAAGTTAGTTCATTTAATACGGTACCAACAAAATCATTCCCATCCGACTCCTTGAGGGAGTACTTCAACCACTAACCCTGATATGGTTGGCATTGAACTTCAGGTTCACACACTACCTGAGACGTTCAGTTTTACAACATCCCATTCAAAGGTCTCCAAGAACCAGGCATCCGGAGTCTTGATTTCTTGAGACCTGAGAACGGGATACCCAATAGTGTGTGTCATTTATTACCCGACTCCAAGTCGGATTCCAAAGTTTCTAATTTTTTTAACCCAAATCTCCGGGACGGGAGTTATACCGAACAAAATTTATATGTTTGATATTGTAGAAAATTATCTTACTTTATCGGGTGGTTCTAAAGAAACTCTTAGAAAAATTGCTGAAGCTTTTTCTGGACCATCCACCAAAGGAGTGTTTGAATCCTTAATTGGTAGGAATCCGTTATTCGATGATGATAGTTATAGGAGTAATCATGATAAGACTACCTATGGTACTATTGATGAAATTTGTTCTTTGGAAATTATTGATTCAGGGAATGATTCTGGCGTTCTTTTCATTCGATTTAGAACTGAGGATCCTCCTATCGGATTTATGTTAGTTTTATCAAGGTTATATGAACTTGATGCGTTAATTAATTATGAATTATCGGGTGATCCTCATGATTCTGGAAAGCTATACGTCTCTTCGGGTTCTATAATTGATTACGCATATTTGGCAGACATCTCATATAAATATTATGAGGAATCGGAAATATTTTTAGAAAATCTTGGGGAAGAAATATTGGCATGGGCAATAAAATATTACCGCGATGAAAATGAACTTATCAATAAAGATTTATGGTATATGAGTGATGAGGATAAGGAATACCTACTCGAACAATTTAGACAGAAAAAAGCAGTATCTATTAAAAATTAAACTAAAAAACAATGCATCAAGAAAACAATCAACAAGTGATCACTCAAATTAGTGAATCATCGGCTATGTATGATATAGCCCAAGAAGAACCTTTAGTTAAGTCTCTACACATTGGGATGGAGTATGCCGGAGGTATAATTGTACATCTGGACGAAACTGGACAACACGGTCTGGTTTGTGCTCCACATGACCAGGGTATATTTGAATCGGGAAGCGTTGAATGCGATTTTCCCTATTTCCCTGACATGCTTGGTGATGGTGCTATCAATACTCAACTTATCCTCAAACATTGTGACCAACGACCCATTGCCGCAAGTGTTTGTGCGGAGTTGGTTCTTAATGGATATTCGGATTGGTATTTACCTAGTATAGGAGAGTTGTTCAAAGTGATGAAATATTTGACCAGTGTTGAATTTAAGTCTTACACTGTGGGATATTATGAGTTTTGGTCCAGTTCAACATGTTTAAAACAGAACTCTGGATTTGATGGTATAGCAATGGGTTCTTGGACATATTATCTATCTATTAAGGAAAAAGATGATACCAGAATTTATTCAACGTACGTCAGTGATAATTATACCGAGGAGGATTCATGGGGAGACGAATTTAGGGTTAGAGCGGTCCGTCGATTTTAATCACCCAACGGGTCTATGTTCAAGTGGACAATGAAACCCCCTTTCTTCAAGTTAGGTGTTTCAATTAAGGTTAATCGATTTCATAGTCCCAGGTAGGGAATGGGGGGGGTATAGGGAGTTCAGTGTATCCTCCCCCCCGTATCCCCTTCCCCGGGATGGGTAACCCCCTTATCAAACTATCGTGGATACCTCCAAAAAAATTTTCAGAAAATTTTGCGCAAAATCAAAGGTATTATATCTTATGTTAGCAAAGGTTTATTATTGAGTGTATGGTTCAGAGAAACAAAGGGGTTATTTCCGAATTATTGGTATTAAGGGAGGGACTTCGTTATTATGATTATTATGACAAGACTTTGTTTGTCAAGGAGGTGTTTGATGAAATGTCACGTTACCGGTGTTATACCCATTTTATTAGGACACCGAATAGTGAAGGGATTGTTTCTATCGAAGATATTAAATTCTATTATTTGGTCTTTAAGCTAAAGAACCTGTTCCACGTCTTGTACAGCGATATTTTTGAAGAAAAACGTCCCTATGCTACGTGTTTGGTTCTTTCCTGTATTCAGGTACTCTCGAAATACATTAATTTTTCGAATACAGAGGAGACGAATTATGATGGTTCCAAAGATGACTTAATTAAGGAGGAAATGTTCCTTTTACCTGATGGGTTATTTCAAGTTTCCAAAAGGGACTTTATCGAGAACTGTACCTTCAATTGTCCAGCTCGTTCGGATGGGGATGACCTGGATGATTTGTTTGATAACCATCATCCCTACAGACCTCCCCTAATTTTGAAAGAAGTTGACGATTGGAATACTTGGTCATTCAAGAAAATGGAGAGTTTTGTATTGGATAAGTCCTATCAGTTAAGGGATTTGGGATTTCGATATTTCTACTCCCAATGTATCCGGTATCAACAGAAGATGATGTACGGTATGATAGGGTGTCTTTCCTTCTCATATTTCCTCCATAAGACCTTTTCTACCGGTGGGGGATACATACACCCCCTCCAACCATTTCGATTGATTCAGCGTCCGTTTCTGACCGTCAGGGAACAGGTCTTGATTGTCTTGATGAATAACTCCAGCAATTCACTTTATTATCTCTACCGGAACTTCTTTGAATTTGATATGTCGTTGGGGGATTATTACAAAAACCATGTTCATGAGGTTCTGAGGAGTGTTCGATATGAAGCTATTGCTTTGGATGACACTTTAACGGAGGGGGAGGTTTACCTGGTTCCTTCTCAATACCCCGAAATTTCCTGTGAACAGTTTATTCAAAATCTGCTCGGATGAATGTCGTAGAACGTTGGACTTTTGCTGAAATACTTCTGGTAAGGGGACTTATTAATGATTTGAATAAGACGAGGGACTACGAGGATATCGAGCGTTTTGTAATTGATCATGTGGAGGACTACCAGGATGATTGTTTCTACGATGAGTTGTTTGGGTATCTGTATAACCCCCGGGATCCGTACCCCCTTGTTCCGGTCTTTTTTGCACTTCGTACCATGGAGGTTTTGAATGTGATTCACCGACGTTTGTTCGAATTTAAAACCAAGGACTTCTTTCGATTGGTGGTTCCAATACTTCTTGAGTTCTCCTCCAGAGTCAAAATCAATTCCCGGTCTTCTGATGGTGATAAGGATAAGGTGACCCGTGATGACCATCCTTTCCTTTTGAACTGGAGATTGAACGGATTTCCAATGTCACCTTCCAATTTGTTCAACGAGGAGAATTTGAAGGATAATTTCAAATCCCGTCAAAGGGAACATCCCATTCTGTTCCTGTCTTTTTTTGGATCTCTTATCCAGGGGGTCTACGATGATATTGGTTCGTCTATTTCGAATTTGGAGTTTAATAAGAATGAACTCAAAGTGAAGTTGAATGATTGGGGGTATTCGTATGAAAGGAACTTCTCGGATTACGAAATTGACGAGATCTTTTTTCAGGTTTACTTTCAACATGAGATTAAGCTTTTGTATGAATTGTTTTATCAAAACTCCATTTCTTCCAGTCGTTATTTTAAGAAAATGTACTTCTTACGTGGGTTTCTTGGAGCTTTGAGACATTTCCAATTCGTTAAGATCCCCTCAAAACCTGAGTGGGAACCCTTCATACCGGGATATGTCGGAAAATCGATCATTGAACTAGATTCCCAGGTGGAGATTGTATCCAGGCTTGAATTCCTGGGTAAACTCTGGAATAAGGACCTCTCACAGGAGTCCATAACGACATAATTGCTTAAATCCCTTTTATTTTCTAAATTCGTTGGGTAAAGTATGCCCAAATGGATGATCAACAAAAAGAGTTGTTTGCTAAATATGTTTTGGCAATTAGTTTGAAAAAATTTTTAGGAGGATTCCCTAACGAAGAACCCCCGATTAATCTTGGTTACATTGAAGATAATCTCGATATTATTTCGAATGATTTTCAACTTCAAAAAGAGTATTTAGCCATTTTTGGTAATGGTAATATCCATGTTAGAAGAGAGAAATTGTGTTTACTGGTATTTTCTATTGGTCTAAGAGATTCAATACAATTTATTACAGATTGTATCTTTTTCAGAGATCAAGGAAGAGTCACATTATTTTTGAATAGTACCTTGGGTTCACCTAGATTTAGGGATTGTTTTAATATTCAAGACCCTGATGATTTGTTTTACATTCTAGACGATTTTACAGGAATTAGTGTTGCTTTGAATATTCATAATCAGGATAATGATGATGGCGATTTTACCGATATTTTTAATAATTTAAATCAACATTCCAATGATATAATAGGTTTATATTTAAAATTTTTAGCTATGAATTTCCAGCGAATGTTGGATTTGATAGAAGATTCTGTCTTGTACTCATTTCACCTAAGAAACCATCTCAAATCACTTATTAAGGGATTTGGATTTTCATATCAAGAGGAGTTTAATAGTAAGGATGCTATTAATAGTATTTTTTTCCTTTTTATGTTTCGAAAACAATTAAAATTTATTTTGGATTTATTGGATTATTTTGGAAATATTGAAAATATACGAAATTTTGTTTGGAAAAGAGTATTTTTAATGAGGGGTTCATTGTTTTCTTTATTGCCTTCGATAGGTGGTGGTAATTTAAATGATAATCATATTTACCTGGTGGATGAGGAATTGGAAGATTTTAATGAAGTCTTACCTCCATTTGAATTGCCTGAAGGTGTTCAGGTTATTACCAAGCAAGAATTTTTTGATATATTTTGGAATTAATATCTTTTTATATTACCTTTGAAATAAAATAAAAATATAAAAGATATGAAACGATCAGGCCCCATCAACTTTTCTGATGATAGTTCTGTATTCACAAAAATTATTGATGAATTGAGGAATAAGGTTTTAGCCGTGGATAAAGATCTGCGAAAGTTGAATGATGATATTAAGCCGATTAGGAATCAAATTGATGTGTACGAAAGCCAATTACAGAAACTTAAAGCACTCATTGAACCCAGTATTTCAATCTCGGTTATCGAGAAACCCAAAGAATACGATGAATCCAAGAAACCCTTGGATACCCATCTTAGGGGTCGTGTCCGTTTTGTGATTAACGGGGAGACCATCAATATTCCGGTTTACATCGGGGATCTTGAGAAATTGAAACAAGAACTACAAGAATTAAATGGGAATAAAAAGGCCATTGATTTGAGGTCAAAAGAATGGACCCATTTTATTCGTCAAATTGCGCTAGAAAAGAGTTTTAAGCGACTTAGTACCCTCAAACCAGGAATTTTCACAGCCTACCAGTATTAAGGATTTGGTTTATCGAGGTGAGGTCTAGGTGAAAGACTTCTTTCGTGTCCTTTTGGGAAACTGGGGTTTAGACAAGTCAGGTCAATAGATTTGACTTTTTGAATTTATAACCCGCAGAAAGTCGCTTTTTGAATAGCAATCGAGGTTTTTCATTTGGATTTGATGGGTGTGGTCTTTATTGTTTGACTATTCCGGTATTGTATTCTTAGGAGTTAATTTTGGAAAGTCCATATTGTAATCTCCATGAAACAATCCTATCACTTTTTGTTTATATTTTTTCTAGTTTGTTTCACCTCCAAACTCTATTCCCAATCGCTTCCTTCCTATGTCCCAACCAACGGATTGGTTGGTTGGTGGGGATTTAATGTAAATGCACAAGATGGTTCCGGGAATGGGAATCACGGAACGGTGAATGGTAATTTTTTCATGGCAGTTAAAATTAGATGAAGTTCTCTACTTTTCAACTGTCTGCTTTTTAGGCGTACTTTCAGTGCATGTTGATTATTTATTATCATTCAATATCTTTGAAAATGAGACTTACAAGAAATTCAATTCTATGCCTACTTTTGTTTGTGACGGGCCTATACACCAACTTAGCACAAGCTCAAAGTAGGAAAAATGGCGGAATTATTGTTTATCAGAATGAAAATGGAGGTCTTTTAGCCGCTCCAAATGACCTTGGTCCTTTTTCTTATGGTCAAGCCATTTATCAGTGTAGTTGTTATCAATTAAACGGAATTGGTGATTGGCGTATGCCAAGTCAAAGTGAGCTCCATTTGCTATACCAGAACAGAAGTTCTATTGGTGGATTTGATAATTCTTATGTTTATTGGAGCACAACAAGGGACAGATCAGTAAGTAACCAAGCATGGTATATTGATTTCGATGATGGCGAGCAGGCTTTTGGTAGATATGATTATGGATCAAGTCCTGTTAGATGCGTTAGGAATTTTACTAATGATGAAAAGGAGGTTTCGTTGAGTGCACAAGACCTTTCTTATTTCAAGGGACTTCATTATAAAAAATATCCTAACGATTTTTCCAATTATGCGGGGCTGTATCAATCTTATACAAATGGTAGCCCTTTCCAAACAAGGCTTCCAGATGGAACTGTAGATTATCGTTATGTCTTGATTAATCGAAATGGTGTCGTTTATGTTGCCGATGGTCCGGATTTTATAAGTGCATTTTCCGTCGCCCGCGAGGAAACAGGAATGAATACTCCAAACACATTCTTTAAAAGGACTAAAACAACCTTGGAGCAAAAGGCAAATACTTATAAACAGATAACGTTTTACCGACTTTCAACAATTGACTTAAATGGTAAGCAAAAAATAATGTTTGGAACAACTGATCATGCTATTGAATGTTCTTACGATATAGCAAGTAAGAGTTTTATCATTGATGCAAAGGGAGCAAATGCTGCACAACTGAATTATAATCGACAAAATAGAGGGTATACAGTTAATTTAATTAAATATATTTCAAGCATCGATTAGTGATATCCTGGTTCAGGATGTTACCATAATTGTTTCAAGCAGGCCTATTGTGTATTTTAAAATTTTGAGAACATGAATCAATCAATTGCTTTAAAAACATTCATGCTAGCATTAACTTTTGGAACATTTACCTTAGTCAAAGGTCAGTCATTCAGGAAAGAGTCTGAAGTACAGCAGTATATGGAAGTTATGGGCAAGTTTAAATAACATAGCGTTTCAATGCAGGCTGACCACCTAAAGTGCCAGACAAAAAAGTGGAGACAAGAGAACCACTCTAAAATCAGGGAGTAATCTGAAAATCCAAAAGAGTAGTAACAAAATTAAATTAAATTAAATGAAAATCTTAATTACATCACTTACGATTTTAACTTTAGTATTTTTTTCCAATTTGAGTTATTCTCAAATAAATTGTGAAAGTGCTCGAAAAAAATACCTAGAATTAAATCCTGACGTTGCAAAAGCAAATATAGATCCATGGGGTCATTACACAATTTATGGAGAAAAAGAGGGTCGAGTTTGGCCTAATTGTGCTTTCACTGATCCCTCTAGACTAGAAAAATCAAATCAAGAAATTTCCAGCATGAAATTAGACTATAGATATTATTGCTATACTACTTTAAATGGAAGATATCAATTAGGTTTAGATGATGGAGGTTCTCACAATGTAACATACCAACTATACAATCTCGATGGTTCATTGATGAAAACAGTTGTTGGAAAATGGACACTTCAAGACGAAGGAGTTTATGGTCCAGCAATGATATTGACAATAAGTTTTACAGGTAAAAATGCTGGATTGCCATCTATGAAATTTAATGCTCAATACGATGGTTTTGGAAAATTGCAAGGAGTAATTGATAATCAAGGAAGAATTTGGGGTGCTTGTAAATAATGATTGATTATTGAAAATATAACCAGCCCATAATAGCACTTATAAGAAATTGGTGGTTTCAGCGGTTAAATGATGCTTCGTTTCAAGTTCAGTGGTTGCAGAGAGTATTCGTATCCGAAATCGCCAACTTATTTTAGCCGCAGACCGTTTGGGAAAGTTAAAATGAGATAGCGGTTAAAGGCTTCATGTTATTCTTAGGACTTATATTTGGATATTCCATATTGTAATCTCTTATGAAACAATCCTATCACTTTTTGATGATTTTATTCATCATTGGTTTTACCGCCAATCTCTATTCCCAATCGGTACCTTCCTATGTCCCAACCAACGGGTTGGTTGGATGGTGGGGATTCAATGGAAATGCACAGGATGGTTCGGGTAATGGGAATCACGGAACGGTGAATGGTGATTTTTTCATGGCAGTTAAAATTAGATGAAGTTCTCTACTTTTCAACTGTCTGCTTTTTAGGGGTACTTACATTATAAAAATCTTAACCAAGTACTATAAGAAAGAATTGCACTTATTACTTAAACTAATAAAAACATGAAATTAAATATCAACATTTTAAGAGTAAATAAAATCTTGTCTCTGTTACTATTTTTTTGTTTATTATCCTGTGCAAGCCACAAATACACAACGGAACAAAGAAATACAAATAATACAATTAAAATATACAGTGACATTAGTGGGGTTTCCGTCGATTTTGCTTTTGCTACTAAAAATAAAAAAAATTTAGGTTATATTGATAGGGACGGTTTTACGTATACCTATAAAAAATTACGATTTTGGAAAACATTTTTAGTATTGTCTGGTGATCATGTTGAAACAAAAACAATAAAAATATGGAGGACCCCAAGAGGGAAGGCAATTATACAAGACATTAAATTAGGCATTTTTACTTACTTTGCTCCATTGGTAGTTGATCCAATTATAAACCCTGATTTCTATAAAATTGCTAAATTCAATAGAGAAATTGAGGTTAAAATGAAGTACAAGCCGGAATACATGCTAGAACAATTCCAAAGAATTGAAAAAAGCGCCGACATTACAAAATTTAAAATATACCTGTTAGAGTATCCAGATAGTGAATGTAAGCAATTAGTCTATAATAAAATCGATTCTCTTGAATTAAAGATTGCTGAAAATAAAAGATCTGAATATGCGATAGATGAATTTATATCAACACATGAATCATCTAAATTTATCAAGGAAGCTGAAAAAATAAAAAATGATTATGTCAATGCAAGAATTGCATTTAATAATGCTAGGAAGGACTTGAGCAGTGAATCAATGGCAAAATTCATAAAAGAATATCCTAAGTCATTGGAATATAATGAGGCTATCAAAATATTTGTCGAAAGAATATTCGCGGAAACTATCAAAAAAAACACCATCAAAGATGCATTGAATTTTACGGATAACGTTCTTTATACGTATAAACACTTCATAAGTACTAATGAATTTGAAGAATATAAGGGAAAAATAACTAACAATGTAGACTCATTAATTGTAGCTAGCGCAGAGAAGGATAAGAGTTATGAAGTTTTAAAGAATTATTGGTTACAATATCAAGATATTCAGAAAAGATATGAAAATAGACTTGGAAATTTTTCCCTGTCTAAATCATTTGATAAAAAACATATTTATACTACCGCATACAAAGAATTTATTAAATTAACATCAGAATTAGATCAAACCACTTTTTTTAATCAATTCAGAGAAAATTTTAAAGGCCTTAATTCTTGTAGTTCTGGGGATGTCGGGGCTATCGGCTGCTTTATAGCTTGGTCAGAAAAACCTGATGGCACTATCAAACTTTACAATCAAAAGTTTTTGAGAGATAGAAATGAATGGCAAGATATTTTAAAATATTCCCTATTTTCTAATGACAATGTTGCTTCTAATTGGGATGTGGATTTCGAGGAACTTACGTTTAAAAATAATAAGCTTGTTAAGTTGGAGGCTAGTAAATTGAATACACCAGTATTGAAAGTTACGCTTGATACTTGCGCATCTCAACGAGGTTGCGCCCATGAGGCTTCTTTCTATTCTAATGGAAAATTAGTAAGAATACGTGTGGGTGATAAGTACGAAAATAACTATTATTATGATTTTGAAAACGGGGTTAATGTTTCACTCAAAAATCTAGATGAAAAAATTAATGAGGCTGAAATTATGCTTAAAGTAAATGGTTTTGATGCGGCAATAAATATTCTGATTAATGATTGTAATAACAAATACCCAGCCTCTTTAAAACAGAATCAGAGAATTCAAAATTTACTATCAAAAGCAAATCAAGTAAGGATTGCTTATTTGCAGAAGGTATATGAAATTAGACTAGCAGAGGAAAGAAAACAAGAAGCAATAAGATTAGCTGAAGAGAAAAAACAAGAGGCAATAAGATTAGCTGAAGAGAAAAAACAAGAGGCTGCTAGGATGTTAATTGAACAGGAAGAGGAGGGTTTGGCTGATGCCATACGCCGAGGCATTGAAAACTCAGAAAAACAATCAATAGGTTCGAATGAAATTTCTGGGGTATACCAAGCATACATGGGTTCAGAAAAAGTAAATATAGATGGTAATAATATGTACTATATTTTAAATAGTAAAGGTATTATATTGATTGCTTTAGGGGGATCTTCAGGTTCGGCATTTTATGATGTCTCCGGAGGCATTAGAGATGGGAGGATCATGACTGGTACTTACATTAAAAATGGAAAAACCTTAACATTTATGGGGGAGGCGTTTGAAGGGAATTCAATTTGGAATTTTTCGCCATCTAACAAAACTATTACAAAGAGTGACAAAAAAGTTAAGCTTGTATTTATAGAGAATTTGTAAAAAAGATGCACCTGAAAATCTACAGTAGTTTGGATACAACTAAAAAATAACGAAATGAAAAATATCTTGATTTTTGCAACCATTCTACTCGCGTTTGGATCTACAAATGCTCAAAGTATATTTAATGATGAAAGTAATGTTATATCGTACATGGATGGGAAATCATTTTACAATTCTGATAATGGTCTCACAATTGAACACGGATATATTTCTTCATACAATACTAATGGTATAAAAGTTAAAATAAAGATGGCGGTAAATTCTATTTTATCAATGTTGAAATAACAACTTATGGCTCATTTGCTGATTTGTATGGTATGAGTGTTGAAAGTGGGAGTAATTTTGGATTCAGATTATACAAAGAAGAATTATTTGTTGGTCGCGGGGAGCCTGGTGAACAAATATTTTACCTGAAGTAATAACATAAGCGAGCCCATAACGGCACATTTATGAACATAGCGGGTTTAGTGGTAAAAGGCACATTCTACTTCAAAATAACATTGGTCATAAAATGAAAGTAAGTACTACTAAGTGTAATGACCCCTACTTCTAGACAGCTATAAAGGGATAGATTCTTAGTTTGATTAACCCAAGTCTAGGGAACATCCATTTCCGATGCGAGAATCAATCAGTCCCAGCGAAATTCCTACTTCTAGCAATTCAGCCAAATACTCGCACCCCTTAATTTTCATAAAATAGGGGGGGCCTCCCCTAAATCGAGGCTTGATCGAAGGGGTTTGGGATATTAAAAAATCATTACCAACATTAAAAGTGCCCAAAACGACATAGAAACAGGGTTTTTTGAACATACTATTTTGTATCACAAAGTATCCAAAATAAGATACAAATGATATAGATTTGTTATCTAAACCCATATATCATGTCACAACCAACCATCACCCCAAAAGTTGCTGATTCCAACAAAAAAAGCAACACCTCCAAATCGGTAAGCAAGGACAAGACCCCCAAGCCACCCAAACCCCCCAAGGTAAAGGAAGTCCTACCTAACCTGCCACTCATTCCGATTTCGAAGTTACCACCCCCCATCCACCAGTTTGAAGACATTCAATTCATCAAGGTGGAGGAAATTGACCCGACCCCGAACGGTTTCTATTCGGTGTCCTTGGGTCCGAATACCCCGTTTTCGGCCTATATGTCCAAGGTCGGATTCCGTGTCCCTATGGTGGTGACCCCAAGTCCCACCAGTTCTGATTTCAAGTACAAGGTGATTGATGGTGTATCTCGTTTGGCGATCGCCAAATCCCTTGGTTGTGAATCGGTTCCATGTATCATCGTGG
>Ga0209401_1000654_pt1 | contig 23280 bp, 21 predicted proteins | sample M_140807_MF_Meta_FD_187318 | JGI IMG/M metagenome (GOLD analysis project Ga0209401, IMG submission 187318) | Freshwater microbial communities from Lake Montjoie, Canada to study carbon cycling - M_140807_MF_MetaG (SPAdes) (version 2) | ecosystem: Environmental > Aquatic > Freshwater > Lake... | reverse complement strand
GCAACAATGAATGATTCAATAGATAAGTTATTAGCCTTAAAAACTTGGGCGGTTGTTGGTTTAAGCAATAATTCTGAACGTGCCGCTTTCGGTGTTGCAAAGTTATTAATTGAAAAAGGACATCAGGTAATTCCAGTTCACCCAAAGGCAGAAACTGTTCATGGGCAAAAAGGTTATGAAAAGTTATCAGATATTCCTTTTCCAATTGATGTTGTAGATATTTTTGTTAACTCTGATTTAGCTGGTGAAGTTGTAGATAGTGCTATTGCAATTAATACAAAGGGCGTTTGGCTGCAACTTGATGTAATTGACCAGAGTGCTGTTGCAAGAGCAGAAAATGCTGGGCTGCTTGCAGTAATGAATCGATGCCCTGCTATCGAATATGGAAAACGAACTTAATTATTCAACTATTTTCCCACTGTAATACTGCTGTGCGTGAATTATCTCTGTAAGTAGCTCCTCAAGATCATCACCAGCAACTCCGACCTGTTTGATCGATTGATCAAACTTAAGCCTTGGATTCCTCGCCATTAAATGCAAATACGGCCGATAGTCATCACTGTTTTGATCAGTTTTTAAAACTCCTGTTACAACATATTTTGAAAGCAGTTCAGTACTACCCAAAGGCAAATCAAGTACTGCGCGTAGATTTTGTTCGTAAAAGTTTGTTACTGAGCCAATTTGATTCCAGTAATTCGCAGTAGGTGTCATCCAATTGATTCCAATTAGTTTTTTATACTCTGCAGCGTCAACAATCAATTCAAAACCACCAACCAAACCCACCTCTGCAGCAAGTTTTAGAACTGAAATTTGTATCTCTTGCGCTATCTCATCACTGATTCCAGGAAGAGGAGTAATACATAATTCATTTGTTAATAAGGTAATTGGCCAGGTGGCAGCTTGTGCATGAGAAGATCTAGCTACTAACACCGATAACTGATCACCTTCACCTGAATGGGATGTTATTTTGGCTAACTCTTCGATAGTTTTAGATGAAGGATAAATTCGAATTCCAGATTTTTCTGCAGTTTTAATTGCCGAGATTGAGATGATTGCTGGATCTACGTAAAGTAAATCGCACTCTTTAGCGAATTCAATTAAATCAGACCCCGACATTTCCTTATTCGAAGTTTTAATCCCAATGCCCAATTTCTCTGCTTGCACTTGGTAGGTACTCTGACTCCACTCTTGCGCAATGAGTCCAATAAATGGTGGCTTCATGTAATAAGGTTACCTGCATAATGGTTCAGATAATTCTCGCCTCAGCATCACCTTCTCGACTTCGCCTTTTAGAAAGCGTTGGAATCACTCCGAAGGTTTTAGTTAGTGGGGTTAACGAAGAGGCCTCTGAACTTGATTCACTTACTCCCTCAGAACTAGTTATAGCTTTAGCGATTCTTAAAGCACACACCGTTAAAGAGTTAGCTCCTGCTAATTCATTAATTATTGGATGTGATTCAACGTTTGAGTTTGAAGGAAAATCACTTGGTAAACCTGGGAGCAAAGAAAATGCAATTGCTAGGTGCAAACAATTAAGTGGTAAATCTGGATATCTTCACACAGGCCATTGTGTGATCGATTTAAAAAATGGCATAGAGCTAAGTGAAAGATCAACCTCTAAAGTTCAATTTGCTCAAATGACTGATGCTGAGATTATTGATTATGTTGATTCAGGTGAACCATTAAATGTTGCAGGTGGTTTCACATTGGATGGCTTAAGTGCTCCATTTATTACAAATATTGAGGGTGACCCAAGCGGAATTATTGGCTTATCGCTACCTTTATTAAGGAAGATGGTTATCTCTCTAGGTTATAGCTGGCCTGACTTAAAAAATAAGTAAGTATTTAGGATAAGTTTGCCTTATGAAGAAGTTGTATAAAGACCCAATTGGCACAGCTGAAAAAGCTGCCAAAGTAATTGCAAAGATAACTGGAAAAGCCAAGCATGATGTAGCGCTAGTTATGGGATCAGGTTGGATCTCAGCCGCTGACGCTCTTGGTACTCCCACTCATGAATTTCCTGTCACAGAGTTACCTGGCTTTCCTGCACCAACAGTTGTTGGCCATGGCGGAAAATTACGTTCTTACAAATTATCAAATGGTTCAAATGCTTTAGTTTTCTTAGGGCGTACTCATTTTTATGAAGGTTTGGGTATGGAACCGGTAGCACATGCGGTCAGAACTGCAGTTAAAGCAGGGTGTAAAAATATTGTATTAACTAATGCCTGCGGAGGAATTAACACAGATTACAAAGTAGGACAGCCAGTATTAATCAGGGACCACATCTCACTAACTGCTGCTTCACCATTGATTGGTGCAGATTTTGTTGACCTCACTGATTTATACAGCAAAAGATTAAGGCAGATTGTTAAACAGGAGGATCCTTCATTAGCAGAGGGCGTATATGTTCACTGGCGTGGACCTTCCTATGAAACACCTGCTGAAATTAAAATGATGAGAAGTATGGGGGCAGATTTAGTAGGAATGTCTACTGTTCCAGAAGCAATTGCCGCGCACGCTCTCGGTGCCCAAATTCTTGCAATTTCTTTAGTAACAAATGCTGCCGCTGGCGTAACAGGTGAAAAACTAAATCATGCTGAAGTTATAGCCGCTGGTAAAGCTGCCGCTGATCGAATGGGAAATTTACTTGCGAAGGTTTTACCTAAGTTGTGATCTCAGATCAGCTAAGAAATCAAGTTTTAGATTGGATTGATAATGATCCAGATGCAAAGACAGCTAAGCAATTAACACAGTGGCTTAAAGAGGAAAACAAAACAGAGTTAGAAAGATGCTTTGCTGGTTTCTTACAATTTGGCACTGCTGGTTTACGAGGTCCAATGGGACCTGGCCCTTCTTGCATGAATCGAGCTGTTGTAAGTAGAACAGCTACTGGAATTCTTGCATTTATGAAAAGACATAATTTGAATTCAGTAGTCGTTGGCCGCGATGCTCGGCATGGATCCGAGGAGTTTGCTAAAGACAGCGCAGAGATATTTGCTGGTGGCGGTATGAAAACCTATGTTTTACCAAGAGTTCTTCCCACTCCAGTTCTTGCTTTTGCACTCAACAAAATAAAAGCTGATGTTGGAATTATGGTTACAGCAAGTCATAACCCAGCAAATGACAATGGATACAAAGTTTATTTAGGTGGAGTATTTGATGGTGTTAATTACCATGGCTCTCAGATAATTTCCCCAATTGATACTCAAATATCAGAGTTAATTGAAAAGGCTGAAAAAAAACCTGCTAGAGCTAGCCAGTATGAAATTGTAAATGAATCAGTAATTGAACAATATATTTTAGAGGTTGCAAAATTGGCATCAAAGCCAAATAATTTAAAGGTTATCTATACGCCTTTGCATGGAGTTGGAGCTGAGACATTTATTAAGGTTTTTGAAAAATCTGGATTTAAGTCCCCAATAGTTGTTAAAGAACAAGTAGAACCAGATCCAGATTTTCCTACTACGGCCTTTCCTAATCCAGAGGAAGCTGGAGCTATCGACATGGCACTTGCTTATGCCAAGGAAAATAATGCAGATTTAGTTATTGCTAATGACCCAGATGCTGATCGTTGCGCAATTGCAATTAATGATCCAGCACATGGTTGGCGAATGTTGCGGGGGGACGAAGTTGGCGTACTACTTGGTCACTATTTGATTAGTAAGAATTCATCAAAGGATGTTCGAATTGCTAATTCACTAGTTTCATCATCTCTGCTTGGAAAAATAGCAATGAAGCATGGCTTGGAATTCAAAGAAACTTTGACGGGATTTAAATGGATTTCTAAAGTTGAAAACCTTTTATTTGGCTATGAAGAGGCGCTTGGTTACTGCGTTGATTCAACAAATGTAAATGATAAAGATGGAATCAGTGCTGCCGTCGTAATAGTTGCGATGGTTGCAGAGTTGAAAGAAAAAGGCTTATCAGTCAATGAGTATTTGAAGAAAATTGGCCAAGAGTACGGCTTTCATTCAACTGATCAAATTTCACTTAGGTTTACCGATCTTAAGCAAATTGAGCAATTGTTGAACAAAGTAATTGATCAGCCACCTGCAGTTCTGTCAGGTCACACATTGGTATCCAAAGAGAATTTAATTCAATCAAAGTTAATGCCAACCCCTGGCATTAGACTGAAGTATGAAAATGACATTCGAGTAATTATTAGACCTAGCGGAACTGAACCTAAACTAAAATGCTATATAGAGGTGGTTGCTGCAAGTAAAAATGAGGCCGAATCACTAATCTCGCAAATAAAGCAGGCATTGACTAAAGTACTCACATGATTATTGATGGAAGCGAAAAATCGCTTCGAAAGTTTCTGTCAGATCTACCTCCTGTAGATCAAGTCGGAGCAGAGGCAAGAGCAGCAATGCTGGCTACTCGAAGTATTAAAACTAGTAGTAAAGCTTGGGCCATTGATATGGCAATAAGTATGGTGGATCTAACCACGCTTGAAGGAGCAGATACTCCTGAGAAAGTTAAATCTCTTTGTGCCAAAGCGGTTAGACCAGATCCATCTGATTTAACTGTTCCATCCGTGGGCGCAATTTGTGTCTATAACGATATGGTAAAAATTGCGCGTACAGAATTAGATCGAATCGGCGGTAAATCTCTGCCAGTTGCAGCGGTTGCAACAGCATTTCCATCTGGTAGAGCTTCTCTTGCTGTTAAGAAGATTGATACACAAGATGCAATAGATGCTGGCGCAAATGAAATCGATATGGTCATAGACCGTGGCGCTTTTCTATCGGGCAGAATTTACGATGTCTTTGAAGAGATTAGAGTTATTAAAGAAATTTGTGGAAAAAAAGCTCATCTAAAAGTTATTCTAGAAACCGGTGAATTAGTTACTTATGACAATGTTAGAAAAGCTTCATACCTAGCTATGCTAGCTGGCGCAGATTTCATTAAAACTAGCACTGGAAAAGTTGCACCAGCAGCTACTGCCCCAGTTGTACTGGTAATGCTTGAGGCGGTCCGTGATTACTTCACCTTAACTGGCACAAAAATTGGCGTGAAGCCTGCCGGTGGAATTCGCACAACTAAAGATGCAATAAAACAGCTAGTTCTTGTAAAGGAAACTGCTGGAGAGCAGTGGCTGACCCCAGACTTATTTAGAATTGGGGCTAGCGCTTTACTAAATGATTTACTCATGCAGCGAATGAAGCTACGTACTGGGCACTACGCTAGTGCCAACTACGTAACTGTAGATTAGGAGCGTTATGAGCGATTTTGAGTACGCAAACGCGCCTGAGTCAAAGGCAATTGCAAATATCTCACCAAGTTATGGCTTGTTTATTGGCGGTAAGTTTGTAGACCCTAAAAAAGGAAAAAGTTTTAGCACTATAAATCCAGCTAATGAAGAATTGCTATCAAAGGTTGGCTATGGCGATAAATCTGACATCGATGCAGCTGTTAAGAGTGCAAGAGCTGCTTACACAAAGATATGGTCAAAAATGCCGGCAAAAGAGCGCGGTAAATATCTCTACCGCATTGCTCGCATCATGCAGGAGCGGGCTCGAGAGTTCGCAGTTGTTGAAACTTTAGATAACGGCAAGCCAATAAGAGAATCTCGAGATACAGATATTCCACTTGCTGCTGCACATTTTTTCTATCATGCTGGCTGGGCGGACAAATTGGAATATGCCGGGTTTGGAAATAAACCAAAATCACTTGGCGTAGTTGGACAAATAATTCCTTGGAACTTCCCTTTGTTAATGCTTGCTTGGAAAATTGCACCAGCACTTGCTGCTGGAAATACAGTTGTATTAAAGCCAGCTGAAACAACACCACTTACCGCACTTTTATTTGCACAAGTTTGTCAGCAAGCAGGACTTCCTGATGGTGTCGTAAATATTGTTACAGGTGATGGAATTACTGGCGCTGCCCTAGTTAATCACCCAGATATAAACAAGGTTGCATTCACTGGTTCAACAGAGGTTGGTAAAGCTATAGCTAGATCGATCTCTGCAACTAAGAAAACTGCCACATTAGAGCTTGGTGGTAAAGCTGCGAATTTAGTATTTGAAGATGCAGCAATTGATGAGGCGGTTGAAGGAATTGTTAATGGTATTTTCTTTAATCAGGGCCATGTTTGCTGTGCAGGTTCGCGTTTAATCATTCAAGAAAATGTTGCTGATGAAGTATTAGAAAAACTTAAAAAACGGATGAGCCTAATTCGAGTAGGTGATCCGATGGATAAGAACACTGACTTGGGAGCGATTAACTCAAAAGAGCAGCTAAATAAGATTGAAGAGATCTCTAAAACTGGTGATGCTGAAGGTGCTAATAGATGGTCACCGGATGTAAAACTTCCAACAAAAGGTTTCTGGTATCCACCAACTATCTTTACAGGTGTTACGCAATCACATCGAATTGCTAGGGAAGAAATATTTGGTCCAGTTTTATCAGTGCTTACATTTAGGACACCAGCTGAGGCAATCGAAAAAGCTAATAACACAATGTATGGATTATCTGCAGGAATCTGGAGCGATAAGGGTGCAAAGGTTTTATGGGCTGCTAAACAATTAAAAGCTGGCGTTATCTGGAGCAACACATTTAATAAATTTGATCCTGCAAGTCCATTTGGCGGATACAAAGAATCTGGTTGGGGCCGTGAAGGTGGACGCCATGGTTTAGCTGGTTATTTAACCTCTGATTCGAAGGTGAATAAATGAGCTCACTAGATGTAAACAAGACATATAAGTTATTCATTGGTGGTGCATTTCCACGTAGTGAATCTGGTCGAGTTTATGAAATTAAAGGTGCCAATAAAAAATTCTTAGCTAATCCTGCCTTGGCGTCTAGAAAAGATTTAAGGGATGCAGTCGTTGCTGCTAAATCTGCCCAATCTGGTTGGGCAAATGCAACCGCCTTTAATCGCGGCCAAATTCTTTATCGAATTGCAGAAATTATGCAAGGCCGAAGCGAACAGTTTGTTGAAGAGATCTCAGCCCTTGAAGGTGTAACAACAAAGGTGGCAAAACTACAAGTAGCAGAAGCAATAGATACTTGGGTTTGGTACTCCGGTTGGTGCGACAAATTATCTTCAATATCTGGATCACAAAATCAAGTTTCTGGTCCGTTTTATAACTTTACAACTCCAGAAGCCTTGGGAGTTATTGCATTATTTGCAGAAGGCAAACCTTCACTACTTGGCGCAGTACGAACGCTTGCCCCAGTACTAGCTGGTGGAAATTCAGCGATTTTAATTGCCAGCGAGTCATATCCCCTGCCAGCAATAACTTTGGGTGAAGTAATTGCTACAAGTGATGTGCCGGGTGGAGTTGTAAATATTCTTACTGGCAAAACTTCTGAGCTTTTGCCATGGGTTGGCTCTCATATGGAAATCGATGGCGTAGATGTGGCTGGGTTAAACAAGAAGCAGGAAGATGAAATTAAGTTAGTTGGAGCCGATAACTTAAAACGTATCTCTAGATTTGCACCAGCTAATCATCCTGAAAGAATATTGAGCTTTATGGAGCATAAAACTATTTGGCACCCGATCGGTATTTAACTACTCAGCTGATATTGCTGCGTAAGCAGGCTTTACCACCTTTTCTATAATTTCAAGTCTTTCCTCAAATGGGATAAATGAACTCTTAAGTGCATTAACAGTTACTCGTTGTAAATCGGCAAACTTCCAGCCAAATGATTTAACACATTCAAACATCTCATTACTCATTGAAGTCCTGCTCATTAATCGATTATCAGTATTTAGAGTTACACGAAAACGTAATTTAGCGAGCATGCCAATTGGATGCTCAGAGTAAGTTTTAGCAGCACCAGTTTGAAGATTTGAGGTTGGGCAAAGCTCAAGTGGAATTCTGCGATCTCTCACATATGATGCAAGTGGGCCAAGCTTTGGTTTATCCCCGCTAAAGTCAATGTCATCAATAATTCTCACTCCATGCCCAAGACGTTCTGCACCGCAGATTTGAATAGCCTCCCAGATTGATGGCAATCCATAAGCTTCTCCAGCATGAATTGTGAAGTGGGCATTCTCTTTACGCAGATACTCAAAGGTTTCTAACTGGTTTGTTGGTGGAAAGCCATCTTCTGGTCCTGCAATATCAAATCCAACAACTCCCTTATTTCGATACTTAACAACAGCTGCAGCTGCTTCTTGCGAGCGATTATTTTGTCGCATGCCGCAAAGTAATGATTCAACTCTTATTTTGTTACCTTCACTTGCTGCCTCTGCCATTCCTTGTTTATAACCTTCAAGTGTTGCTTCAACAACCTGATCAAGAGATAAGCCTTGTTCAGTGAATAACTCAGGGGCGCCTCGCACTTCCGCGTAAACCACACCATCTCTTGCTAGATCAATTGCGCACTCTCTTGAAACTCGAATGATCGCTTCTTTGCTCTGCATAACTGCAATTGTGTGTGAGAAAGTTTCAAGATAGCGCACTAGGGAGTGAGAATTACAAGACTCTTCAAACCAATCTGCAAGTTGTTTTGGATCATCAGTTGGTAACTTCTTATAACCAATTTGTTGGGCAATCTCAATAATTGTTTCCGGGCGTAATCCACCATCTAAATGATCATGTAATAGCGCTTTTGGAACACGTTTAATTTGATCACTTGTAGGTGTTTTATCTAAAGACACTTACCCCTCAATTCTTTCAATAACCAATGGTAATCGCTTAACTTCATCATCTTTACCACCTATCAAAAATCCACCAGCTAATGCATCCATTGCGCGTTCAAATCTTGCTACTTCATCTGTATGCAGAGTTAAAATGGTTCGATCCTTTGTAACTAAATCACCTGGTTTAGCATGAATTTCAATTCCAGATCCAAGTTGTAGAACTTCTCCTTGTTTTTGTCTACCTGCTCCTAATCGCCATGCTGCAACGCCAACTTTCATTGCATCTAAAGTTAAGAGCTTTCCAGTTGAAGTTGCCTTGATTTCCATTTTCTCTTTCGCAACTGGAAGTGGTGCGTCATTATCTCCACCTTGAGCAGCGATCATTTTGCGCCAAACATCCATTGCCATGCCATTTTTTAGTGCTTCCTCAGGTGAAACTTTAGGTTTTATACCCACCGCATCCAGCATCTCATTTGCAAGCAAAAGTGTTAGCTCGATGACATCACTAGGGCCGCCGCCAGCTAATACCTCTAGTGTCTCTCTAATCTCAAGTGAATTTCCAGCAGTTAAGCCAAGTGGTACATCCATTGCAGTAACAAGTGCTCGGGTTTTCACACCTACATCTTTTCCTAAATTAACCATTGTCCTAGCCAGTAATGCTGCGTCCTTTGGATCGCTCATAAAAGCACCCGAACCAGTTTTAACATCTAGCACTAACGCACTTGTTCCTTCAGCAATTTTCTTACTCATAATTGAGGATGCAATTAAAGGAATTGCTTCAACAGTTCCAGTTACATCACGTAGGGCATAAAGTTTCTTATCAGCTGGTGCTAAACCTGCACCTGCTGCACAGATAACAGCGCCACATTCTTGAATTACTTTTAACATCTCTGAATTGGAAAGATTTGCTTTCCAACCTTTAATTGATTCCAACTTGTCTAGAGTCCCTCCGGTATGACCCAACCCTCGGCCTGATAGTTGTGGCACCGCAGCACCGCATGCTGCTACTAAAGGTGCGAGTGGCAAAGTAATTTTGTCGCCAACACCACCAGTTGAATGCTTATCAACTGTTGGGCGATCAAGCATTGACCAATTCATTTTTTCACCACTTGCAATCATGGCTTCGGTCCATTTAGAAATTTCTCGATTATTCATTCCGTTAAGCAAAATTGCCATCAGTAATGCTGACATTTGTTCGTCAGCTATAACACCTCGAGTGTAAGCATCGATAGTCCAGGCGATTTGTTCATTACTTAATTCATGTTTATCGCGCTTTGCTGAAATAATTTCAACAGCAGCGAATTTTTCACTCACTTAAGGTCCTCTGGACCAAACCCCCAAGGCAATAGATATGACAATGGCTTAGGGCCTTCAGGTGTCATGAACAACATTTCATTACCGCCATGTTCAAATAACAATTGGCGACAACGACCACATGGAGATAGATACTCTCCTTTACCATCAACGCAAACAACTGCGATTAATCTGCCGCCACCTGTAGCAGTTAATGAAGAAATAAGTCCGCACTCAGCGCAAAGGCCAACTCCATAACTTGCATTTTCTACGTTGCAACCACTAACCATTCGACCATCACTTACTAACCCAGCAACACCAACTGGAAATTTAGAGTAAGGCGAATAGGAGAGTTGTACCACTCGCTTTGCTTCGTCATGAAGAGATTGCCAATTAATCTCCATTAATGAGATCCGCCTCGATTATATGGAATTCCATCAGATGCTGGTGCGCGAACCCTGCCCACAAATCCAGTAACTGCAATTATGGTTGCAATATAGGGGGCCATTAGCATAAATTCACTTGGTATTGGGGTGCCGGTTATTGAGAGCACTCCCTGTAAATTGTCAGCAAAACCAAATAGTAGCGCCGCCATAACAGCACCGAGCGGACTCCACCTACCAAAAATTAAAGCAGCTAAGGCAATAAATCCTTTTCCAGCGGTCATTTCTTTACCAAATGCGCCAACTGCACCAACTGTAAAATATGCGCCACCGAGTCCAGCAACTAAACCAGCAAAAATAACATTCCGAAATCGTAAGTTATTAACTTTAATACCAACCGAATCAGCCGCGGTTGGATGTTCACCAACTGCGCGCGTTCTAAGTCCCCAACGAGTTTTAAAAAGAGAGAAATGAATTATTCCAACTATTAAATACATTAAATAGACAATGATTGTTTGATTGAACAATATGGGGCCAAGTATTGGGATCTTGCTTAATATCGGGATTTCAAGCGGTGATAGAATTGGGCCAGAGTTCCAAGTATCTTGATAGGGAATCAATAATTTCTTATATAAAAAACTTGTCATGCCAATTACTAATACATTAATGACAAATCCAAGAATTACTTGGTCTATTGAGAATTTAATTGCAAAAATCGCTAAAATCAAAGAAATTAGTGCGCCAGCTATTGGAGCCACAATCAAGCCCCAGGTAGTGTTTTGGGTTAGGCTAGCCACAACTCCAGCTGCAAACGCACCTGCAAGTAATTGGCCTTCAATTGCAATATTAATTACACCAGATCGTTCGCAGAGTACACCTGCCATAGCACCAAAAATTAGTGGTACTGAGAGTAAGAGCCCTCCTTGTAATAGTCCAGTAAATGGAATCATTTTTCCACTTGCTGCCCAACATAAAAACGACATTAATATTGAAAAGCCACCTAAAGCACTAACAAATTGAATTTTCTTATTTTTTCTGAATTGGATGATTGCCAATAATGAAAAAAGTAACGCGGAAATGCTAAATCCGTATGATCCAGTTCGAGAATCCAAAGTCCACTCATTTATCAATGCCCACTCTTTTTCTAGAACAAATTTATAGGTTACAGGAGCGCTCTGTTCTTGAAACACGCCAAAACCAAGTAATGAAGCAAAAGATATTAGCAATAAGCTAACGGCCCCTCGTTGTCGACGTTTTTGAATTGGTGTTAACTTAGAAATTTTGCTCATCCGTTCCAACCTTTAGCGGCCATATCAGACCCCAATTTAATGTGCTTAAACCTAAATATGGATCTCACCATTGTTGGTGCGGCAATGAATAAAACAACTAGTGCTTGTATCACTAACACAATATCGATTGGTGTTGTCGTGTTGGCCTGCATTGTTAACCCGCCAGCTTTAAGTGCGCCAAACAAGAGGGCCGCTAAAACCGTTCCCAGTGGTTTTGCTCTACCCAATAATGCAACCGTAATTGCATCAAAACCAAAAGATCCAGCAACGCCAGCAGTGAGTGCGTATTCACTTCCAAGCACCTGCACTGCACCACCTAAACCAGCTAGCGCACCACAAATAACCATTACTGAAGTCATTACAAACGGTACTGACATCCCTGCAGTCTTTGCAGCTAGTGTATTTGCGCCAACAGACCTGAATTGGAATCCCCATGTAGTTCTGTTGAGCAGTATGTGAATTAGATATGCCACCCCTAAGGCAACAAGAATTCCAAAATTAATCCTATAATCTATGCCAAACAACTTTGGCAGGCGTGCATTTTCACCCACTGGAGGTGCAATTGGATCTTGACGACCTTTACGTAAAAATGCCTGTGTGCTAAGTAACCAAAGTAAAAAATATATTGCTATGTAGTTCAACATGATTGTCACAATTACTTCATGTGCGCCAGTTCGAGCTTTTAGGAAACCAACAAGTCCGCCCCATAATCCAGCACAAAACATCGCCCCGGTAAGTGCTGCAAGCAGATGAATTAATGGTGGTAGGTTGTAAGAAAACCCAACATATGAAGCACCAATAGCGCCGAAAATGAATTGACCTTGCGCTCCAATGTTAAACAGGCCGGCCCTAAAGGCAAGAGTTACCGATAGACCGGTCAAAATTAATGGCGCCGCCACTACAAAAGTTTCTGACAGCGGATAAAAGCCAAACATAAATTTTTTAGAAGTTAGGCTTATGTCAAAAATAGAACCTTGTATCAAAGCCAAGTAAGCACTACCTGCAGAAGCAAATCCTGTTCCAAGAAGCTCAAGTGGTGATTTCCAAAGTTTATAAATCTTAGGATCTGAAAAAGCAATTAATAGTCCACCTGAAATAACTGCTAAGAAAAATGCTGAGAAGGGAAGTAAAATAGAGCGCAAAGTATTGTCTAAATAAGATTTAATTTTACTCACGATTTTACCTTTGGCCTGATACCTGCCATTAGCAGACCTAGTTCGCTACGTGAAATAGAGGCTGGGACAATATCAATAATTGACCCCTGGTACATAACGACTATTCGATCGGCAAGAGCGAACACTTCATCAAGCTCGGTGCTAAAAAGTAGTACTGCCCGTGACAAATCACGTTCTTGCACAATTTTTTCATGAATGAATTCTATTGATCCAACATCTAATCCACGTGTAGGTTGTGAAGCGACTACGATTTTTACTGGACGAGATAACTCACGAGCTAAAACAACTTTCTGCTTGTTTCCACCGGATAAAGATGAAACGATTTCGTTAGCACTTTGGCTTCGAATATCAAATTCTGTAATTCTTTGATCAGCTTCTATCCTTATCGTATTAGTTGCCAATAGAAAGCCTTTTGCATTTGGCGCTAAATCATGAGTATCCAGAATCAGATTTTCAGCGATTGAAAATGACCCAATTAGCCCGTCTAACTCTCTAGATTCAGGAATAAACGCGATTCCAGATTGTAATGAGCGACGAACTGACTCGCCCACAATGTTCTTGCCGTCAATTAATATCTCCCCTGTTACATGATCCTCTAAATTTAAGATTGCCCGTGCAAGTTCGGTTTGGCCATTCCCTTGAACTCCAGCAACCGCGACAATTTCACCAGCGTGTACACTCAATGAAATATTATGCAAAACTACGCGACCATTGTCATCCGTAACTGAAAGATTAGAAATTGATAAAATCTCATTACCAATCGTTGCGGGTCTCTTTTGTCTATTTAGATCCACGGGACGACCAACCATTTGTGACGCCAACTCTTCTTGAGAAGATGTCGGTAGCGCTGTGCCAACTACCTTGCCGCGTCTAATAATTGTTATTCGATCAGCAACTTCCTTTACCTCACGTAATTTGTGTGTGATAAATATTATGGAAGTGCCTTGTTTTTTTAAATCTTTCATTACCTGTAGTAATTCATCAGTCTCTTGTGGAGTAAGCACTGCCGTTGGTTCATCTAATATCAGTACTTTAGCTTTATATATCAACGCTCTAATGATTTCTACTCTTTGTTGAATTCCAACCGGCAGGGTTTCTACAACCGCGTCTGGATCAATATCAAAATTAAATTCTTTAGAAATTCGGGCGATTTCAGATCTAGCGTGATCAAGATTTAAAACACCTAATGGATTAATTTTTTCATGTCCAAGAATAATATTTTCAGCTACGGTAAAAACTGGAATTAGCATAAAATGTTGATGCACCATAGCAATGCCAGCCGCAAGAGCATCGCTAGGTTCAAAAATTGTGATCGGATTTTCGTCTATCAATATCTGGCCACTATCTGGGGCTAGTAGCCCATAAAGAATATTCATCAACGTTGATTTACCGGCACCATTTTCGCCAAGGATGGCGTGGATTTCTCCAGTTTCAACTCGCAAATTGATGTTGTCGTTAGCAGTTAGTGCACCAAAATTCTTCGTGATACCACGCAATTCGACTGACAATTTGGCCTTCCCTTACATAAAACAATTTTTAAGATAACAAAAATTTAGCCGGGTCTTTAGAGCCCACCCGGCTAAATTTTTACTACCTACATGATTCGTGGAATTTACTAGATTCGATTATGAAACAGCAATTTTTCCAGAACTGATATCTACACCAAGCTGTTCAACTTCAGCAGCCAAGGTTGCATCGACCGTTGATTCCAAGTCATGGTAAGGAGCCAAGAAAGTTCCTTGGTTTTCCAAAGTCCCAAGATAATTTGTTGGAGAGAAGTTGCCATCAATTACTTCTTTAATAACAGCAAAGACTGAGGTACCAACACCCTTCATAACTGAAGTAAGAATAACTGAGGCAAATTGTGGAGCTTGGACGTAACCATCTGAGTCAACCCAAATTGTTACAGACTTCTTGCCAGTCATTGACTGGTTAGCAGTTGCAGAACCTAGACCGCCAGCAACCGGGAAAATTACGTCTGCCCCTTGTTGCTCAAAATTCTTTGAGATCTGAAGGGCCTTTGCTTGATCTGAGAAACCACCAACGAAAGTTCCATCTTTCTTAGCGGCATCCCATCCAAGAACGGTTACTTTCTTACCCTTAACGGTGTTGTAGTGAGCAACTCCACGAGCAAAGCCATCCATGAAGATGCTAACTGGTGGAATGTTTAATCCGCCGTAGGTAGCAACTTTTCCAGTCTTTGAATAACCTGCCGCTAGATAACCAGCCTGAAATGCTGCCTGGTTAGTTGCAAACTCAATTCCTTTAAGGTTTTCAATTACTGTACCTGGGTATTGATCTCCTGCTGGACCATGATCTTTACCGTCTTGATCGACGATTGCGAACTTGGTTTCAGGATTAGCCTTAGCAGCTTCAACGATTGCACCATTAATTAAGAAACCAACACCGATAACGATATTGCATCCCTCGTCTACAAGTTTCTTAATGTTTGGTGCGTAATCTGCATCTGAAGTTGCGGCAAGGTACTTAACGTCAGCGCCTAATTCTTTTGCTTCTTCTGCACCAGCCCAAGCTGAAGCGTTGAATGACTTATCATCAACACCCCCAGTATCTAGAGCTAAACAAGCCTTGGCGTTGGCTGAATTGGTAGATGATGATGAGCAACCTGCAATCAGTGTTAGTGCAGCGATTGTAGCGATCGCTTTGAGCGATCCATTAACAAATGACTTCTTCAATGTATTCCTCTCCTGAACCCCATCAAAACCGCTTGGTCACGGTTCTATTATGGAATTGATTTGTGGTATCACCCTACAGGTGATCACTCCAAACGGCGGTCCCGCACTAAAGGTGGTTTATTACGATTTCTTTAGATTAGATTAAAGCCTAACTTTAGGGTTTAAAGTTTTTAACCTTTCCAGCCTTTATTTCTGCAGAAATTGCAAGAATTTTTGCCGGTAAGACCGATCCGTTCACTAGATTTACCAATAAACCACCATCTTTAAGGTTGTAGCGATGGCCGTATATGCCTTGTTTTGCATCCAATATATCTAGCATATTTTTACCAGCTAATTCGGCCGCAATTATCTGCTCGACCGCAAGATCAAACCGTTTTTTTACCGTTAAATACTGATTCTTCTTTCCAGCAGAAAAGTTTAAGAAGTATTGATCCGGCAAGATCCCAGAGATTAATACCCGCTTACTGCCACTGTTAAAGGAGGCGCCAGTTGAGATTACTTCATCTGATTTAGACCAATTAGAAAAAATCTGGTCAACGCCATTATTGACCAGTGTCCTGACCTCACTGGTAGCCTGCGTATCTACTAACTTACTGCTTACAGTTACCTTGGAATTAGCTGCTGTGGCGCCCTTAGTAAATAATGCTAAGTGCCATTCAGATAACGCCTCAGATTTATCACCGATAAATCCTATCTTTCCACTCTTGCTGGCCACTGCAAGTGCTGCTCCTGCCAGATAAACTCCTTCATTTGTTGCAAATGAAAGATTTGAAACATTGGTCATAGCAACTGATTCATCATCAATAATTGCAAATTGAGTGTTGGGAAACTCATTAGAAATCCGTCGGACGGTATCGGCGTATCCTGCTCCAACGCAGATAATCAATTGATACTTATTTCGTGCTAAGAATCTCACCCTGGTGATTCGATCACCCAATGTGCCATCGGTGATCTGCTCTCTGACATCTAAGCGAGATAGCTTGTGTCTTTTGATAGCTCTTTCAAGCCCTGCAGCTGCTAAATCATTACTCCCGTTATCACCTCGGCCACCAACATCATATGCAATTGCAATCTTTTTTGGCGTTACAGCATTGGTATTTGGTGTTAATAAGGTTGCAAAAAATAAAAGCGTGAGAAGCAGATAAGCAAAGCGCTTAGCCATTTTTGATCAGACCTAAGGCGGTATAGACATCGGCTAATGTCTTACTCGCAACTTGGTTGGCTTTATCTGCACCATTACGTAAAAGTTGTAACAACGCAGCTTTATCAGCCATCAACTCCTGCGTCAGTATTCGGATTGGATTGATTACCTCAACTGCAATTTCAGCTACTTGAAGTTTGAAATCACCATATCCTTTACCAGCGTACTCATTTTCTAAATCTTTGATGGTTTTTCCAGATAGTGCCGATGCAATGGTTAATAGATTTGAAATACCAGGCTTACTCTGCTCATCGAATTTAATCTCTTTGCCGGCATCAGTAACACTTGATTTGAATTTCTTAATTATCGAATCAGATGAATCTAGCAACTCGATTACTCCAGCCATTGATGATGCAGATTTGCTCATTTTGGCATTTGGATCTTGCAGATCATTTATTTTCGCTAACGATTTAATAATCTGTGGTGCAGGAATCGCGAACACCTCTTGGTATTTATTATTAAACCTCTGTCCTAAATCCCTAGTCAATTCAATGTGCTGTCTTTGGTCTTCACCAACTGGCACAAAATCTGCTTGATAGAGCAAAATGTCGGCTGCTTGCAAAATTGGATAAGTAAATAACCCAACATTAGTTCGATCAGCTCCGCCTTTTTGAGACTTATCTTTAAATTGCGTCATTCGGCCAGCTTCACCAAATCCTGTTATGCATTCCAATACCCAAGCTAATTGGTTGTGAGCAGGTACATGGGATTGAACAAATAATGTACAAAGCTTTGGGTCTACGCCAATAGCAATTAATTGTGCAGCTGAGAGCAGTGTTCGCTTTTCTAATAATTTTGGATCAGTTTCAACAGTGAGTGCGTGAAGATCAACTACACAATAAAAAGCGTCATGTTCTTTTTGTAAATCAACCCATTGTTTAATTGCGCCTAAGTAATTTCCTAGATGAAATGAGTCATGGGTTGGTTGAATGCCAGAAAGCACCCGTTTTTTACTCATGATTTCACATCATCTCTAGCAAGTAATAATTGACCTACCCGCTTGCCGCTCATGCTTATAATTGTAAAGCGTGCACCGTTAATTCGAACCACATCATTTACCTGCGCAATTCTTCCTAAATAATGCATAACAAAACCACTGACAGTTTCATATGGTCCATCTGGCAATGAAATACCAGCTAGATCATGTAAATCTTCAAGTGAGATTAAACCATCAATCTCGATATCTCCTGTGCGTTGCTCGAGTTTTGGCTGTGCTTCATGGCCGTCATACTCATCATGAATTTCACCAATTAAACACTCAACTAAGTTTTCTAAGGTGATGATTCCATCAGTACCGCCGTACTCATCAAGCACTATTGCGATGTGCTGACGCTTACTTCGCATCTCAGTTAAAGCTGGCAAAACTCCTTTAGTACCAGGCAAGAAAATTACATTTCTGACAATTTCCATAATGGTAATTTCGGCATCATCTAATTTCGGATTGAGCAAATCTCGAACATGCAAAAATCCAATTACTTCATCGCTGCTGCCTCTAACTACTGGGTATCTAGAATGCGCAAGTTCAACGGCAATTTTTCTAGCTTGTGAAATACTCAAGGAAGCATCTAAGAAATCAACCTCAGTTCTTGGCACCATAACCTCGTGAATTAAACGATCGCTGGTATTAAACACCTCTTCAACAATATCTCGCTCCTCTTTTGTTAAATCAGCATGACCGCTTACTAAATCCATTAACTCAACATCAGAAATCTGATTACGCTCACTCTTTGAGGTAATACCAAAAATCTTTACAATCAAATCAGTTGAATGCGAAAGTAGCCAAATAACTGGTCGAAAAAATATGGCAACTCGATCAACGATGGCGGCGGTTGCGAGCGCAATACTCTCACTCTTATAAAGTGCCAATCTCTTTGGCACTAATTCACCAAAGACTAATGAGATATAAACAATTACTAATGTAATTGCCACAATTGAAATGATCTCACTGCTGCCAGCAGATAAGCCCAACTCTTCTAATCGTGGAATAACAAATACACCAAGTCGTTCAGCGCCTAAGGCTGCTGATAAAAATCCACATAAGGTAATTCCAACCTGCACTGCGGCTAAGAAACGGTTTGGATTACTAGCTAGCTTTGCTACCCGTGCCCCACGTTTGCCCTTAGTTGATATCTGTTTAACCTGTGAGTCACGTAGGGAGATCAATGCGATCTCAGCGGCCACAAAGATTCCTCCCACCGCAATTAGGCCTAAAACGATTGCAATACTTGGTAGAGCGCCTTCAGCCATATCTCCAATGGTATCTAACTGAGCACATAGACCGACCTATGAGCGCAAAAACTGCCCACCTTCCCCTTTTAAGCCAATCTGTCGTAGCCTTTGCCAACTCTCACAACCGTGAGACCTTCATCCAACGGATCGTCGGGCACGTACCTGCCCGGAGAAGGAGTAAAGAAAATCATGGCATCAGTTGTATTTTCTCAAGCATCAAGAATTTATCCTGGCACTACAAAACCTGCAGTAGATAAATTAGATCTAACTGTAAATGATGGTGAGTTTCTAGTATTAGTTGGACCATCTGGTTGCGGTAAATCAACCTCGCTTCGAATGTTAGCTGGATTAGAAGAAATTGATACTGGATCAATTCGAATTGGCGATAAGGATGTAACAAATGTTGCACCTAAAGATCGCGATATCGCAATGGTGTTTCAGTCATACGCGCTATACCCACATATGTCAGTAGCTGAAAATATGGGATTTGCACTAAAGATTGCTGGCGTTGCTAAAGAAGAACGCGATCGCAGAGTTTTAGAGGCTGCAAAATTATTAGATTTAGAAGATTACTTAGACCGCAAACCTAAGGCACTATCTGGTGGTCAACGTCAGCGAGTTGCAATGGGCAGAGCGATTGTGCGCGAGCCACAGGTCTTCTTAATGGATGAACCACTATCAAACCTGGATGCAAAACTTCGTGTTGCTACCCGTACCCAAATTGCAGCACTGCAACGCAGATTAGGAATTACCACTGTTTATGTAACACATGATCAGGTGGAAGCGATGACGATGGGTGACCGAGTTGCGGTATTAAAGGATGGCTTATTGCAACAGGTGGATACTCCAAGAAATCTTTATGAAAGACCACAAAATGTTTTCGTTGCTGGATTTATTGGCTCTCCTGCCATGAATCTACTTACCGCTCCTGTCTCTGCTGGCAAGGCGATGCTTGGTAATTTAGGAATCGCAATTCCATCAGCTGGTGGCTCATCAGTAACAGTTGGTATTAGGCCAGAGGGCTTTGTGTCAACAAGTACTGGATTTGAAGTTGCAGTTGAAGTAGTTGAAGAACTGGGCGCTGACGCGTTTGTTTATGGCAAGCCAGTTGATAAATCTCTTAAGTTTGCTAACACTAGCGAGGAGTTAGGTCAGGTAATTATTCGTTGGGATCCAAAGAACCCACCAAAGCCTGGTCAAACTGTCACCGTGGGAGTCAACCCTGATGTTGTTCATCTATTTGATGCAACAAATGGCAAGCGAATTAATTAAATAAGAAATTGAAAAGCCCCACTCAATCAGAGTGGGGCTTTTTTTATTAAAGCTTTAAGCCATTGCCTTCTTTAAATTATCATCAATAGCAGCCAAAAACTCTTGGGTATTAAGCCATGGCGCATCTTTGCTAATTAGTAATGCTAGATCCTTCGTCATCTTGCCACTTTCAACAGTTTGGATACACACTCGCTCTAAAATTTTAGCAAACTCGGCAACCTTAGGAGTGTTATCAAGTTTGGCGCGGTGAGCTAATCCTTGTGTCCAAGCAAAGATAGATGCAATTGGATTTGTAGAGGTCGCTTTACCAACTTGATGATCGCGGAAGTGGCGAGTGACTGTGCCATGAGCTGCCTCTGCTTCAACAGTTTTTCCATCAGGAGTCATTAAGACTGAAGTCATTAAACCGAGAGATCCATAACCTTGGGCAACAGTGTCTGATTGAACATCACCGTCATAGTTCTTACACGCCCAGATATATCCACCCTCCCAGCGAAGTGAGGTAGCGACCATGTCATCAATTAATCGATGGTCATACTCAAGATTATTTTTAGCGAACTCTGCCTTAAATTCTTTCTCAAAAACTTCTGCAAAGATATCTTTGAATCGGCCATCGTATGCCTTAAGAATTGTATTTTTAGTCGAAAGGAATACTGGATACTTACGGATCAAACCGTAGTTAAATGATGCTCTAGCAAAATCTCTAATTGAATCATCCAAGTTATACATAGCCATTGCTACACCAGATGAAGGAAAATCAAAAACATTAAACTCCATCGGCTTTGAACCATCAGTTGGTGTGAAAGTTACAGTTAACTTTCCTGGACCTGGAACTTTAAAATCTGTGGCTCGGTATTGATCACCAAACGCGTGGCGGCCGATCACTATTGGCTTTGTCCAGTGCGGAATTAAGCGCGGAACATTTTTAATGATGATTGGTTCGCGGAAAATTACGCCACCTAAAATATTGCGGATAGTTCCATTTGGGGATTTCCACATTTTCTTTAACTTAAATTCTTCAACTCGCGCCTCATCCGGTGTGATAGTTGCGCACTTAACGCCAACGCCATGCTTTTGAATTGCATGAGCTGAATCAATAGTTACCTGATCATCCGTCTTATCTCGGTATTCAATACCTAGGTCGTAATACTCAAGATTTATATCAAGGTATGGCAAGATCAAAGAGTCTTTAATGAACTGCCAGATAATTCTGGTCATTTCATCGCCATCTAATTCAACTACTGTGCCCTCTACTTTGATCTTATTCATATCCTTATTCTCCCTTACAAATCTTTAACGTCTGCTTGTTTGGTGCGAACTGCCTCTGCAGCAACTTTTAGTGATGCTAACTCATCCGCGGTTAATTTTGTTTCCACAACTTTGTTGATTCCATTCTTACCAATCTGTGCTTCAACGCCAAGATAAACACCGGTAATTGAATACTCACCATTTACCCATGCACAAACTGGCATTACCTCATTTGAATCAGTAATCACAGCTTTTGCCATTCGAGCAGCAGCCGCTGATGGTGCGTAATAAGCAGAACCTGTCTTAAGTAGTGCCACAATCTCTGCGCCACCATTTCGGGTTCGATCAACTAAATCCTTTATCTCATCAGTAGATAAAACATCTGAAAGTGGTTTGCCATTTACTGTGCAACGACTTGGAACTGGCACCATCGTTTCACCATGTGAACCAAGAGTTAAAGTCTTAACAGATGCTGTTAGTACCCCACATTTTTCAGCAACAAAATTTGTAAATCTTGCTGTATCAAGCATGCCTGCTTGACCCATAACTTTGTTATATGGAAATTTAGTTGCGATCTGAGCCAACGCTGTCATCTCATCCAATGGATTTGATACCACGATAATTACTGCGTTAGGTGAATGCTTTGCAATGTTTTCAGCAACGCCACGAACTATTCCAGCATTTACGCCAATTAAATCCATTCGACTCATGCCAGGCTTTCGAGGTAATCCTGCAGTAATAACAACTACATCAGAGTTTGCTGTCTTCTCATACCCGCCACCTTCTGCAGTTGTGGTGGCTCCAATTACTTTGGTTTCAAAATTTTCAATTGATCTTGATTGATTAATATCTAACGCAAGTCCTTCTGATTTACCTTCTAAAATATCGGTCAATACAACTGTTTCAAAAACATCATATTCTGCAAGTCGTAGTGCGGTAGTTGAACCATAAAACCCAGCTCCTACAACTGTTACTTTCCCAGATCTGCTCATTGAATCCTCTCGCCGCTTATGGCCAATATTACTGATTTAGGGCCAATCAACTAAATCGGTGAGGTTATCTAGCGTTGGGAAGTGAAATAGCCAATCCAAATAACAGGATGCAGATCATAATTGGCAGAATTAATTCAATATTTCGCTTTATTTTTAATTGTGAATATCTTGCTAACGTAAATGTAGCTGCGCCGATCGATAAAATCATTGAACCACTTCGTACTGCGCCACTAATACCAATTACTAACCCAATTGCAACAATAATCAGTGAAACTCTTCTTATTTGATCAAGCCGGAAGCTATTTTTCATTTCTAGCCAGATCAATTACATTCTTAAGCAGCATCACTCTTGTCATCGGTCCTACCCCACCTGGCATCGGCGCAAAAGCAGTGGCAACTTCAATAACTTTAGGATCAAAATCCCCAACAAGTTGATTGCCATCTCGAGTGATTCCAACATCCACAAGCACTGATCCTTTTTTCACCATTTCAACCTTAATAAAATGCGCACTGCCCATAGCGGCAATTACTACATCAGCATCCTTAATAAGCTCTGTTAAATTCTTTGATGCTGAGTGAGCCAGAGTTACCGTGGCATTAATTGGTTTTTGGGAGAGCAAAATAGATAAGGGCCTTCCGACTGTCATGCCTCGACCAATTACTAATACCTTCACGCCAGATAAGTTAATTTTATACTCAGCTAACAAAGCCACAATCGCCTTTGGTGTGCAGGCAACTACAGAGTTGAAACCTAAAACTAGATTGCCTAAATTATTTGGAGTAAGGCCATCCGCATCCTTTGCTGGATTAATTGCGGATATAACTTTTTGAGTATCAACTCCAACTGGGAGTGGAAGTTGAACAATAAATCCTGTGCAACTTGAATCAGCATTTAGTGCATTAACAGCC
>Ga0209401_1000648_pt1 | contig 23431 bp, 25 predicted proteins | sample M_140807_MF_Meta_FD_187318 | JGI IMG/M metagenome (GOLD analysis project Ga0209401, IMG submission 187318) | Freshwater microbial communities from Lake Montjoie, Canada to study carbon cycling - M_140807_MF_MetaG (SPAdes) (version 2) | ecosystem: Environmental > Aquatic > Freshwater > Lake... | reverse complement strand
CCCAACTCTGTCCTCCACCTACCCACATCCAGCCACCTCCTCGGATTCTCACCCCACCACCTCATCAATCCCACCGCAAAGACCAGCGCCACCCCCAACTCCACCCGGCCGAAAATCCTCGAGAAAGGAAAAACCCCTGGTGCGATCGCTTCCACAGCTCGCGCCACAGGCCACGCCAAAACCGAAGTCGTGAGCCACCAGAGCCCGAAATATCCCAAAATCCCTGCAACTCCGCGGTTCATCCACCTATCTTGCGCTCTTTCCTCTGCCCACTGCCAACTTTTTTCCTCTCCCCAAGCGTTGCCCCCTTCCGATGCATCGTTTAATCTTCTACAACTATGGCCGAAGCCAAGCCCATCGCCCCACTGGAGTTTGAAAAGCCTCTTGCAGATCTGGAAAAACGGATCGAGGAGCTTCGAAAACTTTCGGGCAAACAGAAACTCGGCGCCGAATTGGAAATCGCCGCCCTCCAGAAAAAATGGGCAGACGCCCGTCGAGAAGTCTATGGCAACTTATCCCCTTGGCAGCGTATTCAAATCGTTCGCCACCCTCAACGCCCTTACCTGCTCGACTACCTGCGCCACGGCGCCACCGAGCTCTTCGAACTCGGGGGCGACCGCGCCTTTGGTGAAGATCGCGCGCTGATCGGCGGTTTGGCCACCTTGGACGGGCAACGCGTTGTCTTCCTCGGCCACCAAAAAGGTAGGGATACAAAAGAAAATCTTCTCCGGAATTTCGGATGTGCCCATCCCGAAGGATATCGAAAAGCCCTTCGCCTGATGCGTTTGGCAGATCGATTCCGTCTTCCCATCATCACTTTCATCGATACTCCTGGCGCATTTCCTGGCGTAGCCAGCGAGGAGCGGCACGTCGCTGAAGCCATTGCGGTGAACATCCGCGAAATGTTCAACTTCCGCGTTCCCATCATCGCCGTGGTCATCGGGGAAGGCGGAAGCGGGGGCGCTCTTGGAATCGGCGTCGCCAACCGAGTCCTGATTCTCGAAAATGCCTACTACTCGGTGATCTCCCCTGAGGGATGCGCCAGTATTCTTTGGAAAGATCGAGCCTTCGCTCCCCAAGCTGCGGAAGCTCTTCGCATCTCTTCAAAAGACCTGCTCCATCTTGGCCTCGTGGATGAAGTGATTCCCGAGCCGATAGGAGGCGCACACCGAGATTGGAAAACCACTATCTCAAATACGATGGACAGAATTCGCCACCATCTTGCGGAGCTAAATCAACTTTCCCAAGCCCGTCTCATTGAAACCCGCCACGCTCGCTTTCGTGCCATTGGCACAATCCAAGAACCTTAGTTTTTACCCTTCCTCCCCAATTTTTCCTAACTCGTCCCGAATCCGGGCCGCCTCTTCAAACTGCTCTTTTCCTACCGCAGTACTCAGATCCTCTTGGAGACGCTTCTTGCTCGGCTTTCGTAAGCTCTTGGGCACTTTGCCTGCATGACGCGTCCCTTTCTGACAATCGTTCAAAACATCCTGTAATAGGGACGAAAATATCCCATAACAATCCCCACAACCCAATCGTCCCGTTTTTCGAACATCCTCAGAAGTGAAACCACAACTCGGACACTTGTTAGAAGCCGTAGGGGTGGGAGTAGGAATGAGTAGCGATTTGGCTGAAATCTCCTTGATCTCATTCTCCACTGCAGCCGCAGGATCCTCTTTTCCCTTGCTGGATGCTAACTTTGAAACAGCTCCCCATATGTCGAAATCCACCAGATCTTTTTGCGCCAACTGGGGAATGCACTTCTCACACACGTGCACGTCGATCGACTTCGCATTCACTAGCTTGCTCAAATGGCATGTCGCTTGGTTGCCCGGACAGAAGGTGCACTCCATAACTAGAAATTAACCATGCCCAACCCTCTAGGCAAATCTCCCGCCCAAGACCTTCAGTGGCTTTCTGCGAAAGTTTGGGAACAGATTCTTGCCTCAAACACGACCGCTTTTCTTGCCGCTTACGGCGCTGGCATCCGTGCAGAACGGTGGGGCAGCGCCCTTCGCTGGATCAGCTCTGCACCCCTCGTCACGCCTCCCCCCTCGCCTCCCGCTTCTCTCTCATGGCAACCGACCACAATCCTCTTTCAGGAGGATTTGAATCCCAATGCCACATTTTTGCTTGGCGAAACCTTTCAACAGGAAGTCAACGAACTGGGCTTACACTATGCAGTCGATCTTTCCCCAAATATCTCCCCTGGCCTTTTCCCGGATCAACGGGAAAACCGTCTTCACCTTAAATCCCTTCGCCCTGCCCGCCTCTTGAACCTCTTTGCTCACACCTGCGCTTTCGGTGTCCTCGCCGCTTCCGTCGGAGCCGAAACTCTGAATATCGACTCCTCCTCCCGCTCCCTCGCTCGCGGAAAAGCAAACTATCAACTCAACCACCTCGGCGGATCTACCCACCGCTTCTGGACAGAAGATGTTCGCCGTGTCCTTCCCCGATTAGCCCGGCGGGGCGAGACCTTTGATGCCATCATCCTCGATCCCCCCACCTTTTCTCACGGCGGACGAGGACGCGCGTTTCGAATCCACCGCGAGCTCGAACCTCTTCTTCTTGCCTGCTTACCCCTTCTCACACCACGTGGCTCCCTCCTCCTCTCCATCAATCAAGCCGAAACCACCCCAACGAATCTTCACTCTATGGTTCGAGAGATTCTCCAACGCGAAGCTTTTCCCGCACAGATCCTAGCCGGCCATCGCCCTCAAGATATTCCCCCCGAGCGAATGCCCTCCACCCTTTGGATCATTCGGCAGGATTGACACCCCGCCTAGACGATCGAATTGTATCTCTTGTGCACGGACTCCTCTCCTTGGCCTCAGTCGCGCTAAACCTGTTTCGCGAGTTCGTCCCAGGACATCCGGATGCCGCACGCTTCTGGCTCGAAATCGGCGCAGGCTCCATTTCCCTCCTCGTCGTACTTGGACTTCTTCTCCGTTTTTTTGGATCGGAAAACGCCCGCCCCGGGCTTCTAACAGTAGGAGCCACTCTAAGCCTGCTACTCCTGGCCGCAGGCCCAGCCATCGTCGAACTCTATCTTATCCCTTCCCTCCCTGCCTCAACCTTGGCCCATATCGATACCTTCTCCAATTGGGTAGGACAACGCATCCATCAACCCCCTTGGCCAGCCCGAACCGCTCTCCTTTCCCTCGGCCTCGTTCTCAGCCTGATGTTTGTTGTGATTCCCCTGACCAAGTGGACATTTCGTGTTCCCCACTTTCTCTCTCTTCTCGCTTGGCTCGTGGCATTAACGACTGCAGGCACCATCTCCTCACTCATCCGCGTGAAACTCCCTCCCGTCCCTGATGCGCACGTAGAAAAGAGTAAGCTTCCCTCGCCTTAATCGCCTAGAGCCTCCTCCAGCTGGCGCCGTGCTTCTTCAAACGTATTAGGGTCTGGGGATGGAGGCGGAAGTATATTTGGGCCAATCACCAGACGACAGATCGATCCAGGCAAAGGAATTTGAAATCGATCCCACGAGGGCAGTTCCCACTTCCAACTATAGTGAACGGTTGCGGGAATAATCGAAACTCCGCTCGCCGCCGCCACGGCTAACACCCCATCCTGCACTTTTCCACGCGGCCCCCTCGGGCCATCCGGCGTGATGACAATATCCCGTGCATTTTTTTGTCCTAACTCTCGCACCATCTCCAACATCGCCCCCACCCCACCTTTCGAAGTGGATCCTCGTGCCGTCTCAAGCCCAAATCGGCGGGCGACTTGCGAAATAAACTCTCCATCGCGACTCCGACTAATCAGGACCAAACACTTCCGTCGGGCACAGAAACGCTCATAAACATACGACATCAGGAGAATCCGATTGTGCCAAAACACAAAGATTCGGGGGTCCCTCTCCTCTTGTTGAAGAATTCGATCCGGATCCTCCACACGAAAACGAATCGTCCACGCCAAAGCACGGATCAACCCCGCCACCAAAGGAGGACTGGTTTGGGCTAAAAACCTCTTCATGCGAAGGGCCTCCGATTCCACCAGCGGGTGATCGAGCGCCACGGGCTCTCCAAAACAAGCTCCCTCAAAAGCTCCTCTGTGGTGCTCGCCCTTTCCTCATGAATTCTTCGCAACGCGACCATCGCAGGGATCAGAATGAGGGTGATCGTCACGTAGAGAATCACGAATCGGTTCACTTCGAAAACCGTCCCAAATTTCACTGTCTGCAGGGCATCCGTCAGCAATCCCCAACCCAGCGGAGCTAACCCCGCCACCAAACTGGCAGCCACACTAAAGAGGGCAAAAAAATGACTGCGCCCCATCGCAGGTACTGTCGCCATCAAAAGTCTCATATGAGCGCTATTGTAAAGCGCTAACCCGATACCCGCCGTGGCCTGTTGAAATAAGATCGGTCCCCACTGAAATGGCACAAGATGAGCCGCCACCGCCCCCCATCCCAACCAGTGAATTCCAAAGATAAAAGCTGCCAGACCAAGCACCGGACGGCTTCCGACCCGATCCAACATTTTCCCCGTCGCTAACGAGGTGAGCACAAAAACCGAGCCCCAGATCAGATGCAGAATCATGAACTTCGAGTCGGAACACCCCAGCTGATCCCTCGCGAAGGGAATAAAGATCAATCCGCCCCCCGACAAAGCCAACATCATGATCGCATGAAAAATCACCAGCCTGAGAAAAGGCCCGTGCTGAATCATCGCTTTCCAAGGAACCTCCTCTCCCCCCTCCCGTGCCGCAGGCGAAATAGGTGCGTCAGGAATCTTTTTTAGGTAGAGCAAAGACAGTCCCGCCAAAACAAGACTCACGGCAAAGAGAGCGCCAAATGCAGCGGGTGAGTCCACTGCCTGCAGATAGATCGCGCTGAGGGCGACCGTGAGAAGAAGCGCTGTCTGCGAGGCTGCTTGATCCATGCTTAGAAAACGACCTCGGACCGATTCGGGCACAATGGCACTGATCCAAGGCAGATACCCGCTCAACGAGATTCCTCTCGCAATATTGAAAAGAAAAAGGAGAAATAGGACGAGAATTTGCCGAGTCGCGTCATCGATTCGCAAAGGAAGGCTCACAACCAAGGCCACCCCGGCGATCATCAAGCTTCGGCTCATCCAACCGCGAAGAACGAATTTTCGATATCCGATTCGCTCCACAAACCGTGCGGCAGGAATTTGAAAGATGTTCATCAAGGCCCCCAAAGCCGCAACCACCCCCAAAACTGTTGCCGACGCCCCCATTTTTTTAAAGTAGAGCATCATGGGCAGCCCCATGATCAGGTAAAAGGAGCTGGTGTTGAAAACCTGAAATAGGAATGCGTTGAGCAGTGGCCCTCGGGCCAGCCCAAATCCGCTCTCCTTCACGCCGAAGTCTCTCGAGGGCGAAGCAACGGAAATAAGATTACCTCGCGGATCGAATCCGAGCCTGACAGAAGCATCGCCAATCGATCTACCCCCAAACCCATCCCCCCAGCGGGTGGCATTCCGCTTTGCAGGGCCTCCAGAAAGTCTTCATCAACTTTTTGCGTATGCTCTCCGACCTGCTTGCGAAAACGCTCCGCCTGAAGAAGTGGATCATTCAACTCCGAATACCCAGGGGAGACCTCTTGTCGCCCCAGAAGCAGCTCGAAAACATCCACCACCGTCGGATCCTCACGGTTTAATTTCGCCAACGGCACTAACTCCGCAGGAAGGTGGGTGATAAAGATAGGATTCACCGCCTGCCCCTCCACTTTCTTCTCGAACACTTTCTGCGTGATTTCCGCCGCTGCCAGTTTCGGCTCCAAATCCAGCCCTAGACCCTTCGCCTTTTTCTCCATTTCCTCAAGGGAAAGCTGAAACCAATCCGCTCCTGCAACCTCAACGACAGCATCCCGATACCGCTTTCTCGGCCAAGGACGAGTGAAATCAATGACTGATCCATCGCTTTGTTGAACTTGAAGCCCTCCCGTCAGCTCCTGAGCTGCTCCTGAAATCATCTCCTCCACAAGGCTAGCCATACCCTCGAAATCGGAATAGGCCCAGTATGCCTCCAGCATGGTGAATTCAGGATTATGTTTTCGTGAAATTCCTTCGTTGCGGAAATTTCGGTTAATCTCGAAAACCTTCTCCATTCCTCCGACCAAAAGCCGCTTGAGATAGAGTTCGGGGGCGATCCTCAAAAAAAGATCCATCCCCATCGCGTGGTGTCTGGTTTGAAAGGGTTCTGCCGCCGCACCTCCCGCCACCGTTTGCATCATGGGCGTCTCCACTTCCGTAAATTCCCGTGCGTGCAGAAAGTCTCTTAAGTACCGGACCAAGCGAATCCGCAAATCCAAAGCCTTGCGGGATCCCTCATTTGAAATTAGATCCAGATGCCTTTGGCGGTGCCGTGTCTCTACATCCACCAACCCGTGCCACTTGTCAGGCAACGGAACCAGTGACTTGCTAAGGAGCGTCAAGCTCTCGACCCGGACAGAGGGCTCCCCCGCCTTGGTCGTAAAGAGTGTTCCCTCAACGCCTACAATATCCCCCAAATCAAGCAGCTGAAACACCGCCAACTCCTTTTCGGGCAAAGCCGGTTTCTGAACATAAATCTGCAAACGCCCTGCTCGATCCTGCAGATGCAAAAACTGGCTTTTACCCATGTCCCGATGCGAAACGATCCGCCCCGCCAATCTCACTCGCCGCCCCTCCTCCCATCGACCCCGGATCTCCCCTGTCGACTCCGTTCCCGAAAAGGCCGCCCCAAAGGGATCCACCCCGAGTAGACGGACCTTCTCTAACTTTTCTCGGCGTGCGGCTAAGAGGGGGGCCAAATCTTCACTCATGAACTCTCTTTCTACCCCAATCCGCCTATTCTTGAAAGAGTTAGCCTTGCCCCTTCCAACCCAATCCCAAACGCAAAGTCTCTAGCCAACCAGCTCGGGATAAACCCGCTGCGCCATATCAACGAGAATCTTACGGCATTCCTCTCCGGAATCCATTTTTAGCAGTTTCTTTGCCAAGGCTTGGCACTCCCCATAGTGCAAACTTTGCAAAACCTTTTTTACCCGCGGAATTGCCACCGAACCCATGCTCATCTCATCCACACCCAAACCCAATAAAATCGGCGTCATGACAACGTCTCCCGCCATCTCTCCACACACCCCCACCCAGATCCCATTTGCATGCGCCGCCTCCACAACCCTCTCAATCAAAGTTAGCACCGCAGGATGGGTCGGCTGATAAAGCGATGCCACTCGCTCATTCGTGCGATCCGCAGCCAACGTATACTGAGTCAAATCATTCGTTCCGATGCTGAAAAACTGCACCAAGGGAGCCAGCCGATCGACAATCAAAGCCGCGGACGGAACCTCAATCATCGCTCCCGCTTCCACCTCTGCCGCAGCGGGAATATCCGCCGCTTTCAGTTCGTCCCTTGCCTCCCCCAGCAAAGCCAACGCCGCGACCAGCTCTTCTTTTGTCGCGATCATCGGGAACATCACCCTGACCTTTCCTCCTGGATTCGACCGGCAGATCGCCCGCAGCTGAGTCTTGAATAAATCAGGCTTCTCCAAGCAGTACCGGATCGCCCGCCACCCCAAAAATGGATTCGCCTCAGGATCGAACCCTTGATGCGAAGGCAACTTATCTCCACCCAAATCCAAAGTTCGAATAATTGCCAAGTGAGGCCGCGACGCCTGCACCACCTGCTGATAAATATTTGCCTGCTCCTCCTCACCTGGAAACTGGACACGATTCAGGAAAAGGAACTCGGTGCGATATAACCCAATCCCCTCTGCTCCACTCTCCGCAATCAGAGGCAAATCCTCAGGAAGCTCCACATTGGCCGAAAGCACCAATCGTCTTCCATCCTTCGTGGTTGCGGGCGTATCCCGCAGAACTTCCAGGCTCTGCTCGACCGCCAAACGCCGTTTCTCAATCTGCCCATACTCATATCGCGTCTGCTCCGTTGGGTTGACGATGAGCAACCCCGCATATCCATCCAAAATAACAGGCGAACCGGATTCACACTTCTCTAAAACACTGTGCAATCCCACCACCGCTGGAATATTCAGCGAGCGCGCCATGATTGCCGTGTGAGAAGTCGTGCTCCCCACCTCCGTGGTAAAACCAAGAACGAGTTGCCGATTCAGAAGAGCCGTATCAGACGGAGTCAAATCATGCGCCAAAATCACACTCGGAGAATCTAAGGAGTAAAGATCCGCCAGCTTACGTCCGAGCAGGTTATAAATCACTCTGCGCCCCACATCTGAAATATCTGCAGCTCTCTCCCGCAGATACGGATCCTCCATCTCCTTCATGCTTTGCGCATACGCGTGAATTACGTGTTGGTAGACGTGCTCCACACAAACTTTCCGCAGCTCCAACTGTCTCCGCACCGCCCCAGCAATCGTACTGTCGGCCGCCACTAAAAGATGCGCCTCAAAGATCTCCGTCTGCCCTTCCCCAAGCGAACGAGCAAGGTGATCCTTAATCCCCTGAATCTGCTCCCGAGTTTTAAGGAGTGCCGCTTCTAATCTTCGCAACTCATCCGGAATCTGTGATTCCTCGATTGGCGTAGGACGTACCCGAACTTCCTCATGAGAAAAAATGGCCAACCGGCCGCTCACCACCCCAGGGGAAGCAGGAATGCCGGCGAGACGGAGCTCCGCGCCGGGAACAGAAGAGGGTTTGTCGGAAGCAATCACGGGAGAAACTATCTCCCTTCCACCTACTCCTCGTCGAACTTTCTTTCTATCAATTCAAGTAACGATTGGATGGCAGTCTCCGCTCCGGGCCCTGCTGCCCGTAGGCTAATTTTGGAGCCCATCCCTGCCGCCAACATCATCAACCCCATAATACTCTTCCCGTTAATTGTCTCCCCGTCCTTTTCCACTAAAATTTCGCACGCGTGCCGGTTCGCCTCCCGGACAAACATTGCGGCAGGACGCGCATGCAGACCCAGCCGATTTTTGATCGCAACCTCTTTCGAGGCTTTTTCCTCTGGTCCTTTACCCATACTTAGCCCTCCTTCAGCTTCAGCCGGCTCATCAATTTTTCATTAAACTCAAGCGCTGAGAATTGCCCCATCGTCTTCATCTTCTGATCCAGAGCCGCCACCTGCACCAAGCCTGCTAAATCTCGCCCAGGCCGGATCGGAAGTTTCACATGGGGAATCTTCAGCCCCAAGATTTCATAGAACTGTTGATCTAAACCTGTTCTTTCGATCTCCTCCACCTTGTCCCACTCCTCCAGCGTCACTACCAGATCTAATCTTTTCTCCGTTCGAATCGCCCGCCCTCCAAAGATCGCCGCCACATTGATGATTCCAATACCCCTCACCTCCATAAACGTCCTCGTCACCTCTGCCGAGGTGGCCATCAACTCTCTCCCCTCAAGAAGCCTCAATCGCGTGATGTCATCCGCCACGAGAGAGTATCCCCGCTCCACCAACCCCAATGCGCACTCACTTTTTCCCACTCCGCTCTCTCCTCGAATCAGCACCCCAACCCCCATGATATCCACCATGCTCCCGTGCTCGCTGGTTGTGGGGGCGAAATCCTCTTCTAGACAGAGAGTAATCAAATTCACTAACCGGGGCGTTGGAATCGGAGAAATAAAAACAGGCACCTTGGCCTTCTGGGCCTCTTTTAAAATGATCGCCGGAGGCCGATTATCCCGACTGAAAACAATGCATGGGATTTTCCGATCCAAAATTGCGCGAATCCGGGCCTGCCTCGTTTCCGAATCTAGGGACTGAAAGTAGCTAATCTCGCTTTTGCCAATCAGTTGAACGCGGCGAAACGCGAAATATTTAATAAATCCCGTTAGCGCCATCCCCAACCGATTTACCGCACCTTCCCGGATCAATCGCCCCATCCCTTCCTGTCCTGCGACGAGCTTTAACTGCAGCCGTGCCGCATGTTGCGTGTAAAAATGTTCCACGGAAACTGTTAAAGGCTTTTTCATTCGGAAGATCTCCTAGTCAGCATACCCTTGAGGGTGGGCCTGGTGCCAATTCCAGGCACTCGTTAAAATTTCCTCCAGCCCCGAATGCTTTGCTTTCCAGCCCAGTTCCCTCTGCAACTTATGGGACCCAGCCACCAAGGCTGGAGGATCCCCCGCTCGAGCGGGCTGCCCGCGGGTCGGAATCGGTCGCTGCGTCACTTTTTTTGCGGTTTCAATCACCTGTTTCACAGAATAGCCGTTCCCCGTGCCCACATTGAAAAACCCAGGCTTATCCCGATCCAATGCCAGAATGTGTGCAGATGCCAAATCCTTGACGTGAATATAGTCCCGAATACAGGTCCCATCGGGGGTCGCATGGCTTTCTCCAAACACATCCACCATCTCCCGTTGACCTAGAGCAGCCAACAGGACATTCGGAATCAGATGCGTCTCGATCCGATGATGCTCTCCCCGCTCCTGCGAAGCTCCCGATGCATTGAAATATCGGAGTGCCGTGGGAATCAACCCATGCACATGCGCATACCAAGTCAAAATCTGTTCAAAAACCAATTTTGAGTGCCCGTAGGGATTGATCGGTTTTTGCGGGGTCTGCTCATCCATCGGCACTTTTTCAGGCAGCCCATACGTTGCACAAGTGGAGGAAAAAATGATTTTTTTACATCCAGACGCAACCATCGCATCCAGAAGATTGACCCCTCCCGAAACATTTACCCGATAGTAAATGGAGGGATCCTTCATACTTTCAGGAACGAGCGCCTTACCGGCAAAATGAATTACCGCATCGGGCTTATGCTCCGCGAAAGCCCGATGCAAAAGATCCCTGTCCGCTAAATCTCCCTGCAGAAAATGAGCCTGAGGATGAACGGCCGCGCGATGGCCTTCGCTTAAATTATCCCAAACCACCACACCGTGGCCTGCGCCGATCAGCTCCTCAACGCAAACCGAACCGATGTAGCCGGCTCCGCCCGTGACCAGGACTTTCATCTTCCAGAAAAAGGAGGCCTACTCCTTCAGGTTCATCGCCAACAGGAATTCCACATTGTTTTTTGTCTTCTTGAGTCGGCCCAAGAGCAACTCCATCGCCTCCACCGGGGGCAATGAAGACAAGGCCCTTCTCAAAATATGAATCCGAGGCATCTCGTCCGCGTGATACAGAAGCTCCTCTTTTCGTGTCCCAGACTTGGGAATGTTTATCGCGGGGTAGATCCGCTTGTCCACGAGAGCGCGATCCAGGTGGATCTCCATGTTTCCGGTGCCCTTGAACTCTTCAAAGATCACCTCATCCATCTTGCTGCCCGTATCGACCAAAGCGGTAGCAATAATCGTCAGACTTCCACGCTCCTCCAAATTGCGGGCTGCACCGAAAAATCTCTTGGGTTTATGCAGTGCGTTAGCATCCACACCTCCGGAAAGAATCTTTCCGCTATGGGGCTGCACCGTGTTGTAGGCTCGCGCCAAACGCGTGATGCTATCCAACAGGATCACAACATCTGTGCCCTGCTCGGCCAATCGCTTTGCCCGCTCAATCACCATTTCCGCAATGTGTACGTGTCGATCGGGTGGTTCATCAAAGGTCGAACTAATCACCTCGCCTTGGACGGATCTTGCCATATCTGTCACCTCCTCAGGCCGCTCATCAATCAAAAGCACGATCAGATGCGCCTTGGGATTATTGGCTGTGATAGCATTGGCAATTTTTTGCATCAAAACCGTCTTTCCTGTCCTCGGAGGCGCAACGATCAAACCCCGCTGACCGAAACCAATTGGGCAGATCAGATCAAAAGCCCTCATGGCCATATCTTTTAGACTTTCACTTTCCAGGATCAGTCGCCGGTTGGGAAAGAGAGGTGTTAAATTATCAAAATGAATCGGGGACTTTCGCTTGTTTACATCTTCCCCGCTGACCGTATCCACCGTGGCTAACGAAAAGTAGTGCTCCTTCTGTCTGGGAGAACGAATTTCTCCGCCTACACGATCTCCCCGACGCAACCCGTACTTACGGATCAAAGCAGGATTCACATAAATATCCTCTCGCGTCGCCAAATAGTTATTTGCCTGCAGCCGCAAGAATCCGTACTGGTCGGGCAATATTTCCAAGATTCCTTCTCCTGCTACACGACCATTGTCCATCGCGTGCCGATGTAGAATTTCAAAAATCAACTCGTACTTCAGCATCCCTCCGGGATTTTCCACCCCCACTTCGCTTGCCTTATCCAACAACTCCTGAAAAGGGATCTTCTGCAAGTCATCTAAACGCAACAAAGGCCCAGTCGGCCGTGGCTCTTCCGCCGCCGGCGCATCCCCACCTCCATCCTGATTTCCCCCATCTGGCCCCCGACGATAGTTGTCATAATCCCCCCTCCCATATCCTCGTCCCCCTCCATACCCACGCCCTCCACGACCACCCCTTCGCTGAAATCGACGTGGCCCATAATCGTTCCGTTGGCCGTATTCGCCCTGTTGCCTGCCGTAATCTTGGTTTCCCTGATCTTGTCCGTCACCGTTCATAATTTTGCTTTCCTGCTCCGCTGATCCATCGACCGCCCACCTACCCCCTCGGGTCAGGCCAAGCAATCCACCTGGTCGCGTAGCAACTCCAAACTTCCTTCATTCCAAATGACTTGGTCACATGCTTGGGCTTTTTTCTCAATCGCCCACTGCCTTCCCATCCAAAAGTCTGCCGCCTCGGGCGTCAGACCCCGCTCGACCAACCGTTGCCGGGAAACCGATTCTCGGCAACCGATCGCTACTTTTCCATCGAAGGGCTCCTCAGCCCCAACTTCCAAAAGGAGGGGGATGATCACCGCCACCGAACGGTGGGGTTGGAGGCGCAAGCTTTCGCTAACTTCAGATTTCCAAGTTTGTCGAACAAGAGGATGGATCAGGTGGTTGACGGTGGCGGTAAGGGAGGGATCTCGCATCATCGTCGCGGCCAACAACCCGCGGTCCAAGTTCTTCGAGGAATCTAGAATCGTTTCCCCCAGCGCGTCAACCAGTTTTCGGTACCCGTCTGCCCCCTTCTCATAGAGCCGATGGACAATCTCATCTGCCTCAATCACCTTCCACCCCTTGCTCTCAAGCATCTTTCCCATCGTACTTTTTCCCGCCGCCATCGCCCCCGTAACCCCCAAAACCCGACTATGGCCGAGCTTGGCTACGCCTCCGTCTAGGGTTACCTTACATTGTCTCATCGATGGCGGCCGTAGTTCAGTTGGTAGAACTCCAGATTGTGATTCTGGCTGTCGCGGGTTCGAGTCCCGTCGGTCGCCCACCTATTTTCGTACTTCTCTGTCTTCACAACTTTCTTTTCTCCTCCCCATCCAGAAGAGCGGGCCCCCAACGAGCATCAGGTACGTTTAACTCGTACCAGTCCAAAAGCTGATCCGCCCTCCTTCGCATCTCACGCCAACGTTGCACTGCTTGATCCGCATCTTGCCAGGCCTTTTCTTGCACCTGCTTCTGCTCCTCACTCGAACCCGCTTCCACCGCTTGCCGATAACGGAAAATTGCGGGCCGCAGGAATGGATCTGCTGTCGCCTCCAACCGAATCAGTTCTTCCGATAAAGAGGCCACCTTAGTCCCGCCTGGCACCACAGACTTCGCCGCCTCTTGAGCCAACTTTCGAAGACGCATTTGTGTCTCCTCTGGAGATTGCGGCAAAGCCCCCGTCCGCAAATCCGGCTCCGCCAAACTTCTCCGCCATGCCCCATCCTCCTCCTTGCTATCCGACCAGAACTTTCCAGGGCATCCCACCGCCACCCACTCCTGAAACTTGACTCGGTGCGGAGCCGAAGTTGCTCGCGCAAATAATCTCGCCGCCAACAACCTCCGCACCATACGCGTGAGCTTATCCTCTGCCAGCCAACCCGTTTCCCCCCAAGACTGAATTCGACTTAAACCCGCCTCCTCTACTCCGCTCACTCGCTCCGCTACCCTTCCCAGCATCTCCTCGTCTTCCAAGTTTGCTCGACCTACACACCCCTCCGCTACCCACCGAATCGACCCCGCCCCGTCCCTCCGCCCCGCAACGCCACGAATCCGTGCCTGAATAACCTCAACCACCCACGCAGCTGCGAAATCTTCCGATTTTGGGTCCCCTTCAATCAAACCCTGCCCCCCACGCACTCCCCCTGTTCCCTCCACCAATTTGCCCTGAAGTTTCAACGGGGGTTGCAATCGGGAAGAGGTCAATTCATCAAAAAGATCCACCGCGGCTACAGAGGCACGAGCCACTTTCAAGGCCTCTGCACGGTCATTTCCCTCAACCGAGATTTTTAAACTTTTGCACTCCGCCCGCTCGACCCCGCCTTGAGCCTTTTCTGAAAAAAGAAAGAGGCCTACACAAAAAACCAGCCCCCACGGGCTCACGTACTTTTCCCGGATTTCCCCTCTCCACCCTTCGCTGATCCACCCCCATCCCCAGATTTTTTCTTTTCGGAACTTTTCTCCCCACCACTTGTGGCCTCCTTCGCCGCCTTCTTGTATCCCGCACTTCGATAGTCGGTGATGTAAAAACCACTCCCCTTGAACAAAAAGCCTGCCCCCGTCCCCATCTGTTTTTCGATCTTTCCCTTGCCCCAAACTTTTTTCGGGCACTTGTCTTTGGGACAGATCTTGAGCGGCGCATCGTTCATCGAATGAAAAATGTCCAAGTGCGCTTTGCACTTTTTGCAAACGTACTCATAGGTCGGCATCGTTCGCTACCTTATCTCTCTTCCACTATTTTTCCAGTCGCAAAGATCAAGCTTTCGAAAACAGCAGGCACCCGTTCTGCCCTCCAAATCCAAATGAAGGTTTCATCACAACCCGCATTCCTGTCTCTCCTCTTCCCCGCACAACTCGTACCGAACATTCTGGATCTTCCCGCCAATCCTGCCCCAGGGTCGAAGGCAGCACGTCCGCAAAAATCGATTCCACCGCCAAAATCGACTCCACCGCCCCGCAGGCCATCGACAAGTGCCCAATCCTGCTTTTTGGGGATGTTACCCAAGGCCCTCTCTCCCCAAACACCTCCCGCAACATTTTCGCCTCCGCCCGATCATTCGCCACAGTCCCCGTACCATGTGCCACCACCCCATTAACCTCCTCCACCCCTACTCCGCCATCCTCCAAACACTTCCGTACGCACGCCACGGCCTCGGCCGCATCCTCCCTCGGATCCGTTGCCCTCCACGCATCACAACCCACCGCCGCGCCGCGCACCTCACCTAAAATGTTAGCTCCCCGAGCCTTTGCTTTCTCTCTCTCCTCTAAAACAAGAAAGCCCGCTCCCTCCCCCACCACAAATCCTGATCGCCCCAAACCAAAAGGCTGACAAGCCTCCTCCGGCTTTTCCCGGAATCCCCGCGCCAACGCTCCCAACCTGTCGTACCCCAACAATCCCCCTGGATGCGCCCTTCCATCTGCTCCCCCCGCCACCATCTCATCCACTTCTCCTTCACGAATCATCCAAAACGCCTCCGCAATCGCCTGAGTTGAAGCCGCACACGCCGCCAAACTTTCCACTCTCTCTCCCTCCAAACCCACTTCCTTAGCCAAAATTTCCAACGGATCTTGTCCCTTCCCCTTTTCCCCGGGCCCAGGCCAGCCAATCGCTCCGGCGAATCCCGCTCCACGCCCTACTCCGCTCATCTCCATCGCCTCCCGCAAAGCCAATCTCGCCCAACGCAAACTTCTCCACTCCCCCCTCTTTTCCGGTCTTACTACCATAATCTGTGCGGCCACTTGAACAGGCGCCCTCTCCCACCCCTCCCATTCCACTGCGCGCACAGCCGATCGGCCTCCCACCACACCGTCCCAAAAAACTTTTCTCCCCACCCCATACCCCGTCACCGCTCCCACCCCAGTGACGACCACACGCCGGCTCACTTTTTCCCCTCCAACATCACCCTCAACCGCTCCGCCAACTCCGCGACCGTGGGATCAGGTTGGGCAAAAAGAATTTTGTCCTCCAACGCTTTTCCCAGCGCCTCCTCCAAGCGAAACGTCAGATCGATCCGATCTATACTCTCGGCTCCTAAGTCTGCTCCCAGCTTGTGCTCATCGAGTACGGCATCTTTTTTTCGTAACGTCTCTGCCACCGATTGCCTCACCAACTCTTTCAATTCCTCCGACATCCTCATTTCTCTCCTTCCCACCCCCACACTTCCGCTTTGGCTCCCGTGCTCGTCAACTGAACGGACACCACCCACTTCACACCCCGCTTACCCCATCGCTGAATTCTCTTCTCCACATCCCCTTCTATTCCATCCCTCTCTCGTAAAGTTTCAACAGGCCCCCGCGCCCCAATTTCGACCGCTAACTGGGCTACAGGCAAGTTGGGCAACACCTCCAACAACCAGAGCGGAGACTTCTCTCTCCACTTTTCTACAATTTCCCCCGCGGAAATTCCCTCCAACCAGCTCGGCCACTCTCCACCTCGCCCCACCCCAATGATCCCCACCCCTCTTACCTCTGCCACTTCCACCCCACTCACCTTCCATGCCCGTAAACCCGCCCGCACCATTGCACTACCCCTCTCACCCAACCACCTGCCCGCCTTCGCCCCCGCCCACGGATCACCCACCTCCTCTCCCAACCTCCACTCCGCTCGCGCGACAATCCTATGCTTGCCCGCCCTAGCCTGAAGAGTACTCTTTTCCTCTTGTGTCTTCACACCCGAAGCATTTCGGGGGACATAAGAACCAACCCTTAACACAGAATAATAGCGGCTCTTAGACCGCCCTCAAATTGGGGCCTCTTCATACGCCCCCACTCTAACCCAAGAAAATCAACCATATGACTAATTTCGAAACTCTTTTATCCCAATCAATGCAGAACTTTAAGGAAGGCACCATTGTTAAAGGCCGTATTATCGAGCGCCGCCCCCGTGAAGTCATGGTCGACATCGGCTACAAATCCGAAGGCGCCATCGACCTCAATGAGTTCAGCTCCGCGGACGATCTTGCCATTGGCCAAGAGATCGAAGTCCTCCTCGAACGCCTCGAAAACGAGGACGGTCAGGTTATCCTTTCCCGCCAAAAAGCGGCTCACAAACAAAATTGGGATAAAATCCTCAAACTCAGCGAAGCGGGCAAAACAGTCCAAGGCCTGGTCAGAGGCATCGTCAAAGGTGGCCTCATGGTGGATGTCGGAGTTGAAGCCTTCCTTCCCTCTTCACAAATCGACATCAACCCTCCAAAAAATCTACGTGAATTCCTCGGTCAGACTCTCGAATGCCGAATCGTCAAACTGAACGAAGACCGCAAGAACGTCGTTCTCTCCCGTCGCGAACTCATCGAAGAAGAGCGCAACGAGAAACGCTCCAAACTCCTCTCCCATCTCGACAAAGGAGCCAAGGTCAAAGGCCGGGTCAAAAATCTCACCGAATTTGGCGCCTTCGTAGATCTGGATGGTCTGGACGGTCTCCTCCATGTCACCGATATGACCTGGGGTCGGTTAGGTCACCCTTCGGAAATGCTTCAAACAGGTCAGGAAATCGAAGTGATCGTTCTCGAGATCGATAAGGAACGCCTTCGCGTTTCCCTAGGCATGAAACAGATGTCGGAAAATCCATGGGACAAGATTGCCGAGAAATACCCAGTCAATCTCAAGGTCCGCGGAAAAATCACTAGCCTCGTTCCCTACGGTGCCTTCATCCAACTCGAACCCGGAGTGGAAGGTCTCGTTCACGTCTCCGAGCTCTCTTGGACACGCCGAATCAACCGACCCAGCGATGTCTTGCAGGACGGTCAGGAGATCGACGCGATCGTGATTAGCGTCAGCAAAGAGGAGCAGAAACTCTCTCTCTCCGTGCGTCACCTCGAAGCCAATCCTTGGGAAGAGATCCACCTGCGGTACCCCGTGGGTCGCCCTGTAAAGGGAATCGTCCGAAACACCACAGCCTACGGCGCCTTTGTGGAGTTGGAGGAAGGCATCGACGGAATGATCCACGTCTCCGATATGTCGTGGACCCGCAAGCCTGCCCACGCTTCCGAACTCCTCAAAAAAGGAGACAGCGTTGAAGCTCAGGTCCTCGGAATCGACAAGGCGAATCAACGTATCTCTCTCGGCTTGAAACAACTCGCCGAAGATCCTTGGAAACAAGTCGAAACCCGATTCAAGATCGGACAGATGGTCAAAGGCACGGTCAGCAAGGTCGCCAGCTTTGGAGCTTTCATCCAACTCGAAGGCGAGTTGGACGGCTTGGTTCACATCTCCCAAATCTCCGAAGAACGGGTTGCAAAGGTCAAAGATGTTCTCAAGCCTGGCCAAGAGATCGAAGCCCGCGTCATTCGTCTCAACAAAGCGGAGCGTCGCATTGGTCTCTCGATCAAAGCAGCGGCTTACTCAGACGAGGCCTTCGAAAAAGAGCGCAATGTTCTGGAAGACACCTCTAAGTCCACGGACTTCTTGGGTGGCATGGAAGCTGCCTTCGAGAAAGCCGAGGAAGAGTACCGACCAGGAGAGGGCTCGAAGAGCTAACCCTCAAGCTGGGCCAATCCCACTTTATGGCCTCCGACGACATCCTCCTCGAAACCGAGGAGAAAATGGAAAAAACCCTCCGCAAGGTGGAGGAGGATTTTCAAGGCGTCCGCACGGGCAAGGCCTCTGCCGCTCTTGTCGAGAATCTCAGGGTCGAGGCCTATGGCTCCACCATGCGACTCAAAGAGTTGGCTGGAATTACCGCCCCTGAGCCTCGCTTGCTGGTCGTTCAACCATGGGATGCCACCACCGTTGATCCTGTTCGAAAAGCAATCGAAGAATCCCAACTCGGGATTACCCCGCAGGTAGACGGTAAAATCATCCGTCTGCCGATCCCCCAACTTTCGGAGGAGCGCCGCCGCGACCTGATTAAACTAATCGGAAAACTTGCCGAGGACGGCCGTGTCGCCCTCCGCCATGAGCGCCGCCACGGCCTTGAAGCCTTGAAAAAAGAGCAGAAGGACGGAAAGATCACCGAAGACGAGCTAAGCCTCGGCGAAAAAGAAGTTCAGAAGCTCACCGACCAGTATACGGGCAAAATCGAAGCTCTCGTTACAGGAAAAGAAGCAGAACTCCTAAAGGTCTAACGAGCTGCCTGAAGTTACTTGGCCGGAGCAGGCTGATAAGCCTCCAATTCCTTGGCCGTCTTGGGATTCAGAGTGGAAAGTTTTTCAAGAACCCTTGCGTAGCGGCCCTTGTCCCCTTTGCTTTTTGAGGTCACCCCGAGATTTGCCAGCACCTCCACAACATCCGGTTTCAGCTCGAGAGATTTTTCGAAACACTGAATCGCCTCATCGTAATTCTTTACCATAAAAAGAGCTTTCCCCAACCGATCCCAACTATCTGCATCCTTGGGATCCATCGCGACCAGCTTTCTCAATGCCCCAATTTCGCCCGACTCGTTTTGTCCTGCAGAAGCAGGTTGAGGCGATGAAGGGGCAGGGGTTGGAGATGGTGTGGATGAGGCAGCTGGAGTTATCTCTTTCTTGGGGGAAAACTCCATCAGATCTCGAGCCAACTTTGGATCGACCAAAGCCAAACTTTGAACAATTTTTTCATACTCGGTCATCTCTCCGGAAGTTTTTAATGTGACACCCAGATTCGCCAAAACTTCTGCCACCCCAGGCTTGATCTCCAGCGCCCTTTGAAAGGCCCGAATTGCTTCCGCATGTTGTCCGGAAGAAAACAGGCTTTTGCCCAACCGATCCCAACTATCCGCATCGTTGGGATCCATTGACACCAACTTTCGCATCGCCTCAACCTCCCCTTTTCCCTCTGCCGCTACATCGGGCCCCTTCTGTTTTGGCGCCATTGCTTCCGCAGTTCGCCAATCCTTAACTACGTTTGTGGCCGCCACTCGGGTTGTTTCCCCTGGCACGGGTTTTGAGTCAGGCACTACAGTGGGTAAAAGTACGGGGGCCTCCTGAATCAGCGCTATCGATCCAACAACAGCTAAAACAATTCCCACTATGCTGAATAAAACAATCTGAATACGGACTCCCATCGTGAGTCCACGAAACCACTCGGCGATTCGGTTCTCCCTAGGATCTTCCCCTAACATAGTAAACTTACCCTAACCCGCCAAACCTCCCTAATCCAGACAGAGTCGAAGCACCCCATCCTCCAAAGCCCGTACCCGATCTGCCCCCGACACTAACTCGATCTGAAGTTCGTGCAGGCGGTGAAGCGCACGCCGTACTCCTGCCGCGGGACGATGCGCACACAAGCCCGTCACTTTTCCCAACCTCCATAGATTCGGTTTCTCCCCTTTCGCGTTTCGGGGCAGCACACTGTCCGCTGCTGGATCCAAACTCGGTTGCCCATATCCCCCTGAAGGAGGAAGCCGCAAATACTTTGCCTCCTGCAACGCCTTGCCCAAAGCCGCCAAACGCAAACTCCCCGCCAAGATCATCATCAACCCAACCTCACTCTCGCCTTGGTCCAACAACCGGCGAAGCCCAGCCCGCGCCGGCCCCAATTTTCCCGCCACCACCGCATCGCACCAATCCCACACCTCCAACTCTCGCCGGCCCGCTCCCACCTCCCGAACCGCCTGCTCCGTGACTTTTGTCTCTGGCTTCAAATAAAGCCGTAATTTCTCAATCTCTTTTTCCAAGGCCCTCCCATCCCACCCCACAATCTCCACCATCAACTCCACCACTCCAGGGCTAAGCGTAAGTCCAGCTTGCCGAAAGCGCTCCCCTATCTCATCCATCCAATCCCCTCGATCCCGGCCCCGCCGCAAATCCGGAGGATCAAAAACTTCTACCCTGCCCAAAGCCTCAAACTGCCTGAAAAAAGATCTCCGCTTATCCACTCCCGGCGCCGAAACCAAAAGCTGCGCCTCACTCGCAGGCAATTTTTTCAAAAGATCCGTTAAGGATGCCAACGAATCTAGCACTCCCTCATTTCTGCCTGCAGGGTTGTCCCCCAAGAATGTGCAGTCGGACAACCAAACAAGCTTTCGCCCGCCTAGGAATGGCAACGTCTCCAACCCCTCTCGCGTTTTTGCAATCGCCTGAAGCGCCGCTTCGACGTTCTCCACTCGCCCATCCACCCTCTCTGCATTCAAGGGATCCTCAGGCGCCCACTCCGCAAAAAGTTCCTTGGCCCTCCTGGAAACCTCCGGCTCATCTCCCCCACCTACCATGTAGTGTTGGGGTTTGCCCTGATCTTGCGTCGTGGCCATTCTTTAATGATGGAACACCTCTGGGCCCCTTGGCGCAATCGATATGTCACCGGCGAAGAAAAGCCCGGTGAAGATCTTTTTCGCAAGATTGCCCAATCCTCAGACGACGCCGCGCACTACGTCCTCGCTCGAACCAAAGCCTCTTTCGCCGTTCTCAACCGATACCCCTATAACCTCGGCCACCTCATGGTCTGCCCCTATCGCGAGGTGGACGATCTCGCCTCCCTCTCCGCCCAGGAATCCGCCGACCTCTGGACTCTTGTCAACCGCATGACTGCAGCTTTAAAAAAAGCCATGAACCCTGACGGCCTAAACATCGGAATCAACCTCGGCACCGCCGCAGGTGCAGGCGTTCCAAAACACCTCCACGTCCACGTCGTCCCCCGCTGGCCCAACGATGCCAACTTTCTCACCACCACGGGCTCTACTCGCATCCATCCGGGCGACCTCCCTACCGTCTACGCCAAACTTTTAGAGGCCCTTTCTTAGTTATGCCAAAAATCGCCCTCCTCTTTTCCGGCCAAGGCGCTCAACGCGTTGGCATGGGAACCGACCTTGCCTCGGCTTCCCCCGCTGCCCGAAAAATTCTCGAGCTCAGTAACGCGATCCTTCCCCCCGACTTTCTACCCGTTCTACGCTCCGGTCCCGAGGAAACCCTCACCCGCACCGCATACTGTCAGCCTGCTCTTTACCTTCACGGTCTTGCCCTCCTATCCGTTTTGAAGGAGCAAAAACCGGACTTCACCTTCGACGCCACCGCCGGCCTCTCCCTCGGCGAATTCACCGCCCACGCCGCCGCTGGAACCTTCTCGACTACAGAGGGCCTTCGGCTCGTTGCCCAACGTGGCCTTCTTATGGAGAAAGCCTGCGCCCAAACAAAGGGGGCTATGCTTGCTCTTCTGGGTGCCGACGAAGCACTCGCCTCCCGCGTAGCCCAAGAGTCTGGCTGGGAGGTCGCCAATCTCAACGGGGGCGGACAAGTCGTTCTCTCAGGCCCCGCCGAAAAAATCGAAGCCGCCCAAGCCGCCGCAAAAACTGCAGGAGTAAAACGCTCGATCCCTCTCAAAGTTGCTGGCGCGTACCACTCCTCTCTCATGACCTCCGCCAAAGAGGGCCTTACCCAAGCCATTGAGAAGACCTCTTTCAAAATGTCCTCCCTCCCCGTTCTTTCGAACTTCCTAGGTCGCCCCACCTCCTCCGAGGCGGAGATTCGCTCCAGCTTGCTCGATCAAGTCACAGGAACCGTTCGCTGGGAAGCCTGTATCCTTCAACTCGCAAAATCAGGAATCCACCATCTTATCGAGCTCGGTCCAGGTGGCGTCTTGGCCGGCCTCGCTAAAAAGATTGTTCCCGATCTTCCTTGCCACAGTGCCGGAACTCTGGCGGAACTGGAGAAGGTCATTCATGAACTCCCCCGCTAATTCCCAAACCGCACTCGTCACAGGAGCCAGTCGCGGCCTCGGTCGTGCAATCGCCGAACGCCTCGCCCGTGACGGATGGTCCGTGGCTCTTGTTGCCCGTCAAGCCGACAAGCTCCAAGAAGTCCGCACTGCCATTGAAGCAGCGGGAGGAAGAGCCTCTGTCCACACGGCAGATATTTCTGACCCCAAGTCCGCCGACCAAGTTATCGCCAATGTTGAAAAAGAGTCAGGTCCTCTGGCCGCCCTCATCAACAACGCGGGGATCACTAAGGACGGCCTCGTCATGCGAATGGAAGATGCGGACTGGTGCTCCGTCATCGATACCAATCTTACCGGAGCCTTCCGCTGGATCCGCGCGGCCTCGCGCGGAATGCTCAAAGCCCGCAAAGGCAGAATTGTGAATATCGGCTCCGTTGTGGGCCTCGTTGGCAACGCCGGGCAGGCCAATTACTCAGCCGCCAAAGCAGGTCTCATTGGGCTCACCCAATCCGTTGCACGCGAGTTCGCCTCCCGAGGGATCACTTGCAACTGCGTGTGCCCAGGCTTTTTCGATACGGATATGACCTCAGTCCTGAAGGACGACCTTAAGTCTAAAGTGCTGACTACCATACCTTTGAATCGATTCGGGAAGCCGGAGGAAGTCGCCGGCCTTGTATCTTTTCTCTGTGGCCCAGACGCTGGATACGTCACAGGCCAGGCTTGGGCTATCGATGGCGGCATGACGATGTAAAAAAGTAGACCCTCCCCGAAATTTTTTTATTGCCTTAATGCCCGCGAGAATCCTTACTGCGCTCCTCACAAACACAGGAGTAATACCACTATGAGCGAAAAATCAACCGACCTAAAAGTCAAAGACATCATCGTTGAGCAACTCAGCGTCAACGCGGAACAAGTAACCCCCGAAGCCAAGTTTATCGAAGACTTGGGTGCCGACTCCCTCGACATCGTCGAACTCG
>Ga0209401_1000647_pt1 | contig 23447 bp, 17 predicted proteins | sample M_140807_MF_Meta_FD_187318 | JGI IMG/M metagenome (GOLD analysis project Ga0209401, IMG submission 187318) | Freshwater microbial communities from Lake Montjoie, Canada to study carbon cycling - M_140807_MF_MetaG (SPAdes) (version 2) | ecosystem: Environmental > Aquatic > Freshwater > Lake... | reverse complement strand
TGTCGGTGCCGGACTTCAAGAACACCGTGACCCCCAGCACCTGGTGGTGGCAGGGGCCGGTGGCCACGGACCTGGCCCATGCCCTGGCCAATGAGCTGCAGGCCACGGGCGATCTGCAGGTGGTGGAACGCCAGAACGTGAGCGCGGTGCTCTCGGAGCAGGAGATGGCCGAACTGGGCCTGGTGCGCAAGGGAGCCAACGCGGCGCGCAAGGGCCAGCTCACCGGCGCCCGCTACATCGTGCTCGGCACCGTGACCTCCTTCGACTCCCGCGTGGGCGAGAAGGGATCCTCCAGCAACTTCGGCCTGCTGGGCTTCGGCAACAACAAACAGCAGCTGGAAACCCAGGACTACGTCGCCATCGATGTGCGCGTGGTGGACAGCACCACCGGCGAAGTGGTGGGCGCCCGCACCGTGGAGGGTCGCGCCTCCAATGTGGCGGCGGCCCAACAGAAGGGCGTGAGCCTGCTGCCGGCGGCGGCCGGTGCCCTGCTGCTCTTCCCCAACATGGGTCGCACCGGCCAGGTGCTCACCGGCGCTGCCGGCACCCTCAACTTCGGCAACAGCTCCTCGGAGGTGCAGCGCACGCCGCCTGCGAAGGCCCTTCGCGCCGCCCTGATCAATGCCTCCGATTACGTGGCCTGCGTGCTGGCGCCCCGGGGCAACTGCCTGGCCCGCTACGCCGCCCAGGACCAGCAGCGGCGGGATCGCACCGGCGGGGTGCTGCGGCTGGAGTGAGTGATCGCTGAAGCGGGGAAACGGAACGGCGAGCCTGAGCTCCGATCAGAGCCAGCAGCGCCCGGAGGTCAGTGAAAAGGCTTCCGGTGGATCGAGGAATGGGTCCAAAGCGGTCGGGGCATGCCCAGGCACCAGGGAAGAACTCCCAATCAAAACGGAATCGGCATCTCGGCATCGGCAGGTTCCGGCGCACAGGCCTCCACCCGCTGGGCCACCACCTCACCCACCACCACGATCGAGGGGGATCCGAAGCCCTCCGCCTCCACCCGGTCGGGTAGCTCGGCGAGGCTGGCGATCAACAGGCGCTGGCCCCGCACCGTGCCCTGCTGGATCACCGCGGCGGGCGTGGCGGGATCGAGCCCGCCGGCCACCAGCTCCTGGCCGATGCGCCGCAGGTTGTGGAGCCCCATATAGATCACCAGCCCATCGGAGCTGCGGGCCAGGCCGCGCCAGTCCACACCGGGGCGGCCCTTATCGATCTCCTCGTGGCCGGTCACAAAGGTGACGCTCGAGCCGGCGCGGCGATGGGTGACAGGGATGCCGGCATAGGCCGGTGCCGCGATGCCGGCGGTCACGCCGGGCACCACCTCCACCGCCACGCCCCGGGCCGCCAAGTGAGCCGCCTCCTCGCCGCCGCGGCCGAACAGGAAGGGATCACCCCCCTTGAGCCGCACCACGCTGCGATGGCGCCCGGCCAGCTCCAGCAAGAGGGCATTGGTGCTGGGCTGGGGCACCGAGTGATGACCGCGGCGCTTGCCCACGAAGTGGCGCTCGCAGCGCTCCGGCACCAGATCGAGCAGGGCCTTCGGCACCAGGGAGTCGTGCACAAGGGCATCGCAACCGCGCAGGAGGCGATAGGCCTTGAGGGTGAGCAGTTCGGGATCGCCCGGGCCGGCGCCCACCAGGTAAACGGTGCCGGGCAGGCCTGGTGTAACCGGAGCCTCAGGGAATCCCTCAGAGTCGAGGGTTGGAGGGGGGGATGCTGGAGTTTCGCTGGATGGCTGGAGCTGGCTGACATCCACACCGGCTCCGGGGCCCTCTGTGCTGCTCACGGCAACGCCTCCAGGGCGTTCAGCAGGGCGCTGCGGCATCGCTCCCGGGCCAAGAGGGGGGGGCCGCACAGGCGGCCCCGGGCTTCGGTGAGCCGATTGGCAGCCAGGGCCAGGGGCAGGGCGGGGCCGTCGATGGCCAGGGGAGACTCCTCGTTCTCCGTCGAACTGTATGGAGCCGCGTGGCAGCGGGCCCCGCAACGGGGGCCAAGGTGGTTGAGGTAGCGCCGGGCAAGGGCACCCTCGAGGGGGTGATGGAGCAGCACGGGGCTGGGGATGGCGGACAGAGCGGCGGACCCGGGGGTCAGGGCCTGCAACGCCGCCACTTCCACCGCCAGCGCCTGCTGCCACACCTCCCACGCCCCCAGAAACGGCAGACGCCGCAACGGCCCCTGGCGGCGCCAGTGGGCCGCCACCGCCGGGAGATCAAGGCGCACATGGGTACCGGGCAACAGCAACAGAGGCACCAAGGTGAGAGGCAACCCCGGCAGGGAAACCGGAGGCGCGGGTGGGGCCGCAGCGGTGAGAGCCTGCACCAGCACCGGCGCGGCGCGGCGATCCTCTAGTTCAGCCGCCAGGGCCGTGAGTTCCGAGGGGATGACGCCACCGGCGCGGCCATGCACCAGGAGCAGCAGGGGGGTTGCCATGATCCGCCGTGTCAGCTGAGCGCCCCGGAGATCCAACCACCATGCTGCCGTGCGGGGAGAGCGAACCGAGCCCAGGAATGGAACCAGCGGACACCCACCTCGACCCCGAGGCTCCGATCGGCGAGCGGCGGCGCCTCCGCAGCGATCGCCAGAGCGCCAACGAACGTCGCCTGCGGGAGCTGCTCGCCGCCATCGGCAGCGGCGAACGCACCGGCCGCAACCTCAGCCGCGAGGAGGCCGCCGAAGCTCTGGAGCTGCTGCTCGCCGAAGACGTGAATCCGGCCCAGGCCGGCGCCTTCCTGATCGCCCACCGGCTGCGGCGGCCCCAGCCCCAGGAGCTGGCGGGAATGCTCGACACCTACCAGCGGCTGGGGCCAAAACTGGAGGCGGCGGGCCGCCGCAGCGTGAGCTTCGGGGTGCCCTTTGATGGCCGCAGCCGCACCGCTCCGGTGCTGCCGCTCACGGCGCTGCTGCTGGCGGCAGCGGGCCTGGGAGTGGTGCTCCAGGGCGGCGACCCGATGCCGGTGAAGTACGGCCTCACCCAGGCCGAGGCCCTGGCGGCCCTGGAGCTCGATCTGCGGGGCCTGGCCTGGCCCCGGGTGCAGGACCTTTTCAAACGCCATGGCCTGGCCCTGCTGCACCAGCCCCATCACTTCCCCGCCGCCGAAAGGCTCGTGCCGTTGCGGATGGCCATCGGCAAACGCCCCCCGATCGCCACCCTGGAACTCCTCTGGAGCTGCTGCCCCGATGGCGACCTCCAGGTGAGCGGCTTCGTGCATGCCCCCACCGAGGCCCTCATCCACGACAGCCTGGCCAGCGTTGGAACGGCCGAGGTGATCACCATCAAGGGGCTGGAGGGAGGCGTGGACCTGCCGATCAGCCGGGTGGCGATCGCCGCCCACCGCCGCGGCTGCGCCACCGAACGGCTGATCCTCCAGGCCCGTGACTACAGCCTGCGCAGCCCGGAGCCGGAACTCCACAGCCTGGCGGTTTGGTGTCAGCAGGGCCACGCGGCCCTGCAGGGAGAGGGACCCTTGCTGGAGAGCCTGCTCTGGAACGGGGGCTTCCAGCTCTGGCGGAGCGGCCTGGCCGATGATCTGGCGGCTGGAGTGGCGGCGGCGGAACGGCTGGTGCGGGAGGGCGCGGTGGAGGCGATCCGGCGGGAGATTCAGGAGGACCTGGATCACGAAGCGAAGGACGACCGACGGACGGGGGATCGGTGGGCACCAACCGGTGTCGAAACATCGACTCCACTGCGGGAAGCGCGAACGGGAAAGCCTCGACGCTGCTGAAACCTTCACCCCCTGCGCAGCTCCCGCCGCATCCAGCTGATCCAGTCGGCGGAGATCTGCTTGGGACAGGCCGCCTCGCATTCCAGATGGCTGCTGCAGCCCCCGAAACCCTCGGCCACCATCTGGTTCACCATCGCCCGGGCCCGCTGAGCCCGCTCGGGCTGGCCCTGGGGCAACTGGCCCAGGTGGGCCAGCTTGGCGGCCACGAACAGGCTGGCCGAAGCATTCCGGCAGCTGGCCACGCAAGCGGCGCAGCCGATGCAGGTGGCGGTGTCGAAGGCGCTGGCGGCCTGGTCGCGGCCGATCAGGATGGCATTGGCCTCCGGGGCGCTGCCGGTGTTCACCGAGCAGTAGCCGCCGGCGGCGATGATCCGGTCGAAGGCGCTGCGATCGACGCTGAGATCCGCCACCAGGGGCAGAGCGCGGGCCCGCCACGGCTCCAGCACCAGGGTGTCGCCGTCGCGGAAGCGGCGCAGGTAGAGCTGGCACACGCTGGTGGCCGCCTGGGGTCCGTGGGCCTGGCCATTCACCAGGAAGCCGCAGGAGCCGCAGATGCCCTCGCGGCAGTCATGCTCGAAGCTGATCGGGCGCTGGCCGGCCTGGAGCAGGCGGTCGTTGAGCAGGTCGAGGGCCTCCAGCAGGGAGAGATCCGTGCTGAGCCGCTCGAGCCGGTGGCTTTCAAAAGCACCCGGCTGATCGGAGCGGGCCTGGCGCCACACCTTCAGGGTGAGGCTGATGGGGGCGGGAGCAGGGGCGGTCTGGAGGCTCATGGCAGGGCGTGGACGGTAGGTGGAGCGGCGAGGCGGGGGGGCGGGGAGGGTGGAATCGGCGGAAGGGGGACGGGGCCTGGAGCCACGAGGGCCTGGCGGGCGAGAAAGGGAAGAGGAGGCAACGGCCGGAGCTGTTGAGCAGACCAGCACCCGGGAGGGCAAGCGGGGGAGAAGGACCGGGCGAGCGAGGCCAGCAAAAAGGCGGACAGCGGCTGCGGAAAAGGGATCTCAGCCGCCTCAGCGGTAATCGCGCTGGCTCGGGGTGATGGAGGTGTAGCGCAGCGGTTCGCTGTGGCGCTCGGGAGCCGCCGCCTGCCGGTGCTCCCAGGCGGCGATGTGGGCGAATTGGGCGTCGTCGCGCAGGGCCTCGCCCTCGGGGGTCTGGAACTCCTCGCGGAAATGGGCGCCGCAAGATTCCTCCCGGGCCAGGGCATCGCGCAACATCAAATCCGCCAGGCCAAGGAAATCCTCCAGCCGCAGCGCCCTCTCCAGGGCCTCATCGGGCCCGGGGCCGTGGTCGCTCACGCGCACCCGCTCCCGGAACTCCTGCCGCAGAGCCTCCACCACCGCCAGCCCCCGCCGCAGCTCCGGCGCACTGCGGCTGATGCCGCACACCTCAATCATCAGTAGGCCCAGCTCCCGGTGGAGGTCGGTGGCGGTGCGTCCTCCAGCGCCATCCCGGCCGGCGCCCTTCCCTGCGGCCCGGCCCCGCTCCGGCCGTAGGGCGGCGATGCGGGCCTCGGCCGCGGCCAGCGCCGCCCGGCAGGCCGGGTGGTCGGCGCCGATCTGCGGCTGGGGATGGCCCGCCAGCCAGGCCGTCACGGTGGCAGGGGCGATGAAGTAGCCATCTGCGAGACCCTGCATCAGGGCACTGGCCCCGAGCCGGTTGGCACCGTGCTCGGAGAAATTGGCCTCCCCGAGCACAAACAATCCTGGAATCGTGCTCATCAGGTGGTAGTCCACCCAGAGGCCGCCCATTGTGTAGTGCGGCGCGGGATAGATGCGCAGGGGCGAGGTGAGCGGATCCTCGCCGGTGATGCGCGCATACATCTCCAGCAGGTTGCCGTAGCGGCTCTCGATCGCCTCCCGCCCATCGCGACGGATCGCCTCCGCAAGATCCAGGTATACGCCGCGGCCACCGGGTCCCACACCGCGGCCCTCCAGGCAGAGCTCCCGGGCCCGGCGGGAGGCCAGATCGCGGGGCACCATGTTGCCGTAGGTGGGGTACTGGCGCTCCAGGAAATAATCGCGCTGCGCCTCCGGAATCGCCGCCGCCGGCCGGCCATCGCCCGCTTGCGCCGGCAGCCAGATGCGGCCGTCGTTGCGGAGGCTCTCGCTCATCAGGGTGAGCTTGCTCTGCCAGGTGTCACCGGCTGGGATGCAGGTGGGATGGATCTGGGTGAAGCAGGGGTTGGCGAAGCAGGCCCCCTGCAGGTGGGCCCGCCAGATGGCGCTGACATTGCTCTTCACCGCATTGGTGGAGAGATAAAACACATTCGAATAGCCGCCGCTGGCCAGCAGCACCGCATGGGCGGTGAAGGTTTCCAGGGCGCCGCTCAGGCCATGGCGGCACACCACACCCCGCGCCACCCCATCCACGCAGATCAGCTCCACCATCTCGCGCCGGCTGAGGAGCTCCACCCGCCCTGCCGCCACCTGCCGCATCAGCGCCTGGTAGGCGCCATACAGCAGTTGCTGGCCGGTCTGGCCGCGGGCGTAGAAGGTGCGGCTCACCAGGGCGCCACCGAAGCTGCGGTTGGCCAGGGTGCCGCCGTAGTCCCGGGCGAAGGGCACCCCCTGGGCCACGCATTGGTCGATGATCGCGCCGCTGATCTCCGCCAGCCGGTGGCAACCGGCCTCCCGGGCCCGGAAATCGCCACCCTTCACCGTGTCGCGGAAGAGGCGCTCGATGCTGTCGCCATCGCCGGCGTAGTTCTTGGCGGCGTTGATGCCTCCCTGGGCCGCCACGGAATGGGCACGCCGCGGGCTGTCGTGATAGGTGACCAGCTGCACCCGGTAGCCCTGCTCGGCCAGGGTGGCGGCAGCCGAGGCGCCAGCCAGGCCGCTGCCCACCACCAGCACCCGCAGCCTGCGCTTGTTGGCGGGGCTGATCAGGGGCAGGCCCTCGCGGCAGCGCTGCCAGGCCGAATCCAGCGGGCCACCCGGCAGGCGCGGGTCGAGGCGCGGCGCGGGCGGCGGGGAGCACCGCTCAGGTGGCGACGGCACTGGGGGAGCGGTGGCGAGGGATCCACTACCGCAGGGGGGGCCTGAGGCAAAGGGTGAAGTCATGGTTGGACCGTGACCAGGGAATCCTTCAACACCAGCGCGATCGGCACCAGGCCGAAACCGGCCCCCAGCAGCAGAGCCAGGGCACGCCCGAGGCCCCGGATCCGATCCCGGTTGGCGGGGGTGAGCCAGCCCAGGCTGCGGTGGGCGCTCTCGTTGCCCTGCAGCAGGTGAAGCCCCACCGCAGCACCGGCCAGGCCATAGAGGCCGAGGGAGAAGGGGGAAGCCAGGGCGGCGAGCAGGGCCTCCAGCTCAGCGCCCGCCACCGGCCGATGCAGCCGCAGCTGGACCAGATGCACCACCAGGAACACCAGCAGCAGGGCGCCGCTCCAGGGGGTCCAGCGGCCGGCCAGGGCGGCCGCGGCCTCCAGGCCACCACCTCGCCGACTGCGCTGCGGACCGGCCACCGCACCACGGGCATGACGGTTGGCCAGGAAGCGCACCAAGGCCAGCAAGGGATGGAACAGCAGGGCAGCCGCCAGGGCCACCTCCAGGGGCGGCAGCCAGCTCTGGCGGTGGAGCGCCTCAGCCAGCTGTTCGAAACCCGCCGGATCCAGCACCGCCAGGCTCACCCCGGCCAGATGGACCACCAAAAACAGCACCAGCAGGAGGCCGGAAATCGGGATCAGCCATCCCGCGCCGGTGGAGAGTCGCGCAGCAAACGACCATGCCACCAGACCCTCCCGCTGACCCTTCCGCAGACCCTCCAATCCGGCATCGCCGGGGAGCCCCTGCGGCGCGGTGGCAACGGCGTTTATGGCACCTGTGGCGGTGGGGGTCCCGGTGGATCCGGGCAACGATCCAGGGGCTGTCATCGGGGAGGCGGTTTGATGCAACGCAATCCCCATCCTCATCCCCTTCCTCAAAGATTGGCCTGCCGCCGTCGGCCCAGGCTGAACCGGTCGCCGAATCTGGCATCCGGCCCCTGACCTTGTGGGAGGCTGACGCTCCAGTAGCGGGAGGCCGCCTTGCCGCTCGGACGACCCTCCCCCAGGCTGGGCGCCTTCCTCACCCTGCTCAACGACCGGCTGGGGGAGAGCATCGTGTTTCCGCTGCTGCCCTTCTTGCTGGCGGGCTTCAGCCGTGATGGCCGAACCCTCGGCCTGCTGGCCGGCTCCTACGCCGTGGCCCAATTCAGCGCCACACCCCTGATCGGGGCCCTGAGCGATCGTTTCGGCCGCCGTCCCGTGATGGCCCTCTGCGTCGGGGGCTCGGTGCTGGGCCTGGGCCTGTTCGCCCTCACGGTGAGCCTGCCCTGGGCGCAGTTCTGGCCCGGGGCCGCCGCCGCCGGCCTGCCCCTGGCCCTGCTCTTCCTCGCTCGGCTGATCGATGGCTTGAGCGGCGGCACCGCCGCCACCGCCGCCGCCGTGCTGGCCGACATCACCGCGCCGGAGCAGCGGGCGCGGGCTTTTGGCCTGATCGGCGTGGCCTTTGGGCTGGGCTTCATCCTCGGCCCGGGCCTGGGGGGGTTGCTGGCGCGCCACTCGGTGACCCTGCCGCTGTTCGTGGCGGTGGGCTTTGCAGTGGTGAATCTGCTGGTGGTACTCACCCTGCTGCCGGAGACCCATCCACCTGAGGCGCGCATCGCCCTACCCCGGCGGCGGGAGCTACAGCCCTTCAGCCAGCTGGCCTCGGTGTTCGCCAACCCGAAGGTGCGGCGGCTGTGCGCGGCCTTTTTCTTTTTTTTTCTGGCCTTCAGTGGCTTCACCGCCATGTTGGTGCTCTACTTCCGCGAGGCCTTCGGCTGGGGGCCGGAACTGGCGGCCCTTGCCTTCCTGGTGGTGGGGGTGGTGGCCACCGTCGTCCAGGGCGGTCTGATCGGGCCCCTGGTGCAGCGGATCGGGGAGTGGCGCCTGAGTCTGGTGGGCCTGGGCTGTGTGGTGACGGGGTGTCTAATGATCCCCCTGGCCCGGCCGGCCTCGGCGATTCCCGCCGTGTTCAGCGCCGTGGCCATCCTGGCCTTCGGCACCGGACTGGTGACCCCCTGCCTGCGCAGCCTGGTGAGCCGGCGGCTGGAGGGCTCCGGCCAGGGGGCCGCCCTGGGGAGCCTGCAGGGCCTCCAGAGCGCCGGAAGTTTCCTCGGGCCGCCTTTGGCGGGGCTGGCCTACGAGACCCTTGGCCACAGGAGTCCCTTCTGGCTCAGCATTGCGTTGATGGTGGCGGTGGCCGCGCTGGTGGCGGGCGGCACGCGAAGGGAGGCGGCACCGACACCCGGATCTTCCGCCCGTGATTGCTAGCTTTCCCCTCTTCCTGACACAGGTTTTCGCCTGACCCCATGAGCGCGTCCAGTTCCGCCCCAGCCCTGATCGCCCCCGAGCACTACATCAACCGGGAGCTGAGTTGGATCGCCTTCAACCAGCGGGTGCTGGCCCAGGCCCTCAATGAGCACACCCCCCTGCTGGAGCAGGCCAAGTTCAGCGCGATCTTCAGCAACAACCTCGACGAATTCTTCATGGTGCGGGTGGCCTCCCTGAAGTCGCAGCAGGAAGCCGGTGTCAACACCCGCAGCGACGACGGCCTCACCCCCTTGGAGCAACTGGAGGCGATCCAGACCAGGCTGAGGCCCCTGCTTGAGCTGCAACAGCAGCACTACCGCCATTCGCTGAAGCGCAACCTTCACGAATACGGCATTCAGCTGATCGACTACGCCCGTCTTAACACCGCCCAGAAAGACTGGGCCGACGCCTACTTCCGCAGCGCCATCTTTCCGGTGCTCACGCCGCTGGCGGTGGATCCGGCCCATCCGTTCCCGTTCCTGAGCAACCTCAGCCTCAACGTGGCGGCCCTGATCCGCGATCCCGAAAGCGGCCAGCAGCAGTTCGCCCGGGTGAAGGTGCCGCAGAAGATCCTGCCGCGCTTCGTGCCGATCCCCACCGAGCTCTGCAGCCGCCAACCCTCGCCGGTGTTCACGGCGGTGCCGCTGGAGCAGCTGGTGGCCTTCAACCTGCAACTCCTATTCCCCGGCATGGTGATCGAGGGTCATTACTTCTTCCGGGTCACCCGTGACGCCGACCTGGAACTGCGCGATCTGGAGGCCGACGACCTAATGGAGGCCCTGCAGGAGGGCCTGCGCAAACGCCGCATGGGTGGGGAGGTGGTGCGCCTCGAGGTAGCCAACGAGATGCCCGATGAGGTGGTGCAGCTGCTGATCGAGGGCACCAGCGTGGAGCCGGAAGACCTCTACCGGATCAACGGTCCCCTCGGGCTGGATGACCTGATGAGCCTGCTGTCCATTCCCCTGCCCGAGATCAAGGACAAGTCCTTCAAGGGGAGGACAGTGCCCGCCTTGGTCCGCGCCCAGCGCAATGAACTGGAGGACGGTTCGATCAAGGCCGAGGAGTTCCAGAGCATCTTCTCGGTGCTGCGAAGGGGCGATGTGCTTCTGCACCACCCCTTCGACCTGTTCGCCACCTCCGTGGAGGAATTCCTCAACCAGGCCGCCGACGACGCCTCGGTGCTGGCGATCAAAATGACCCTCTACCGCACCTCCAAGGATTCACCGGTGGTGGCGGCCTTGATCCGCGCCGCCGAAAACGGCAAGCAGGTGATGGCCCTGGTGGAACTCAAGGCCCGCTTCGATGAGGACAACAACATCCAGTGGGCCCGCCAACTGGAGCGCTCCGGCGTGCATGTGGTGTACGGCGTGCTCGGCCTCAAGACCCACACCAAGGTGACCCTGGTGGTGCGGCGCGAAAAGGACATCCTGCGCAGCTACATGCACATCGGCACGGGCAACTACAACTCCCGCACCTCCAGCCTCTACACCGACCTCGGGCTGCTCACCGCCCGGGATGATTTCGGCCAGGACCTGGTGGAGCTGTTCAATTACCTCACCGGTTTTTCCAAACAACAGAGCTTCCGCAAATTGTTGGTGGCACCGGTCACGCTGCGTCGCGGCATGGAGGAGCTGATCCGCCGTGAGATCCGCCATGCCAGCGAGGGCCGAGGCGGACTGATCAGGGCCAAGATGAATGCCTTGGTGGATCCGGCCATCATCGCCCTGCTCTACGAGGCCTCAAAGGCCGGCGTGCAGATCGATCTGGTGGTTCGAGGCATGTGCTCCCTGCGGCCCGGCCTGGCGGACCTGAGCGAGAACATCCGGGTGGTGAGTGTGATCGGTCGCTTCCTGGAGCACTCGCGCATCTTCTGGTTCGGCAACGGCGGCCAGGATGAGCTGTTCTTCGGCAGTGCCGACTGGATGCCGCGCAACCTGGATCGGCGGGTCGAGGCGGTGGCGCCGATCGAAGATGCGAAGCTCAGGCAGCAACTACAACACCTGATCGAACTTTATCTTCAGGACAGCACCGCCTGGCATATGCAGAGCGACGGCACCTTCCTGCAGATTCAACCCGAAGATGAGGGTATGGTTTCGCAAAAGATCCTCATGCAGAGCTGGCGCGGCGGCCTGAACACCTAGCCACCACAACCGCCACTGATCTTGCGTCGTCGCTGATACAGGAAGTCTTCCGGTTCACGCTGTTGCCGTCGACGCAGGGGTGCTAAATTTTCAGCAAATTCATTTCGGAGGCCTGGGGTGATGGGGACACCTCTGCATTCCGCACCCAACGGGGCTGCCTCTGATGGCAGCTCCGTGGGAGCGAAATCAGCGCAAGGACGTACTGATTCCGGCACCGCGATCCGTCCACCCCGCCAGGGATCGGGCGGAGCCGCCAATCGCTCATCCGGCCGCCTGAGTGCCGATTCGATCGGCTGGTATCTCGGCACCATCGGCCGGGTCCCTCTGCTCACCGCAGCTGAAGAGATTGAGCTTGCCCACCATGTTCAGGAGGGCAAACAGCTGCAGTCCCTGGATCCCGAGCAACGCACCGGCCAGCAGAACCGCCGGATCCGCATGGGTCAAAGGGCCCGCGATCGAATGATGGCGGCCAATCTCCGCCTCGTGGTGAGCGTGGCGAAGAAGTACCAGAACCAGGGCCTCGAATTGCTGGATCTGGTTCAGGAGGGAGCGATCGGCCTGGAGAGAGCCGTCGATAAATTCGACCCGGCCATGGGCTACAAGTTTTCCACCTATGCCTATTGGTGGATCCGCCAGGGCATGACCCGGGCCATCGACAACAGCGCCCGCACGATTCGGCTCCCGATTCACGTCAGCGAAAAGCTCTCCAAGATGCGGCGGATCAGCCGCGAGCTCTCCCATCGACTCGGCCGCCAACCAAACCGGCTGGAACTGGCCCACGCCCTCGGCACCAGCCCCGAAGAACTGGAGGAGCTGTTGGCCCAGACCGCTCCCTGTGCCTCCCTCGATGCCCACGCCCGCGGCGAAGAGGACCGAAGCACCCTCGGGGAGCTGATCGCCGATCCGGCCAGCAACGAGCATCTCGACTCGATGGACCGGCATCTCCAGAAGGAACACCTCGGCACCTGGCTCGCCCAGCTCAACGACCGCGAGCAGAAGATCCTGCGGTTGCGTTTCGGCCTCGAGGGAAGCGAGCCGCTCACCCTCGCGGAGATCGGCCGTCAGATCAATGTGTCCCGCGAGCGGGTTCGTCAGCTGGAGGCCAAGGCGATCCTGAAGCTGCGCCTGATGAGCTCGGTGCAGCAGGCCGCCTGAACGGCGTGGCTATGGGTTGGTGGGGGCAGCAATGGATCGGGGTGCTCGCGGTGCTGGTGTGGCTCACCCTGATGGCCTGCCTCTCCCTGGTTGTTCGGGCTCGCTGGCCCGAACGGGGTGAATGGAGCCGCAAGGTGATGCACATCGGGGCCGGCCCGGTGGTGCTGATCGCCTGGGCCCTGGGCATCGATCGATGGGTCGCCCTGCCCAGTGCGGCCTTAGCCACCCTGCTGACCGCCGTCAACCACCGGCGTCACCTGCTGCCGGGCCTGGAGGATGTCAACCGCGCCAGCTATGGAACGGTGGCCTACGGAGCCTCGATCACCCTGCTGCTGCTCGTCTGGTGGCCCCGGAATCCGCTGGTGGTGGCCGCCGGCGTGCTGGTGATGGCCTTCGCCGATGGACTGGCCGGCCTGGTGGGCCCCCAGGTGACCTCTCCGAGCTGGCGGATCCTGGGCGAGCGGCGCTCCCTGGCCGGCACCGCCACCATGGCGCTCACGAGCCTGGTGGTGCTGCTCACCCTGGCGGCCCTGGCGGGAGCCACCGGCCAACCGGTGCCGACACCGGCCGCCTTGGTGGGGATCGCCCTGGCCGCGGCCCTGCTCGAACAGGTGGGGATCGGCGGCCTCGACAACCTGAGCGTGCCCCTGGCCGTGGCCTGGATGTGGAGCCAGCTCACGCTGCTCTGAAGCCCTGCTCAGGCCCGCAGCAGGTCCTCGCATTGACGGTCCCAGTCACCGCGGCTGCCAAGGGCAGCCACCAGCAAACGATCTTCGGGCTGCTCGCGCAACCGCAGCTGCCACTGGCGGATCAACTCGGCCCGGTCCATCCAGACATCCAGCACGGTGCGCTGGATCGCGTCGCCATCCCAGTGGCGTCCCTGGGCGGTGTCGAGGGCCCAGCTCAGCAGGGCATCGAGCTGAAACGGACGAAAACCGCCATAGGCGGGGCCAACGGCGGCAGGGCCGGAGGGGGCCGGCAGCCTTCGCTGCTCCAGATAGAACAGCTGGAGGGGATCGGTGAAACCGCAGAACTGCAGGAGATAAACCATGGACCCAGACTCCCGGATGCAGGGATGGCCAAGGCTATTCAGATGAGAAAAATGAACTGTTCAGTCCGAACATCCCTCCACAGGGTTGATGTTCTGGCACTCGAAGATAGGGACTGCCAAACAAAGAATTCTGGGCCCAGGCAAGGTTTGGACATCCGACCACTGCCTCAGGCGGCAGCCAGCCGCTGGTCGCGCACCAGGCGAACGGCGCCAGCCAACTCCTCCAGCAACCCCAAGGTGGTGGGCAGATCGATGCAGGCATCGGTGATGCTCTGGCCATAAGTGAGGGCCGAGAGATCAGCCGGGATCTTCTGTTGACCAGCCACCAAGTGGCTCTCCAGCATCACCCCCATCACATGCACAGAGCCGGCGCGCACCTGGTCGGCCACCTCACGCAGCACCTCGGCCTGACGGCGGTAGTCCTTGTTGGAGTTGCCATGGCTGCAATCCACCATCAGGCGGGCCGGCAACCCATCCCGCGCCAGCTGGGCAGCGGCAGCCTCCACCGCTTCGAGAGCATAGTTGGGGCCATCCTTGCCACCACGAAGCACCAGATGGCCATCGGGGTTGCCGGTGGTGCTCACGATCGCCGCATTGCCCAGCTGGCTGATCCCCAGGAAATGGTGGGGCCGGGCGGCCGCCTCCATGGCATTGATCGCGGTGGCGATGCTGCCATCCGTGCCGTTCTTGAAGCCGATCGGCATCGACAATCCCGAGGCCATTTCGCGGTGGGTCTGGCTTTCGGTGGTGCGGGCGCCGATGGCGGTCCAGCTGATCAGATCGGCGATGTACTGCGGCACCACCGGATCCAGCAGCTCCGTTGCGGCCGGCAGGCCCATCTCGGCCAGATGCAGCAGCAGGCCCCGGGCCCGGCGCAGGCCGGTGTTGATGTCGTAGCTGCCATCGAGGTGGGGATCGTTGATCATCCCCTTCCAGCCCACGGTGGTGCGCGGCTTCTCGAAATACACCCGCATCACGATCTCGAGGTCCTCGCGATGGCGTTTCTGCGCCTGCACGATCGCCTCGGCGTACTCGCGGGCAGCCACCCCATCGTGAACGGAGCAGGGACCCACGATCACCAGCTGGCGCCGATCGCCGCCATGGAGAATGGCCTTGATCCGCTCGCGGGCCTGCTGCACGGTGCGCGCCGCCGCCTCGCTGATCGGAAGCTCCGCGTGCAGCACCGCCGGCGGCACCAGGGGCCGGGTTTCAACGATGTGGAGATCGGAGGTGGAGATCATGGGCCTGCGAAACAACGACCAAAAAGGCATCAAAACACCCTAACGGCCTGCGGCCACAAGGGCCCTGGGCTCGGACCATCGCACCTCAGGCCTGGATCAGGCCTCCGCCCAGCACCACCTCTCGGGCATCAAACACCGCCGCCGCCTAGCCGGGAGTGAGCGAAAGCTGGGGCTTGGCAAACAGCAACCGTGCGCTCTCGGCCAAGCTGCCGATGGGCACGAGCCGGGCCCCTCCACCTGCCAGCCCGCCTCCAGCAGCAGGGCCGTCCTGGGAAACCTTCCACCCCTCCGGAGGGCATGTCGGATAGATTTGCGGCTTGGTGGTCCAGCCGATAGGAGTGGGGCCTGTCTACCTTTCCTCTGCTCACAATCGCCCTACCCAACACCCAAAAATGTTTAAAGCCTTGACTTGAATCTATAAATTATAAAATGTTATCAGGCCTCCTACTCCTTATAACGTGGTTAGTTGCTGCCTCTTTGCTTTCGCAAGCATCAACTTTACCAAAACGCATTGTCCCGGCGATTGCCTTTGCAGGAAGCCAAAGCTTTCTATTTTTATTCTATCTTTTTTTGCTCCCCTTAGGCAGCGCGAACAGTGCAAAGCTTTTGCTTGCCGTCTATGCACTCACTGGTATTGCCTTTTTCGCCCTTCGGCCTCTTCGGCTGAGAAATGCAATTCAGACGATTCGCCATTATCTTCAACTTCAGCAGTCAACATCCCTCTCAATCATGGGAGAAAGTGCGATCCTAAGGCGATATCTGCTACGCACAGCAAAGACAAGGAAAGTTGTTACATTATCAGCTATCTGCCTGGTCTTGCTTTGTTCAATCCTAATTTCAAGTCCAAGCTCATGGGATTCATACAGTTATAACCTAGCAAGAATAGCGCATATGCTCATTCGAAGGTCCCCCTTTATAGCTCAATCGCCATCCCTACCTCAAGCCATCTTCCCATTGGGGCATGATTTATTATATTATCCAGACATCTTGCTTGGCAACCTACGGGGATTAGGCATTGTCAACACTTTGGAATTCATCGTCCTGATTGGGGCACTCATCAACCTATGCGATCTTGTCAGCTCGCAGGCAAATCATGCCCAGCCAAAAGTGGCTTGCATGCTGGAAACAGCAAAGCTCATCACCATCTGCCTCATCATCTCTTCGGACCAACAGATCTTTCAAGCGATATCCACAAAAAATGATCTCGTTATCACAGTTTATTTCGCCGTGTCCTGCCTGACCGCGCTGGCCTTTCTGAGGCATACGGGAAAGTTTCGGCTATCGATCTTGCTGTGCTCCGCCTTGCTTTTGACCGTTTATGCGGCGACCTGTAAAAGCTATGGCCTGATCTGCATGATTCCTTTTGCCATTCTAGGAGTTTTTAAATTACGAAATAGTCAAACAAGCAGGCCCCTGCACAGCTCTGGTGGTTTCCCATCGGCAAACCTCCCAATCTCAATGGGAGCAGCACGAAACACCACCTTTGTCCTTTATATCTTGTCGGCCGCCCTGATCATCTTCTCGTTCGCCCATTACTCCTTTTCAATAACAGCCTACTCCAATCTTCCCGAGTATCAGTCCTCCGTCGGCAGCTTAATGAATCGCTATGGGAATCTTTTCTCGTATGCCAAAGCTGCCGTACTTAACGGCCTTAGGTTTCTCCTCAGTTTTGCTGTTTACCCATACTCCACCTGGCTCAAACCACATGCAACAGCTCATGATGACTACTGGTTAAGTCTGTCACCCATCGTCAAGCTGCTTACAAGCAATCATTTTGCTATTGCTGATGGCTATGCCTTTACCCTCAGCCGCTTCAGGGGTGAAGACCGCTCCCTAACCAGCCCACTCGTCCAACTCACAGCTCTTCTGGCCATCATGACTCTCGCCAGTTGTTTGTTGACTCAAAAGAAGGATAATCATAGCAAAGTTAGTTATTTTGCGTCTTTGCGAAGCCTGCTTGATCTCCAAGGGGTCGGCTTGATTCTCATTTCCTCTGTGGCATCGTCTCTGCTGTTTTTCTCTGTTCTTGCGTATCACAACTGGTATGTGAAGTACATGGGCTTTTCCTATGTGTGTCTCATACCGATCTTATCCTGGTTACTGGTATTCAACACGGCTGAGATGATCAGCCACTTCGCCATCCCCCTAGGCAATGTGTTCAATAGTCCCCTCTTGCTGATCTTCAAAACTTTTTTGATTGTTCTTGCCCTGACTTTTCTCGTAGGATCATTATCTTTAAACTCACGTTTCTTCTCGTGGAGCTTTTTGCGTGAAGCCTCGGCTAACAACACTTACCAGTTTTATGGTGAGTACCTTAATTCCAGAGGGCTAAGAACTCCAGAAGAACGACAAAAATTCTTGAGTCAATTTTCTGGTCAGCACACAAAAAGGATCAATCTGTGTTTTGGTGAGGAAACCCTTTCCCTGGCTCCATTGCTCGAACTGGCCAAGCGGAATCCCGATTCCAAAACCATCGGGCTCTTTCCGCTGGGCCCCAAAGGATGCTCGCCGCGAGCAAGTGAGAAGATTGTCGGCAAAGCAATCGTGCTGCCATGAACCCCTGGCTCTTCCAGTGGGAGTCCTGGGCAACAACCGTCGCCGTTGCCACCCAAGGGGGCACGGCCAGCACGGAGAATGGACAGCATCTTCCAAAACGGTAAGGAGATGAGCGCCGCCCCCCTGGCTCCCGCCGACCTGCTGCCCAACTACCGCCAGGCCGCCCTGGAGCGTGAAGAGCTGGGGGTGCCGGCCCTACCCCTGACTGCCGCTCAGACCCAGGCCCTCACCGCCCTGCTGGAGCAGCCGCCCGCCGATGAAGGGGGCTTTCTGCTGCATCTGCTCAGCGAACGCATCCCGCCGGGGGTGGATGAGGCGGCCTATGTGAAGGCGAGCTGGCTCAGCGCCATCGCCAACGGCAGCTCCACCAGCCCTTTGGTGAGGCCGTTGGAGGCCGTGAACCTGCTGGCCACGATGATCGGCGGTTACAACGTGGGCGCCCTGATCGAGCTGCTCTCCAGCCCCGATCCGGCGATCGCCGCCGAAGCCGCCGCAGGCCTGAGCCGCACCCTGCTCGTCTACGACGCCTTCCACGATGTGCTGGACCTGGCGGCCACCAATCCCTACGCCCAGCAGGTGGTGGACAGCTGGGCCTCGGCCGAGTGGTTCACCGCCAAGCCGAAGCTGCCCGCCGAGATCACCGTCACCGTGTTCAAGGTGGAGGGGGAAACCAACACCGACGACCTCTCCCCTGCCACCCACGCCACCACCCGCCCGGACATCCCCCTGCACGCCAACGCCATGCTCGAGACCCGCATGAGCGGCGGCCTGGAGCTGATCCGCAGCCTCAAGGGCAAGGGCCATCCGGTGGCCTACGTAGGCGACGTGGTGGGCACGGGCAGCTCCCGCAAGTCGGCGATCAACTCGGTGCTGTGGCACACCGGCACCGACATTCCCCACGTGCCCAACAAGCGTTCGGGGGGGGTGATCCTGGGGGGCAAGATTGCCCCGATCTTCTTCAACACCGCCGAAGATTCCGGCGCCCTGCCGATCGAATGCGATGTCACGGCGCTGAACTCCGGCGATGTGATCACGATCCGGCCCTACGCCGGCACGATTGAGCGCGGAGCCGGTGAACCGGGCGCCGGTGAGATCGTGGCTCGCTTTGAGCTCAAGCCCAGCACGATCACCGATGAGGTACGCGCCGGCGGCCGCATCCCCCTGCTGATCGGCCGCTCGTTGACGGACAAGATGCGCGCCCAGCTGGGCCTGAGCCCTTCCGATCTGTTCATTCGCCCGGTGGCCCCGGCCGACACCGGCAAGGGCTTCACCCTGGCCCAGAAGATGGTGGGCAAGGCCTGCGGCCTGGCGGGCGTGCGCCCCGGCACCAGCTGCGAGCCCCTGATGACCACCGTGGGCTCCCAGGACACCACCGGGCCGATGACCCGCGATGAAATGAAGGAGCTGGCCTGCCTGGGCTTCAGCGCCGATCTGGTGATGCAGAGCTTCTGCCACACGGCCGCCTATCCCAAGCCCGTAGATCTGAAAACCCACGCCGAGCTGCCGGATTTCATGGCCTCCCGGGGCGGGGTGGCCCTGCGCCCCGGCGATGGCATCATCCACAGCTGGCTCAACCGCCTGCTCCTGCCCGACACCGTGGGCACCGGTGGCGACAGTCACACCCGCTTCCCGCTGGGCATCTCCTTCCCGGCCGGCTCCGGCCTGGTGGCCTTCGCCGCGGCCATCGGCGCCATGCCGCTGGACATGCCGGAATCGGTTCTGGTGAAGTTCACAGGGAAGCTGCAGCCGGGCGTCACCCTGCGCGATGTGGTGAATGCCATCCCCTACGTGGCCATCCAGCAGGGCCTGCTCACCGTGGCCAAGGAGGGCAAGCAGAACGTGTTCAACGGCCGCATCATGGAGATCGAGGGGCTGCCCGATCTCAAGCTGGAGCAGGCCTTTGAACTCACCGATGCCACGGCCGAGCGCTCCTGCGCCGGCAGCACGATCAAGCTCTCAGTGGAAACCGTGAGCGAATACCTGCGCAGCAACGTGGCGCTGATGAAGAACATGATCGCCCGCGGCTACAGCGATGCCCGCACCCTGGCCCGCCGGATCCAGGCGATGGAGGGCTGGCTGGCCAATCCGGTGCTTCTGGAGGCCGACGCTGACGCGGAGTACGCCGCCGTGATCGAGATCGACCTCGATGAACTCACCGAACCGATCCTGGCCTGCCCCAACGATCCCGACAACGTGAAACTGCTCAGCGAAGAGGCCGGCAAGCCGATCGATGAGGTGTTCATCGGCTCCTGCATGACCAACATCGGCCACTACCGCGCCGCCGCCAAGGTGCTCGAAGGCCAGGGGGCCAATGCCGCCCAACTCTGGGTGTGCCCACCCACCCGCATGGATGAGGAGAAACTGAAGGAGGAGGGCTATTACGCCACCTTCGAGGCCGCCGGCTCCCGCATGGAGATGCCCGGCTGCTCCCTGTGCATGGGCAACCAGGCCCGGGTGGAAGACAACACCACCGTGTTCTCCACCAGCACCCGCAATTTCAACAACCGCCTCGGCAACGGCGCCCAGGTGTACCTGGGCAGCGCCGAGCTGGCGGCGGTTTGCGCCCAGCTGGGCCGCATTCCCAGCAAGGAGGAGTACCTCCAGGTCGCCGCGGCCAGGATCGATCCCCTGGCCGAAGAGATCTACCGCTACCTCAACTTCGACCAGATCACGGGCTTTGAGGATCAGGGCAGGGTGGTGAGCGCCGAGGACGGCGCGAAAGTGCTGGCGGGGGCTTAAAGAGCATCAAGCATGCAAGAATTGAAGTCATGTTTAGACCCTGACCCTGTGAGCATGCAGACCTTCCCAGCCCAATGCCCCGAGCCGAGAATTAATCAGGCAAGATTTAAGGCCGAACCCCGAGAACAAACCTTGTTCCTCGATGTTTGCAAGCTTGTCCAGCCATCCACAATCCTTGAGGTGGGTAGCTGGATGGGAAGCTCAGCAATTGCCTGGGCTCGTGCTTCATCTAAATACAAGCCGAATGCTGTTATCTATTGCGTTGATACTTGGCTAGGCTCAGTTGAGCACTATCTGAGTAGCTGCGGTGATAACTGGAATATCGAAAAACTATCTCTCAGCAACTACGGCCCGACTTTCTTCGACGACTTCCTGCGCAACGTCTGGGAGAGCGGGTATCAAAACAGGATAATCCCTTTCCGAGCTGATTCTTCATCTGCACTCCCATTCTTTATCAAACAAGGGCTGGCATTTGACGTCGTCTATGTCGATGGCGCGCACGACTTTCATTCTGTGTTCAGGGACATCAGTGAAGCACTACAGCTAATCTCAGCTAACGGCCTCGTCTGCGGTGATGATTTTGGCTGGGGTTCCGTCAAAACTGCGCTTCGCCAGGTAGCTATATGTCACTCAATCCCTCTCAGCATCTACACCAAGAATAATGACTTCGTGCTGCTAAATGATACAAATCATAATTTTACAAACAGACTACTCCATTGGGGCTACAAGAAATGGGGTCCGAGCCGCATGCGCATGCGAAGAAGCTTGTATCGATTGCAAGCTAATCTGAAAGGATTCTTGCTGAAAGGCCTCTCAACTCAAGCAGTTTAAAGCTGCCTGCATTTCGCAAGATAGCGTTAGCAGGGAAACTCTCTGAGTGCCCAGCTTGGCCGAAAGCCCCAGCCCGCTCGGGTGCAACTAAGAAGTAGCAAAGCTGCAGGCTCAAGGGTGAAGCGGAAGCCCGAAGGCGATCAGGTTTCGATCAGACATGCAAAGAAATGAAGGCAGCTGCGAGGTCGGTCGCTGACGGCCGCCATTCCTCTGCCTACGGTCCCTAAGTCCTTCGTAACGGACCACTCCCCATGACGACCTCCTGGATGACAAGCCTGCGCACCCTGCTGGCCCCCCTGCGCCGCCTGCTGGTGGTGGGTCTGGCCCTCATGCTCACCATCAACCTCGCTGCCTGCGACGGCATCATCTCCAGCGACGCCAAGAATGCCGCCCGCACGGTGGTGCAAGTGGCCAAGACCGCCGCTGACGTGACCGGCAATGAACAGCTCAAGAACGTTCTCACCCCCGTGCTGAACGTGCTGAACGCCACCGAGAAGGAGGTGAAGGCCGACAACATCCCGGCCGCCACCAACGCCATCTCCAAGTTCAAGGGCCTCTGGGATACCGCGGCCCCCGTGGTCAAGCTGGCCGCTGGTGACAACTACGGCCTGATCGACAAGGGCGTGACCCTGCTGACCAAGACCTTCGGTGGCGAGACCGCTCCCAGCAAGGACAATGCCCTCACCGCCCTCACCGGCCTGATCGGACCCCTCAAGGCCCTGCTCGGCTGAACCCTGGCTCCGACCCGATTCGGGTCGGACCACCCTCACCGCAGGCCACCCGATCAACTCGGGACAGATCCAGGGAGCGGCAACGCTCCCTTTTTTGTGATCACTGACCCTGCCCGCGGCAGGAGCTGAAGCCTGCTCCGTTGCCGCTGCAGGATCACCAGCCGGTCGAGATCCAGCTGGACCAGCAGCAATGGGGCCAGAAGCAGCTAGGCCTGGCTTCCGGCTGGGCCGCCGCGAAAACACTTCGCTGGCGAGCTGCAAACACAGCCTTGCCTTGGTATCGGTTGTAACGGGATGCTCACATAGCTGGCCGATCGGCCCAGCCTCTCTAGAAAGATCTCGAACGCCGCTTGTTTCTCCATGCGCACGATCAGCGCCATCCGTCGCTCCACGATCGCCGCCGCCGCCTTGGCCGCCCTGGCCCTCACCGGTTGCTCCGGTACCCAGGAAGCCGCACGCCAGGCGGGTGACCAAGTGGGCCAGGCCGCCAAGGATGCCGCCACCACCACCGGCGAGGCCGCCAAAACCGCCGCCACCGCCACCGGCCAGGCGGCCCTCGGCCAGGCCGTGACCCCCGTGCTCGATCTGCTCAAGAAGAGCGAGGGTGAAGTGAAGGGCGGCAACATTGCCGCAGCCGTCGCTGCCATGGGCGGCTTCCAGGCCCTCTGGAACACCGCCTCGCCCGTGATCAAGCCGATCGCCGGCGACAAGTGGCCCCTGATCAACACCGCCGCCAACCTGGTGCTCAGCACCTTCGCCAAGGGCGCCACCCCCGCCCCCGCCACGGCCAGTTCCGCCCTCACCGGCCTGATCGGCCCCCTGAGCGCCCTGCTCGCCAAGTGAGTCCGGTTCGGGCCAGGGCAACGACCCTGGTCCGACCAGCCCACCAGCTCAAACCATGTCATCAGCCCGGGGTTTTCAGGAACTCCGGGCTTTTTGCCGGCATGGCTCTGGCGCCTGGCCCTGATCGCCAGACAGCCGCGGTGACACGCTGGAGGCCCCAGCCTTCCCCCCCTGGACCAGGAAACCCTGCTCTTCGAGCCCGCCAGACCCACGGCGGACGCCCTGCGGGTGGTGCTGGCCTTCCCCAGCACCTACGCGGTGGGCATCACCAGCCTGGGGTATCAGGTGGTGTGGGCCAGTCTGGCCCGCCGCGCCGATGTGGATGTGCGGCGACTCTTCACCGATCGGGGTGACCCCCCGCACCGGCCCAGGGGCAGTGGCACCGATCTTTTCGGCCTCTCCCTGAGCTGGGAGCTGGATGGACCCGTGCTGCTCGACCTCCTGGAGGGCGAGCGCATCCCGCTCTGGAGCCACCAGCGGGGTGACCACGATCCGATCGTGTTCGGCGGTGGACCTGTGCTCACGGCCAATCCCGAGCCCCTGGCGCCGTTCCTCGATGCCGTGCTGCTGGGGGACGGGGAACTTCTACTGCCGGCCTTTGTGGAGGCGTTACAGGCCTGCCGGGGGCAGCCCCGGGCCCAGCGGCTGCGGAGTCTGGCTCAGGTGGAGGGGGTTTACGTGCCATCCCTCTATGCGCCCCGCTACAGCGGCGACGGAACCCTGCTGGGCATCGAACCCACCGAGCCCGGCATCCCCGAGCGGATCGCCAAGCAGACCTGGCGCGGCAACACCCTCAGCCACTCCACGGTGATCACCCCGGAGGCAGCCTGGCCCTCGATCCACATGGTGGAGGTGGTGCGCAGCTGCCCGGAGCTGTGCCGCTTCTGCCTAGCCAGCTACCTCACCCTGCCCTTCCGCACCCCCTCCCTGGAGGACGGCCTGATCCCTGCTGTGGAGGTGGGTCTGGCCGCCACCCAGCGGCTCGGCCTGCTCGGCGCCTCGGTGACCCAGCACCCACAATTTGCCGAACTGCTGAGCTGGCTCGATGGCGAGCGCTTCGAGGGCGTGCGGCTGAGCGTGAGTTCCGTGCGGGCCGCCACGG
>Ga0209401_1000646_pt1 | contig 23455 bp, 28 predicted proteins | sample M_140807_MF_Meta_FD_187318 | JGI IMG/M metagenome (GOLD analysis project Ga0209401, IMG submission 187318) | Freshwater microbial communities from Lake Montjoie, Canada to study carbon cycling - M_140807_MF_MetaG (SPAdes) (version 2) | ecosystem: Environmental > Aquatic > Freshwater > Lake... | reverse complement strand
TCTTCCCCCGCTCCAACCGCTCCAGCTCCGTGGTGGACACCCTGCGCCAGGCGGCCCGGCGGGCTGGCGTGCTCACCATGGAGGGCCAGGCCCTGCAGGCTGCCGTACCCCTGGCAGGCGGAGGCTTCCGCTTGAGCCTGCGGGGCGGCGGAACGCTGGAGGCCGATCGCCTGGTGCTCGCCACCGGCAGCCATCCCAGCGGGCTGCGGATCGCTGAGGCTCTGGGCCATGGCCGGGTGCCGCCCGTGCCCTCTCTATTCACCCTGGCCCTGGAGCCCCATCCGCTGGCCGCCCTTGCCGGGGTGGTGGCTGATCCGGTGGTGCTGGAACTGGAGGCGCCGCCGGCCTATGGGGAGGCCTCCGAGCGGCGCCAACGGGGTGAGCGGCACCGCCAGCGGGGGCCTCTGCTGGTCACCCACTGGGGCTTCAGCGGACCTGCCACCCTGCGCCTCACCGCCTTCGCCGCCCGCGATCTTCGCCAGTGGGGCTATCGCGCCCAGCTCCGGATTGATTGGAGTGGAGGCCTCGATCCGGCGGAGCTGGAGGCGCGTTTCCGGGCCGCCCGGCTGGAGCTGGCCCGTCGGCAACTGGCCACGGCGCGTCCCTGGGCTTCGCTGGGACGCCGTCTCTGGCTCCATCTTCTCCAGGGGAGTGGGGTGGATGGAGCCCAGCGCTGGGCTGATCTGGGGCGGAACCAGCAGCGCGACCTGATCGCGGCCCTGCGGGAGAGCCGTTACGCGATCACAGGTCGGGGACCCTTCGGCGAGGAGTTCGTGACGGCCGGCGGTATCCCCCTCGGGGAGGTGAATCTGGCCACGATGGAGAGCCGCAGGCAAGCTGACTTGTTTCTAGCCGGCGAGATTCTCGATGTGGATGGGGTGACCGGTGGTTTCAATTTCCAGCATTGCTGGAGCTCCGGTTGGCTGGCGGGCCAGGCGCTGGCCGGCTCTTCATAGAAGGCCATGGCCCAGCGAAGCGATCAGCGAATGTTTTCAAATACCGAGAACATTGGCAGGTACATCGCCACTAGGATGGAGGCCACGATTCCACCCACCACCACGATCATCACGGGTTCAATGAGGGAGGTGAGAGTTTTGACAGTGGTGGTGACTTCGTCCTCATAGAAATCAGCAACCTTGGAGAGCATGGCGTCCATTTCGCCGGTTTCTTCGCCGATGGCCAGCATGCTCACCATCATGTCGGGGAACACACGCTTGAGGGCAAGGGCCGTGCTCAAGGGCATCCCCTCGCTGATGTCATTACGGGAATTACTGATCGCGTCGCTCACTACGGAATTGGAGGTGGTGTCATGCAGAATTTCCAGCGACATCAGAATCGGAACGCCGGCCTTGGAAAGAGAACTCATGGTTCGGCAGAATTGGGCTGAGGCCGTTTTCTGAAGAAGTTCGCCAAACAATGGCAGTTTCAGCAGGATGCCATCAACCTGTCTGCGACCCAATCGAGTGGCATAGTAACGACTGAAGATAAAGATGCCGACAACAAGTCCTCCAATCAGAAAGATGGAGAATGAGGAGCGGAGTAGGTTGCTCAGGTTCAGCATCATCTGCGTGAATATGGGCAGTTCGGCTCCGAGTTGAGCAAAGATATCTGCGAAGGTGGGAATCATGAAAATAGTCATCCCTAGAAACACCAGAATTGCAATCACCAGCACCGTGACCGGATAGCCCATGGCGGCCTTCAGCTGATTTTGCAGGCGGGCGTTTTCCTCGAGAAGTTTGGCCAAGCGCTTCAGGGTTTCGTCGAGCACACCGCCAGCCTCACCCGCTTCCACCATGGCGATGCTGAGGTTGTCGAACACCTTCGGCCAGCGCCGCATCGCCGAAGCGAGGGTGCCACCCTGATTCACGTCATCGGTCATCGCCGCGAGCGCGCGACGGAACAGGGCGGATTTCTGCTGCCGGCGCATGAGGTCGAGGCTGCGCATGATCGGCACGCCGGCATCGACCATGGCGGAAAGCTTGTTGGCGAACAGGGCCTTTTCCTTGATACTGATCTTGGCTTCGAAGAACTCTCCGAAGTTGAACCCTGGGGCCGGTTTGTTGGAGGCGACAGGGTTATTGGTTTCCTTTCGGACCAGCGTGGTGGGGAGAATGCCTCGGCTGCGAAGGTTCCTTCGAGCTTCCGCGGGGCTGGAGGCTTCCAGGGTCACCTTCCGCTTGCGGCCGCTGCGGGTGGCGTAGGTCACCAGAAAGGTGGTCATCGCTTCAGGGGGCGGGGGTCAGGGTGGCGATCAGAGCTACTCCAGCAGTCTGGTCAATTCTTCGGGTCGGATGGTCTTGATCATGGCCTCTTCGAGGCTGATTCTGTTGGCTTGCACCAGATTGGCCAGGGAACGCTCCAGAGTTTGCATGCCGTACTGCGCTCCGGTCTGAATCAGGGAGTAGAGCTGGGCCGTTTTGCCCTCACGAATCAGGTTGGCGCAAGCCGGTGTGTTCACCATGATCTCCAGGGCCATCGCCCGGCCCATCGATCCGGCCATCGGCTGGGTGGATTTGCAGAGGGTCTGGGAGAGCACCGCCAGAAGGCTGGAGCTCAGCTGAACCCGGATCTGGGTCTGCTGGCCGGCGGGGAACACGTCCACCATCCGGTCCACGGTCTGGGGGGCGGAACTGGTGTGGAGTGTGCCGAACACCAGGTGACCCGTTTCGGCGGCGGTGATGGCGAGCTGGATGGTTTCGAGGTCGCGCAGCTCACCGACCAGAATCACATCGGGATCCTCCCGCAGGGCCGCACGCAGGGCGTTGGCAAAGCTGCGGGTGTCTTCATTCACCTCGCGCTGGTGGATCAGCGACCTGTCGTTCTGATAGGTAAATTCGATCGGATCTTCGATGGTGAGAATATGTTCGGCGCGGGTGTGGTTGATGTTGTTGAGCAGGGCGGCCAGGGTGGTGGTTTTGCCGGAGCCGGTCGGCCCCGTGACCAGCACGAGGCCTTTCGGTTTGCGGCTTATCTCTTCAACCACTGGAGGAAGGCCCAATTTTTCGATGGGTGGAATGCTGTTGCCGAGGGCGCGCAGGCAGGCGGCATAGCTTCCTTTCTGGCGGTAGACATTGACCCGAAACCGGGAAACACCTCGCAGGCCGTAGGAGCAATCGAGCTCCCAGGTCTGCTCCAGTTGTTTGCGCTGGGCGTTGTTCAACAGCGAAAAGATCAGCCGGTTGCAGCTTTCTTCGGTGAGGGTGAAGTCCTTGCGGATCGGTCGTAACTGACCATTGAAGCGGCCGTAGGGCGGCTGACCGGTGGCGAGATGGAGGTCACTGCCGCCCTCCTCCACCAGCTGGGTCATCAGGTCTTCAATGGTGAAATCCATGATCTACATGCGCACCCGCAGACAGTAAGGGCATTCCAGCCATTCGTCCTGCAGACCGGCCCCGCATCCTTTGCAGGTGAGGGTGCTGAGGGCGCGGGCCCGTCGCTCGGATTCAAGACCGCTGTCGGTGAGGAGCATCCGCTCCACTTCTTCAAGGCTGGTGAGCCCCTGACGCACCAGATCAAGGCCGTACCCCAGGAGGGTTTTCATTCCACCTTCGATGGCCATGCGCCGCAGCTCCTGGGTGCTGGTTCGCTTCGCCACGGCGGAGGAGAAGGCTTCGGTCATGGTGAGGATTTCGTAAACCCCCACCCTTCCGGAGTAACCCCTGCCCATGCAGTTGGGGCAGGCACCTTCCCTGCCGGGAGCCACGATGCAGGCGCGGTAGAAGGTGATCTTGGTTTCGTGGCTGGCCACCAGGCCGAAGCGCGCCAGTTCCTCGGCGCTGGGGTGATGCTCCAACTGGCAATCGGGGCAGAGCCGCCGCACCAGGCGCTGGGAGACCACCCCAAGCAGGGAGGCGCTGACCATGAAGGACTCCACCCCCATCTCATCCAGCCGGGCAAAGGCACCCACGGCGTCGTTGCAGTGCAGGGTGGTGAGCACCAGGTGGCCGGTGAGGGCCGCCTCAATGGCGGTGCGGGCGGTTTCCAGGTCGCGCGTTTCACCCACCAGCAGCACATCGGGGTCTTGGCGCATGAAGGCCCTTAGGGCGCTGCTGAAGTCATAGCCCTTGTCCCGGTTCACCTGGGTCTGGGTGATTCCCTTGAGGGTGTATTCGATCGGATCTTCCACCGTGGAGATGTTGATCGCTGGGTCGTTCCGTTCCGCCAGCAGGGCGTAAAGGGTGGTGGATTTGCCCGATCCGGTCGGGCCGGTCACCAGAATCATGCCGAACGGTTTGCCGCCGATTTCACGCAGGCTGGCCAGCGCCACGGGGTCGGTGATCAGGGTGTCGAGTCCGAGCTGGGTGGCGCCGCCGTCGAGCAGCCGGAGCACCACCTTCTCGCCATGGCGGCTCGGCAGGGTGCTGACCCGAAAATCCATGGTGTGGCCCCGGAAGGCCCGCCGGATCCGTCCGTCCTGGGGCAGCCTGCGTTCGGCGATGTCGAGATCCGCCATGATCTTGAGGCGGGAGGTGACCGCCGGGATCAGGGTCTTCGGCAGGGTCTCCACCAAGCGGAGCACGCCGTCCTGGCGGAAGCGGATCACCAGGCCGTTGTCCTGGGGCTCCACGTGGATGTCGCTCACGCCGCTGGTGAGCGCTTCGATCAGGATCCGATCCACCAGGCTGAGCACTGGCGAGAGGGTTTCCTGGCGACTGCTGGCTTCAAGATCCTCGTTGCCGATCGGATCTTCTGGCGCGTTGGCGGCCGCACTGAGATCAATACCCGCGAAGAGTGAGTTTTCTCGATCGTTGGCGCGGGCCTGCATTTCGGTGGCGGTGGTGGAGGGTTGGGGCTGAGCGTGTTTCAGAACACCATTCTGCGTCATTTCGCGGTGAAGCCGCCGCTGGCCGCTGCGTTCGGTCGCCCAATCCCGGTGTCCTCAGCGTGGTGCCGAGGTGCGGGCTTCCGCCGCTTGTGGGGAGGTGGCCCGGCGCAGCAACATGAATGGATCGAAACGCATGTCCTGCAAGCATGAGCGGCGACCCCACCCAGGCCGGCGGTGCCGGTAGTGAAGGCCAAGACCATTCCGGGCATCCCACACCGGTCGACGTTCCGGCGGCGGCGGAGGGAGTGCTATTCCCGCAGACTGCCGGGCTGACCGGCTCCGATCCGGTTGGAGCGCCCCCGGAAGCTCTTGAGGTGGCCCCCGATCCGGTGGCGGCTCAACCCATGGCGGAGCTCGGGGCCGAAGCCGGAACCCCCTCCCGATTGCAGGAGCTGGAGGCCGAACTGGCTTCCTTGCGGCTGGAGCACCAGACCCTGCGCGAGCAGTACGTGCGGATCGCCGCTGATTTCGACAACTTCCGGAAGCGCCAGAGCCGTGATCAGGAGGATCTGCGCCTCCAGATCGCCTGCAACACCCTCAGCGAGATCCTGCCGGTGGTCGACAACTTTGATCGGGCTCGCCAGCAGCTCAATCCCGAGACCGAGGAAGCCCAGAGCCTGCATCGCAGCTACCAGGGCCTTTACCGACAGCTCGTGGATGTGTTCAAGCAGCTGGGGGTTTCGCCGATGCGGGTGGAGGGCGAACCGTTCGATCCGACCCTGCATGAGGCCGTGTTGCGCGAACCCAGCGAGCACCATCTCGAGGATGTGGTGATGGAGGAGCTGCAGCGGGGCTACCACCTCCATGACCGCGTCCTTCGGCACGCCTTGGTGAAGGTGTCGATGGGTCCGGGGCCTGGTGGTCCGGCGGCTTCCGGCGAAGAGCAGGCTGGCTGATGGCCGACTACTACGCCCAGCTGGGGGTCGGCCGCGACGCCGACGCGGACACCATCAAGCGGGCTTACCGCCGCCTCGCCCGCCAGTACCACCCCGATGTGAATAAGGATCCCGGCGCGGAGGACCGCTTCAAGGAGATCGGGCGGGCCTACGAGGTGCTCAGCGATCCCCAGACCAAGTCCCGCTTCGACCAGTTCGGCGAGGCCGGCCTCGGGGGAGGGGGCGGCATGCCCGATATGGGCGACATGGGCGGCTTCGCCGATCTATTTGAAACCTTCTTCAGCGGCTTCGGCGGTGCCGCCGCAGGAGGCCGCCGGGGCCCGCGCCAGGGCGACGATCTCCGTCTTGATCTCACGATCGACTTCCGTGAGGCCGTGTTCGGGGTGGAAAAGGAGGTGCAGCTCCGCCATCTGGAAACCTGCGGAACCTGCAGCGGTTCCGGCGCCAAGTCCGGCAGCGGTCCCACCACCTGCGGCACCTGTTCCGGTGGCGGCCAGGTGCGGCGGGCGACCCGCACCCCCTTCGGCAGCTTCACCCAGGTTGCCCCTTGCCCCACCTGCGAGGGCAGCGGCCAGACCATCGCCGACCCCTGCACCGCTTGCCAGGGCCAGGGGCTGCAGCAGGTGACCAAGAAGCTGCGCATCAACATTCCCGGTGGTGTCGACACCGGCACGCGCCTGCGCGTGGCCAACGAGGGCAATGCCGGCCAGCGGGGGGGGCCGACCGGTGACCTGTATGTGTTTCTCGGCGTGCGGGCCCACCCCGATCTGCGCCGGGAGGGCACCACCATTCTCTCGGAACTGCCCCTGAGCTATCTGCAGGCGATCTTGGGGGACACGATCGAGGCGGAGACCGTGGACGGCAAGGAATCCCTGGAGATTCCTCCTGGTACCCAGCCCGGAGCGGTGCTCACCCTCAAGGGCAAGGGGGTGCCGCGGCTGGGCAATCCGGTGGCCCGCGGCAACCACCAGTTCACCGTGAAGGTGCAACTGCCCACCCGGCTCAGCGGGGAGGAACGGCAGTTGCTCGAGCAACTCGCCGGCCATCACAGTCGCAAGGGTCAGAAGCCTCCCCACAAAAGCGGCCTGTTTGGCGGCCTGTTCGGCGGTTGATCGCGATGCAGGAGCCGCATCTCGACCTGCGCGGCACCCCCTGTCCGCTCAACTATGTGCGTGCCCGCCTGGCCCTGGAGAAGCTGCCTGCGGGGGGCCATCTTCTGCTGGATCTCGATGCCGGAGAGCCCGAGCGCATGGTGCAGGAGGCGCTTCGCGGCGAAGGTCACCGGGTGGAGCGGATCGAGGTCGGGGATGCCGGCTCGGCAGGGGTGCGGTTACGAATCGGTCGTGGTTGAGTCCCCTGGGGCTTCGCGGTCACGCCGGCCGCGCCCCCCCGCCGACGACCAAGCCGCGGGTCGGGTGGTGGCCCTGCAGGCCAACTACTGCCGGGTCGAGCTCGACACTCCCGGCCCTGGCGGATGCCGCCGGCTCCTCTGCACGCGCCGCAGTCGCCTCGACCATGAGGGCCTTCAGGTGTGGGTGGGGGATCGGGTGCGGCTGGAGGGCATCGACTGGACGGCCGGCCGGGCCGCCGTGGCCCAGGTGGAGCCCCGCCAAAACCTGCTGCAACGCCCCGCCGTGGCCAATGTGGACCGCGTGATCGTGGTCACCGCGTTAGCGGAACCCGATCTCGATCCGCTGCAACTCACCCGATTCCTGGTGTCCGCCGAGGCCAGTGGTGCCGCGCTGGACCTGGTGCTCGGTAAGGCGGATCTGGTGTCGGAGCCGGCCCTGCGGCAGGTCTGCGCTGACTTCGAGGCCTGGGGCTATCCGGTCTTCCCCCTCTCGACCCGCACCGGGCTGGGGCTGGATGAGCTGCGGCGACACCTTGGGGGCGCGGGGGGGATCACGGTGCTGTGCGGACCCTCTGGGGCGGGTAAGAGCAGCCTGTTGAATGCCCTGGCCCCGGAGCTGGCCCTGCGGGTGGCGGCGGTTTCTGGAAGGCTTCAGCGGGGACGCCACACCACCCGCCATGTGGAGCTGTTTTCACTGTCCTCGGCTTCACCGGCCCTGGTGGCTGACACCCCCGGGTTTAACCGGCCTGAGCTGCCCGCCGATCCGGTGGTGCTGGCGGCGGCGTTCCCTGAAATCCGACAACGCCTTGCCCTCGGCCCCTGTCGTTTCCGCAATTGTCGTCATCGGGAGGATCCGGGCTGCTCCATGGGCACGGACTGGCCCCGCTTCCCCCTCTATCGCCAGTGCCTGGAGGAGGTGGAGGCCATGGCTGCGCTGTCTTCTCGCTTGGCCACTACCAGCCGGCGCCGCACGTCTCGCCGCCAAACCAGCCAGGGCATCAGCCGCCCAGGCCAGGAAGATTCAGATCCAGACCACCCGTGAGGTCATCCATCCGCTCCCGCATGGTGCTGGTGGAGGTGTCGTAGGCGTTCTTGAGAGCTTCAAACACAGCCGTTTCCACGGCGTTCGCAGGCTGGCTGAGCAGGGCGGGATCCAGCGAAACCCTCAGAGGTTGCTGGTTCCCCGAGAGCCATACCTTGGCCTGGCCGCCTTCGCTGCTGCCCTCGATCTCCATCGCGTCGAGGTCTTCCTGCAGTTTCTGGGCGTCCTGCTGGATCTGCTGAGCCTTGCGAAAGGCCTCAGTGAGCTGACCAAAGTTGGGAAGTCCGAAGCCGGCCACGACGCAGTGCAGAGGGGGTGGCTGAAGGCTAGTCCCCGTCGGGGGGGAAGCCCAGCCTTTTGACCTCTGGATGCAGGTCGATGCCGGTGGATTCCCACACCCGTTGCCGCACCAGCTTGATTAAGGCATCGACGTCGGTGGCCGTAGCGCCACCGGTGTTCACGATGAAGTTGGCATGGAGCGGCGACACCTCGGCCCCGCCGATCCTGGTGCCCTTCAGCCCCAGGCTCTCCACAAGCCGGCCGGCCTTTTCGGGTTCAGGGTTGCGGAACACACTGCCGCAGCTGGGTTGCTGGTAGGGCTGGGTGCTGGTGCGGCTGTGCAGGTTGGCGCTGGTGCGGGCACTGACCGCCGCGGGATCGTGGCCGGGTTCGAGCTGAAACCGGGCCGAGAGCACCAGCAGGGGCTCCTGCTGCAGCCGGCTGTGGCGGTAGTCGAAGTCGAGATCGGTGGCGCGGAGGCGATGGGATTCGCCCGATCCGCTGGGGTCGAGCACCAGCACCGAGTCGAGCCATTCGGCGGTGCAGCCCCCCTGGGCGCCGGCATTCATCACGGCGGCCCCGCCCACGGTGCCCGGGATGCCCACCGCCCACTCCAGGCCGTGGAGGCCCGCCCGGGCCACCTTGCGGGCCAGGGTGGGGATCGGTTCGCCGGCCTCCGCCTCCACCACCCCGCTCTCGCCATCCACCCGGCTGCCCTGCAGCCGCCGGATGCACACGGTGAGGCCCGCTAGCCCTTGGTCGGCAATCAGCAGGTTTGAGCCTGCGCCGATCACGCGCAGGGGGAGCTGGCGCTCCCGGGCCCAGCGGGCCAGGGCGACGAGCCGGGCCCCATCGGCGGGTTCCGCGAACCACTCGGCAGGTCCACCCACGCGCCAGGTGGTGAACTCCTGGAGCGGCACGCCCTGCCGCAGCTCTGGCGGGGAATCGGGGTCGGGCCCCATCTCAGGCCACCAGCGGAGCCGGGGCTGAGGTGAGCCACGAATCCTCGAGGTTTTGCAAGCGATCCCAGAGGCTGTTCACATCGCCCGCTCCCATCGCCAACACCAGATCGCCCGCCTCGGTGCAGGCGGCCACGCGCTGGGCCAGGGCCGTGAGATCCAAGCTGGCCTCCACGATGCTGGTGGGGATGCGCAATTGCACCGCGGCGGCCAGAGCCTCGCTCGACACCCCCTCGATCGGGGCTTCCCCGGCGGCATAGAGGGGGGCCACCAGCACCAGGTCGGCGGCGGCGAGGGCATCAGCGAAGTCCTCGAGGAACTGGGCCGTGCGGCTGTAGCGATGGGGCTGGAACACCGCCACCAGCCGGCGGGGCTGGCTGGGGAGGGGGCTGCGGCCGCTTTCCACCATCAGCCGGGCCATCTGCAGGGTGGCGGCTACCTCGCTCGGGTGATGGGCATAGTCGTCGACCACGATGCGGCCACCCCAGAGGCCGCGGCAGTCGAAGCGACGACCGGGCGGCTGGAGTTGCCCCACCGCCTCCTTGAGCGCCGCGAAGGGAACACCCTCCAGCCGGCAGGCGGCCATGGCAGCGGTGGCGTTGCTGAGGTTGTGGCGGCCCGGCAGGGGAAGTTCGAAACTGCCCACGCGTTCGCCGTTCTCGAAAAAATCGGCCCGGGTGCCATCGCCCCGTTCCTCGCTGGCGATAGCGGCGAAGGCCACCCCATCGGCCCGCTCGGTCGACCACCAGCTGTCCGCCGTGAAGGACTCCCGCAAAATCGGGCAGTCGCGGTTGGCCAGCAGGCGGCGGCAGCCGGACGCGAAGCGTTGCAGGGTGGCCACCAGGGCAGCCAGGTCGGGGTAGTGGTCGGTGTGATCGAGTTCGAGGTTGGTGATCACACCCAGCTCGGCGGCGAACTTCACCAGTGAGCCATCGGATTCGTCGGCCTCCGCCACCAGGAGCCTTCCAGCGCCATGGCGACCGTTGCTGCCGAAGGCCGGCACGATGCCGCCGATCACGGCGGTGGGGTCGTGGCCGGTGGCCTCCAACAGGGTGGCCACCAGGGTGCTGGTGGTGGTCTTGCCGTGGCTGCCGGCCACGGCAATTGAGGGCTGGCCGGCGATCATGGCCGCCAGTACATCGGAGCGGTGACAGAGGGGATATCCCAGCCGGCGGGCTTCCTGCACCTCTGGGTTGCTCTCGGGCACGGCGGAGCTGAGCACCACGAGGGGTGGCGGGGCTGCTGTGGCATCACCCCCGGCCGGCTCCGCTCCGATCGCGTGGATGGTGGCGGCGTTCTGCTCGTGGAAGATGCGCACGCCGGCCTTGTCCAGGGCCGAGGTCACGGCGTTGTTGCGGGGGTCGGAGCCGCTGACGCGGAAGCCGCGGCTCGCGAGGATCACCGCCAGGGCCGACATGCCGATCCCGCCTACGCCGATGAAATGGAGCGGTTGCTGGCGGTCGAGCTGCAGGCCCAAGGGCATCTCCGTTGGTCTGCCGAAAATACGGCGCCGAATGGCTTCTGTCGCGTCCGTTTCTTTACGAATTTCATCCCCCCACCCCTTCTGGCCCTTCGTGGTTCCGCAGAGCGGTTGGGGGGATGGGCCATCCCAGGGGGCTTGGCCTTTCGGCCAGGACTGGAGATTGGGCCCCCTGGTGCCGGCCTGCCGGGGTCAGGCCATCAACGTTCCAGCGGAATCTTTTTCGGCGGGTTCTCAGGAGCTTTTCAGCGGGTCTTCCCGGCGTCTTCGCGGCGTGGGAGGCTTAAGTGGCTTCAACGGCACGTCTCGATCAGTCCCGGCCAAGGCCCCAGCCCCGGCCCCGACCCCGACCCGGAGGAGCAGCGCCGCGATTTCTGTATGATCGGCGCCCGAATCACCTCTTGCTAGCGGATTTCCCCGCTTCCTGCCATGACCTTGAAAGTTGCGATCAATGGATTCGGACGGATCGGTCGTAACTTCATGCGTTGTTGGTTGAGCCGAGGGGCCAACACCGGCATTGAGGTGGTGGGCCTCAATGGCTCCGGTGATACCAAAACAAACGCGCACCTGCTCAAGTACGACACGATGCTGGGTCCGCTGCGCAACGCAGAGGTGACCACCACCCAAGACGCAATCATTATCAACGGCAAGACCATCAAGGTCTTCTACGACCGCAATCCCGCCAACCTTCCCTGGAGGGAGTGGGGTGTGGATTTGGTCATCGAATCCACGGGCGTGTTCAACGACGACGTGGGTGCCAGCAAGCACTTTGAGTCCGGAGCCAAGAAGGTGATCCTCACCGCCCCCGGCAAGGGGGCCAAGGTGGGAACCTTCGTGGTGGGCGTGAACGCTGATCAATACCGCCATGAGGACTGGGACATCCTCAGCAATGCCAGCTGCACCACCAACTGCATGGCGCCGGTCGTCAAGGTGCTGGATCAGGCTTTCGGCATCGTTAAGGGCACGATGACCACCACCCATAGCTACACCGGTGACCAGCGCATCCTTGACGCCGCCCACCGCGACCTGCGTCGTGCCCGCGCTGCTGCCGTCAACATCGTTCCCACCAGTACCGGTGCCGCCAGTGCAGTCGCCCTGGTGTACCCGCCGATGAAGGGCAAGCTGAGCGGCATCGCCCTGCGCGTCCCCACCCCCAACGTGTCGGTGGTGGACATGGTGTTGGAATTGAGCCGCGACACCAGCAAGGAGGAGGTGAATGGCGTGCTCCAGGCCGCTGCCGAGAACGGCATGAAAGGAATCATTAAGTACTGCGATCTGCCTTTGGTCTCCAGCGACCATGCCGGCACCGATGAAAGCGCGATCGTCGATTCCGATCTCACCCTGGTGATGGGCGGCAACATGTTGAAGGTGATCTGCTGGTACGACAACGAGTGGGGCTACAGCCAGCGCGTTGTCGACCTGGCCGAGGTGGTGGCAAAGAACTGGAAGTGAGGTTCGGGCCTCGTATCCCGATCAGGGCCGTCCTTCGGGGCGGCCTTTTTTGTTCTGTACGCCAGATTTCGATCAACATTCGCCCCGCACGACATCCTGCGACTGGCCTGCGGATCAGACGGGCCGGTTGAGGCGGTTCAGGCGCAGGGCGCTGACCGAGGCGATCGCTTCAAAGTCGGCGTCGAAGCTCACCAGCAGGCGAGCTTCCTCTGGACGGGCAGAGCGCAGCAGCTCGAAGCGCACCGGTTCCGCCAGGTGCGCCTCGGGATCCAGCACGTAGGGCGCAATGAACTGCTTCAGGGGAGCCGGACTGCGGGAGCGGGTGAAGTCAATCCAGAGGCTGGTGTCGAGCAGCAGGGTCATGGGGCGATCTCCCGAGCCCGCAGGCGCTCGCCCTCTTGGTCGGCCTCGTAGGTCTCGAGTTCCACGCCCCATTCGCCGCTGAGGAAGCGCTGGGCGATCCGAGCCCGGCGGCGCTGCTGCAGGGCCTCCTCCATCAGGCGGCGGATGGCCGGGCCTTTTTTGCGTTCGCCGGTGAGATTGAGGATTTCGGCCATCTCCTGGTCGGAAAGCTCAACGGTCACTTTCATGGTTTTGTGCCATGAGAGTCGGACTCTGAGGTGAGCATGACACCGTTTGTTCCTGGAGTGGCTGGGGCTCTTCCCTTCTCGGCAGGGCTGCACGCCTGTCTGGGCCAGGCGGCGGACCTTCCCGAACCAGCGCGGTCGTATCCGGTTCAGACTGCCCCCATCGCCCCGGAGCCATGCCGCCCGATATCCGCTGGCAGCAGCGTTTCGCCAATTTCTGCCAGGCCCTGGATCAGCTGGAGACCTTTTTTCAGCCTCCCGCGCTCAATGAGCGCGAACGCCAGGGCCTGATCAAGGCTTTTGAATACTGTTTTGAGCTGGGCTGGAACACCCTGCGGGACCTGCTGTTGGCGGAGGGCAACGCCGGTCTGATCGGTTCGCGCGACACCCTGAGGCTGGCCTTCCGGGTGGGCCTTGTTCGCGACGGCGAGAGTTGGCTGGCCATGGTGCAGGACCGCAATCTCACCAGTTACACGTACAACCGCAGCACCGCTGAACAGGTGAGCGAGCAAGTGGGCACTCGCTATCTGCCCTGTTTCCGGGAGCTGAGGCTGGTGCTGAGCGAGCGCGTTCAGGCCACTGCCGCTGGCGAGGGGCATGGCTGAGATTCCAGGCGCTGCTGCCGCTACCCCCGCCGCGATCCCCGGCGTCCCGCCGGAGGCCTCATCCCGCCTGCTGGCCCTGCTCAGTGCCGAGCCCGCCGTGGAGGAGGTTTGGCTCTACGGCTCCAGGGCCATGGGCCGCCATCACGCCGGCTCCGATATCGACCTCACCCTGGTGGCGCCGGGTCTGAGCCACCAGGGACGCCTGCGCCTGATGGGAGCCCTTGATGACCTGTTGCTGCCCTGGAGCGTCGACCTTTCCCTGCGGCACGAGCTGCCCGAATCCCTGGCTCAGCACGTGGCCCGGGTGGGGCGGCGGCTGGTGCCTGGCTGAGGGGCGCCGGGATGACGCTTGTTGCCAGATGCCGATTCGATTGGGCGAATGCTTGACAATCACCCCCCGTTAAATTTGAGTTTTAATTTGAGTTTCAATTCAGCAAAGCCATGAAATTGTGCAAATCTATTGTCTACTTCGCCATCATTAGTGCTTCGATTGTGGCGGCTTCGCTTCCAGTTCGCGCAGCGATTGTTGCGTACGCCGATCGCAATGCTTTTCTTGCCGCTTTGTCCAGTTCGTCTGCTGACAACTATAATGATTTGACGACAGGTCCTCTATCTTTCCTGCTTTGGAGAACGATCCCTGGCTACACCTACACTGCTGTGGCAACTAACGGTCTTTACAATGGGTCGGCGACTGGATCACTGGTTTTGTCTACCAATGTTCAATCTGAACTCTTGACATTAAGTTTTACTGTCGGAACTCCTACTGCCGTGGGTGGATATTTCTTTAATACCGATGAGCCCTTCAATGTTCTCAATGGCGTCATCACGGTCACGGCCTGAGGTGGGTGCCCAGCGCCGGCTCAGTCCTGAGCCGCTGTTGTGGGAATGGTCGCGGGCATTCTGGCGTTGGAAACGCTTACTCCCCCTTGAAGCTGGGCCGTCGCCAGAAGCACTCCACCAGCGATCCGGGTCGTTATCTCAGGGAGATTGAATCCAGAGATCCCTGATGCCCCTGGCAGGCGGGGCTGTTTTCCGCGGCCGCGCCGGATCACCACTGGGCTGGCGCGGGCCCGCTCACCAGCAGCCCTGGGTGATCCTTCAGGACGCCGTGCGCTTGCCGCTCTCGGGCCTGGTCTTTGCTGTCGCCTTCGCCGCCGGCGGTCAGCACCGAAAGGATGATTTCTCCTTCTTCATGACCTTGCGAGAAACCCGGCGGAGGCTTGGTCGGGGGCCGTTCTTCGCCTTGGCGGCAAGTGCGTCGTCACTGAAGCCTTGTTGTGGCTGAGCCTTGGCGAGCTTGGAGTCAGCGAGACGATGGCCCAGTGGGGCCGTGCGCCGGCGAACACATTGACTTAGTTAAACTAAGTTCACCCTGCCAGCGTTCCCGTGCGTCAGGTCAACCTGCACGAAGCCAAGACCCATCTCTCCAGGCTGGTGGCAGAGGCGGTGGCGGGCCAAGGAATTGTGATCTGCAAGGCGGGCAAGCCGCTGGTGCAGGTCACCCGGCTGACCGGCGATGAGGACGCATCCACTCCCCCCCGGCGCCGCCTGGGTCTGCTGGCGGGTCATTGCTCGGTGCCCGACGACTTCGACCAGATCGCCACCGAGGGGATCGCCGATCTGTTCGAGGGCTTGCCGGCTTCTGCGCCCAGCTCCGGCGGGCTGTGAAGCTCCTGCTCGACACCCACCTGCTGGTCTGGGCCATGGGCGAACCGCCCGGCTGGGGCCTGCCCTCCGGGAGCTGGTGGAGGATCCGCAGCACACCCTGTGCTTCAGCGTGGCCTCCCTCTGGGAACTGGTGATCAAGGCGGGCCTGGGCCGCGCGGGCTTCCAGGTGCAACCGTCGCTGTTGCGGCGCACGCTGCTGGATGGGGGCTTTGTGGAGCTGCCCATTGAGGCCGCCCATGTGCAGGCCGTGGCCCAGCTGCCGCCGTTGCACCGCGATCCCTTTGATCGCCTGCTGCTAGCCCAGGCGGAGCGGGAAGGGCTCCTGTTGATCACCGCCGACGCTCTGGTGGCCCGCTATCCGGGTCCGGTGCGACATCAGGGCAGCTTCTGAGTCGCCTCAGCTGAAGTGGCTGTAGCCGCTCGATGCCGTCCCCCCATCGCCTGTGCTCCAGGGGGCGCCATCGCTCCAGCCCAGGGCCCCCGCCTCCCCCGCCACCAGTTCGCCGATTCGCGTCGTACCCGGCAGGGCTGCGATCAGGGCCTCGGCCCAGACGGGTTCGAGGGCCAGCACGAGCTCGAAATCCTCGCCGCCCCCTAGACACCAGCCTTCGGCCCCATCGAGGCGTGCCATGGCGGGATCCAGCGGTAGGGCGGCAGGCTCCAGTCGAGCGGCGCAGCCGCTGCTGGCGGCGATCGCCGCCACGGCCGCCGCCAGCCCATCGCTGCTGTCGCAGCCGCCAACCCGCCAGTTCAGGCCGGCGGGTTGGCAGCTGATCAGGGCCCGCACCGCATCGAAGCGGGGCCGCGGGCGGCGGTGGGCGGCGATCGCCCGCTCCTGCAGGGCTGGATCCATCCAGGATCCACCGGAGTGGGTTTCGAACTCGGGCCCGGTCACGGACGCTGGGGCTGTGGAAGACCCGGCCGCCGGTGCCTGCGTGATCGTGTCCTGCAGCAGGGCCAGCCCCAGCCGGCTCAGACCGTGGGGGCCGGTGCACACCAGCCAGTCGCCTGGGAGGCCGTCGCTGCGGCGGATCAAGGCCCGGGCGCTGGAGCCCGGCTCCGTTGCCGCTCCGGAGGTGCAGGCCCCCAGCCGCCCTATGGCCGTGATCGCCAGCAGCCGCTGGGCGCCGCCACTGCAGTCGCCCCCCAGCAGCACGCCGCCGTAGGTGTCCAGGGCTTGCCGCAGACCGCCATACACCCCCTCCACCCAGGCCCACGGGGTGGAGGCCGGCGCCACCAGGCCCACCGTGAGTCCCACCACCTCGGTGCAGCCCATCGCGGCGAGATCGGAGAGGTTGGCCGCGGCGGCCCTCCAGCCCACATCCGCAGGAGCCGTGGTGGCCTCGCTGAAGTGCAGGCCTTCCACCAGCACGTCGGTGTTCACGACGAGACCCCCGTCCTGCCCCCCGTCGCCGACCCCGGGCAACAGGGCCGCGTCATCGGCGAATTGCCCCGGCGGGGCGAAGCTCCCCAGCCTCCGGATCAGCTCCCACTCGCCCAGGTCGGCGAGGGTCTCCAGTTTCTGCGGACCTTCACCCCCTGCGACACCAGGCCCCTGGTCACTCACCCTCAGGCGCGGGGCCGCAGCTTGTCGGCGCCGTCGATCACCCGCGCCGACACGATCCGGTCGTCCACGCCCAGGTCATGGAGCACATCCATGCCCTCCACCACATAGCCGAACGCGGCGTTGCGGCCATCCACCAGGTTGAGGCCCGCCGGGGTGAGCTCGGCCTCGTAGAGGAAGAAGAAGAACTGGGAGGATCCGTCGTCGAGCCGGCCGTCGGAGTGGGCCCAGCCCAGGGTGCCGAAGGTGGCGAAGGGGAGCACCGGTTCGGCCTTGTAGCGGCCAATGTCCTCGAAGGTTTCGTTGTAGACCGGTTCGGAATCGCCGCTGATCAGGATCTCCAGGGGCACATGCCGCTCCTGACCGCTTTTGGGATCCACAAAGCCGGCGGCATCGCCCTTGGGATCGCCGCTCTGGAGCACGTAGAAATCTTCGGCGCGGGAGAAGGGAAGGTCGTCGTAGAACTTTCGCTGGACTAGATCCACGAAGGCACCGCCGGTAAGGGGGGCGCTATAGCCATCGATCACCGCCGTCAGGTCGCCTTTGGTGGTGCTGATCTGCACCGTGGCCCGACCGAGCAGCCGGGGCAGGTCATCGAATTCGGCCGGGATCGGGAAGGGGAAGTCGCCCACCAGCAGCGCTTCGGCCGCCCCGATCGTGGCGAGGGCCGTGCGTCGGCTGGTGAGGAAGCCATCGCGGTCGCGGGCCTCGGCGGCGGCGGCCACCTCTTGAAGCTGGGTTTCGAGACCATCAAGAAGGGTTGTGGCGCGGGGCAGGGCCTCCGGCGGGAAGTTGGCGAGGATGGTGGCCCTCTGGCCGATGAGCTGCGATTGGCTGCGGGTCACCATGCCGGCCAGCGGTTTCCAGCGTTTGGCCCGCAGGTCGTCGCTGGTGGCCTCCAGCCGGTGTTGCAGATCCTGCAGCTGGGGCGCCTTGATCGGTAATGCGTTTCGCAGGATCGCCTCGGGATCCTTCACGGCATTGCCCTGGGGCAGTTCCGCCTGGGCCATGGTCGGGCCGATCGTCAGGGCGGCGGTCAGGACCAGCGCTAGGGCCAGCATCAGGCGGGTGAGACGGCGGAGAACGCCGCTGCCGTCGGCGGTTTGGCCCGCTGTGCGCATGGCTGAAGAGTGCTGTGCTGAGCGGACTCTGGCACAACCACAACGCTCGCCGGCGGCGGTTTGCCGGGCGACCTCAGTAGCCAGCCGTACAATCTCGCGGGTTTGAATCGCCGGAATGATCTCCAGTAACGACTTCCGCACCGGCACCACGATTGAGATCGATGGTCAGGTCTGGCGCGTCGTGGAGTTTTTGCATGTCAAGCCCGGCAAGGGCTCGGCTTTCGTGCGCACCAAGCTCAAGGCTGTACAGAGCGGCAGCGTGGTGGAGAAGACCTTCCGCGCTGGTGAGATGCTGGCCCAGGCGGTGCTTGAGAAGGCCACCCTCCAGCACACCTATATGGAGGGCGACGACTTCGTGTTCATGGACATGGCTTCCTACGAGGAGACCCGCCTCACCGCGAAGCAGATCGGTGACCAGCGCAAGTACCTCAAGGAGGGGATGGAGGTGAGCGTGGTGTCCTGGAACGGCAAGCCCCTGGAGGTGGAGCTACCCAATTCCGTGGTGCTCGAGATCACCCAGACCGATCCTGGCGTCAAGGGCGACACCGCCACCGGCGGCACCAAGCCCGCCATCGTGGAGACCGGTGCCCAGGTGATGGTGCCCCTGTTCATCTCGATCGGCGAGAAGATCAAGATCGACACTCGCAACGACAGCTACCTCGGCCGGGAGTCCTGAGCCATGCAGCTCGATCACGACCAGCTCCAGCAGCTCCTGGCCCGGCTCGCAGAGAGCGACATCCAGGAGTTTTGCCTTGAAGGCGAGGATTTCCGGCTCGAAGTGCGCCGCAACCTTCCTTCCGTGGCGCCGGTCACCTTGGTGCAGGCCCCTGCCGCTCCAGCCGTCCCCGCTGCACCGGCTACCACCGCTCCGGTGATCTCCCCCTCGGCCCCGCCACCTTCGGCCGCCGCCGCCCGCAGCGACCTTCAGGCGATCATCGCGCCGATGGTGGGCACGTTCTACCGTTCCCCCGCCCCCGGCGACCCCGCCTTTGTGGAGGTGGGCAGCCGCATCACAGCCGGCCAGCCGGTGTGCATCCTTGAGGCCATGAAGCTGATGAACGAACTGGAGTCGGAGATCAGTGGCGAGGTGGTAGAGATCCTGGTGGAGAACGGCACGCCGGTGGAGTACGGCCAGATGCTGATGCGGATCAAGCCCGGCTGAGTGGATCGCTTCCGATCCTGGAGGTCGCGGCCGAGGCGCTCCCCAGGTCGAGTGCCGCCGCGATCGCCGCCTCCATGCTGTCCGGCCGGGCCCGGCCTTGGCCCGCAATCGCGAAGGCCGTTCCATGGTCGGGCGAGGTGCGCAGGAAGGGCAGCCCGAGGGTGGTGTTCACGGCGGCGTCGAAGGCCAGCAGCTTCACCGGAATCAGACCCTGGTCGTGATAAAGGGCCAGGTAGCCGTCGGCTCCGTTCCCTTCGCCTCGCCAGGCTGCCGCCGCCTCGAGCCAGCAGGTGTCGGGAGGCAGGGGCCCTTCCAGCACCACGCTTGGATGGCGCTGGCGCCAGGCCCGCAGGCAGGGCTCCAGCCACTCCACCTCCTCGCGGCCGAGGTGGCCCGCCTCGCCGGCGTGGGGATTCAGCCCCGCCACCACCAGCCGCGGGTGGGGTTCAAACCGCTGGCAGAACGCCAGCAGCTGATCCAACTTGCGCTCCACAAGTGCCGGATTGAGCCGCTGCGGCACCTCGGCCAGGGGGATGTGGGTGGTGGCGAGCAGGGTGTTCAGGCGCCAGCGGCCATGCGGAGCCCGGGCGGTGAACAGCATCGAGGCCTCCTCCACGCCGCAGAGCTCGGCCAGGCGCTCGGTTTGGCCGGGATAGCGATGGCCTGCCGCCTGCCAGCTGGCCTTGGCGATCGGCGCGGTCACCAGAGCCTGGCAGCGGCCTTCCTGCACAAGTTGCGTGGCCCGGGTGAGCCAAGCGAAGCTCGCGGCTCCCGCTGCCGCCCCCGTCTGCCCCGGGGTGATCGGCTCGGCCAGCGGTAGATCCACCATGCTGAGCCCGGCTGGATCGGCCAGGGTGGTGCAGCCCGCCTCCCGCAGCAGCCGGTGCTGCTCCTCCAGCCAACGGCGGCAGCCAACCAGCACCACGGGGGCGTTCAACCCAGCACGGGCCAGCGATTTCAGCACGATCTCAGCGCCGATTCCAGCGGGGTCTCCCAAAGCCACTGCCAGGGGACCAGAATCAAGCGGTGACCGGCGAATCATGCTGTTGTATGCCTGGATACCCATGCTCCGCCTCCTCTTCCTCGGGTTGATCGTCACGGGCGTTGGCCTTGGCCTCCAGAACGGCTGGATCCAGCTGAACTGGAATCAGTTCTACCGGGATCTGGGCATCCGCCTAGACCCTTCCGGCCACCCGGACCTGCTGCGTTTCTATTCCAAGCCCAAGCAGTCTTTGTAACCCTCCCGGTAACTGGGGAACCGCAGTCGATAGCCCAGGCCCTCCCGCAGCAGAAGGCTGCTCACCCTGCGATTTTCGCTCCAGAAACTGCGGGCCATCGGGCTCATGGCGTTCTCGATCTCCCCCCACATCCGAACCTCCGGCAGCTTGCAGCCGAGCAGATGGGCGGCGTAGCCCAGGGTTTCGCTGGAGGGGCTCGGGGCCTTGTCCGCCAGGATCAGGGTGGGTGGCCGCTGCTGGGCCGGCAGCCCGATGCAGTGCAGCAGGGCTCCCACGATGTCATCCACGTGGATGCGGCAGAACACTTGCCCCGGTTTGTGGATCAGCCGAGCGGTGCCCAGGCGGAGATCCCGGAAGGGGGCTCGATCAGGCCCGTAGATCGCCGGCAACCGGAAGACCTGAAGGGGTAGGCCCTGGCGACGCCAGGACCTTTCGCAGGCCAGGCGGGCGCGGCTGCGCTCCAGGCCTGGTGCTTCTGGCGTTTGTTCATCCACCCAGCCCCCGCCGCGATCTCCGTAGACGCCGGTGGTGGAGAGGTAGCCCACCCAGGAGAGCGGCAGAGCCTTCAGCAGGTCGCCCAGGTGCGTCAGCACGGGATCAGTGCCGCTGCCATCCGGTGGAATCGTGACCAGCACATGGGTGGTGCCGGCAAGATCCTCGGCAGGGGGCACCACCCCGCTAGCGGGATCGAAGCGGATCCAGCGCGGACCCTCCTGCTTTCCCCCGTTGCCCGGAGGTGGGTCCCTGCGCGTCAGGGTCACGGCTAGCCCCCGTTCGGCCAGCGTGCTGCCGAAGCGCTGGCCGGTGTAGCCGCCCCCCAGCACCAGCAGCCGCCCCTCCGGCAGGAGCGGTGCCGCCTCCAGCCTGTTGACAGAAGCCGTGACCATGAGTACACCTGTATTAGTGCTTTGTCAGTCAGCCCATGGCCGCCTCGCTTCTGTTTACTTCACGCCTCTCCTCCCGCGCCCTCCCTGCAGCCTGGTCTCCGCAGCGCCCCGCCTGCGGGCCAGGCGGCTCCAGCCGTCCCGCTTCCCTTCTGGGTGCGTCCCTTCCGCGGCGGGTGGGCCGAGGTCTGCGGGCTGTCGCGCCGGCTGTCACGGTGGCGCCTGAAGCGGCGATGCCGATCGTTCCTCTGGTGCTGGTGGCGGTGCTGGTGCTGCTGGCGGTGCTGGTGGCTCCGGAGCGCCCCCGGGATCAGGCGGCCATCTGCCAGCGCCACGCCGGGGCGGCGGCCTGTCGCGTCTGGTGATGGCGTTCCGTGCCCGCCGTGGGACCTGGCACGGCTTGTGCGGGCTCCTGCGGGGTGGCCCAGGCGAGCAGCCGCAACGCCAGGCGAAGATCCCCATCAGTCCAGGCCCTCAGGGCCATGGCCCGGCGCGGGTCGTAGAACCGCTGGCGCCGATACCAGTCGAAGGCATCCGCATCCCCCTTCTGACCGTTGCAGGCCAGGCAGGCTGGCACACAGTTCTCGGTCACGCTCAGCCCACCCCGGCTCAGGGGGAGCACATGGTCGATCGATTCCGAGCGGTCGCCGCAATACAAGCAGCGTCCTTGGGTGACCCCATGGAGCGATTGTCGCCATCGCCTCGCACGCAGCTTGGGGCAGAGATCCTCAAGGAAAACCCCATCCCTGGCCTGCATGCAAAAGCCTCGGTTGGCGGCAGTTTGGCTGTGGTTGCAGGGATGTCAATGTAGTCCTCGCTGCTTTTCGGCTCCTTGGCCGCGTCTTCGGTCGCGATGCGGTTGGGCCCCACCGGGCTGATCGAGGTGGTCACCCCGTACGACGCCGTGACCCAGGCCCAGTTGCGTGCGATCCGTCCCCCCGGTATCTGGCACACCCAGCGCTATTGCTGGCAGTTTCCGCTAGAGGCCGCGGCGGTTCTGGAGCGCCAGCTGGCTGGCCGCATTCCACCCACGGCGGAGCTGCAGGAGTGGCTGGGGTGGTTGCAGCAGCCTCTGCCACCCCTGCCTCCCCATCGGGAGCTGGTGGTGGCGGCCGCTGCAGCCGAGGTCCTGCCCGATGGCCGGTGCTTGCTGGTCCATCAGCGTGCTGCCGTGCGCTGGCTGCTGGCCCGCCGTGGCGCGGTGCTCGCCGATGCCATGGGCCTGGGCAAGACCCTCACCGCCCTGGTGGCTGCGCGGGCGCTCGTGCGACTGGCGGATTGCCGCATCCTGGTGATCGCTCCGGTGGGCCTCCATCCCCACTGGCGGCAGGAGGCGGCATCCCTGGGCCTGCGGCTTGAGCTGCACAGCTGGGCCCGGATCCCCGCCGCCCTGCCGGAGGCCGGCACCGTGGTGATCGCCGACGAGGCCCACTTCGCCCAGAACAGCGCCTCCCGCCGCACCCAGGCTTTCCTGCGTCTGGCCCGTCATCCCCGCCTGCGGGTGATCTGGTTGCTCAGCGGCACACCGATGAAAAACGGCAGGCCGGTGCAGCTCCTGCCGCTCCTGGAGGCGATCGGTCACCCCCTCGCCCGCGATCGGCGGCACTTCGAGGAGCGCTACTGCCAGGGCCACTGGCGCGAGCAGGGGGGGAGGCGGATCTGGCAGGCCACCGGTGCCACCCAGCTGGAGGAGTTGCAGCGGCTGCTGCGGCCCCTGGTGCTGCACCGCCGCAAGGACCAGTGCCTCGACCTGCCCCCCAAGCAGCGTCGTCTGATCCCGGTGGAGCTTTCGGCGGCGGCGGCGGTCCGTTTTGAATCCCGCCTTCAGGCCTGCGTCGACGACTACCGCCGCCGGGCGCGACGGGGTGAGGTGCGTCGTGATGCCGAGGCCCTGGCGGTGCTGACCGCCCTCCGTCGCATCGGCTCGCGCCAAAAGCTGCCGAGGGCCCGCGACCTGGTGGTGGATCTGCTGGCCCGGGACGGGCCGGTGGTGGTGTTCACCGCCTTTGTGTCCACGGCCCGGTTGCTGCACCGGGTGCTGGGGGGAGATCGGCAGGGGGCGCTGCTCATCGGCGCCGTGCCCGCCGCCCGCCGCCAGGCGCTGGTGGATCGCTTCCAGGCCGGCTCCGTTCCTCTGTTGATCGCCACCTATGGCACGGGTGGTCTGGGGTTCACCCTGCACCGGGCGCGGCATGTGCTGTTGCTGGAGCGCCCGTGGACCCCGGGAGACGCGGAGCAGGCGGAGGATCGCTGCCATCGCATCGGCATGGGCGCCATGCTCACCAGCCACTGGCTCCAGCTCGGTGTGGCCGACCAGCTGGTGGATGACCTGATCGCCAGCA